>Ga0316202_10002622_pt1 | contig 11609 bp, 12 predicted proteins | sample 3monrhotite_MG_FD_204934 | JGI IMG/M metagenome (GOLD analysis project Ga0316202, IMG submission 204934) | Microbial mat bacterial communities from mineral coupon in-situ incubated in ocean water Damariscotta River, Maine, United States -... | ecosystem: Environmental > Aquatic > Marine >... | reverse complement strand
ACAATAACGAGCGTCCCAATATGGCGCTCGGCGGCATAACGCCAAAACAAAAACTAGCCATGGGCATGCCCATGGCTGCTTAAAACAGTTCTACTTATCAAGTCCCCTAATAATGGGGGTATTACCGCCACTGCCCGTTTTTTTGGCCTGACACTGGTCCAGTGAATAAGGAGGGTGAGCGAAATGTCTGATTCTGTTTTCAGGATCACGAGGCTTTGCGCGAACCCCGCAGCAAGGTAACTTCAACCGACCAGCTTTGGCGGCCTCTATGACGCCGTACCAATGATCATCAGACAACTCATAGGCGTGCACGTCTTCTTGTCCGCTTTCTTCATATATAGTAGCGCGTTGTGGCATTGCCTTTTAATCCCAATCCTAATCCGGTCCTATATTGTTGCCGCACCTCTCAGCCAGCACGCATCCATCAGTGCCAGCCATACTTCTTATCTTTGAACCAGCAAACTTGTGAAACATCCTTTAAGACGGCATATGCGGATGCAAGCGTCACGGCATGCTCATGGAAAATTCGGGCATCATCAACTAGTTCAAGAACAGATGTGCCGTGAAGTCCTTCAGTGATCAAAGCAATGCTGGATAAATCATTTGCTTTGTCCCTCCCAATTTCCATCGTAGAAACGGCAATATATGAACTCTTAATTACGCTGCCATCAAATTCGCAAACAGCATTGAAAACATGTCTGCATTTGTCTTCAAAGAGCGCATTGGAAAATGCCCTAACAGAAGCACCCGTCTGTTCGATATCCTGCTGTTCACACCACTCCAGCCATTTCCTAAATTGAATGGCAATGGGAACCAACGGCTTTAAAGGACTAGCTTGTTCAGCTGCATTTCTCTTTTGAAATTCCCATTCTTCATATTCGGAAAACATTAAATCATAATCAATTAACGCGTTTTGTATCTTGCTCCATTCAGAGAAATTTAGGATAGGAAAAGTGATCGCAACTGGTGGGCAGCGTTCTACTCCACTTGAATTCACGCGAGGTCTGGAACCCCTGAAAAAATCAGATTCTGAGCTTAGAACCGGGCTCGGCTTGACATAGGTCCTTTCGTTAATATCGAAGACAATCTCGCTGTATGGGTTTTTCTCTGGTCTGCGCAGTGGCAAGTTCCCCGTAATCATTGCCGTCATAGTTTTTTCAGTCAGTTCGTTCCAACCACTTTGTATCTGCCTGAATTGCTGAAAATCACCAAGGTGGATTGGATAGTAATCAATAGGCCATGCGACCTCACCCTCAACGCCGTCCGACGCGTAATAAACACCGGAAACAATAATCCCATCGATCTTATTGGTGTCATTGCGCACTCGCCTTAGCGCCACCGAAACTAGTTCCTCATGGGAAAGTGCGTCATAGCCGTTGTTGTGAAACCATAGAATGGAGAGCGTAGTGTCGGGATTCTCAACCCTAGTTTGCTCAAGCTGTTTTTTCGCTTTTTTAATGTCGGCTTTAATCGGGTTTTGAAGTATTTGATCATACTTTTTTTGACCAGCTTCACTCAAGATTTCTCTATCAATCACATGAACAGGCCGTTTTGGAAGTTCGTGAACAAAGAGCGCTGCCAGTTTCTCTTGCACTTTTGGTTTCAATAACCTTTCTTCATTCAGCGTTTTTAACTCAATTACTACATTTCCAAGAATGTAGTCGGCTCCTGCCACCTTTCTACTATCGTGATCCGGATGTGCCCTTGTGCCTCCCAGAGCAATGATCATTTCATCAATCTCAGTCTCATCAAGATAGTGCAGAAAAAAAGCCTTGCTAATGCTCATTGCTGTTGATTTCTGGTTGCAAAGCCCCACAAGCTTGTTTGCTCTGGTTCCTGCTGCCATTCCGCCAACTTCTCGGTTGAGATGTGCATCTCATGGCGTTTTGACATAGCAATCCAAGGGCTGCTTCTCATATAGTCTGGGACCTTCCCGCCGACTATCTCAGTCTGTGTTGCGAATAGAACGAGTGAACTTCCTGCATCGACGGCACTGGGGTACCTGATGCCCATTATGTCTGGTGCGTCAGTATTTTCATTCATGTAACGCACAAATTCCGTGAACGCTTGAGTAGGGATGTAATCGACATGACGTGTCGACCGATCACGCTCAATAGGCTTTGAAAATTCACCAACGAATCGGTGCAAGAAGCTGATCGTATCTCTATCCAATGACCAATCATTATTGAAGAACCCAACAGGTCTTGGTAGACGAGTTAAGTCAAGGATATGTTTCGCCTCAGTAACATGCCATAAAGTCGCACAGAAAGTCCCCGCTTCATTAACAGTTTCCCTCAAAGCAGTTTGAAGACTGTGGGCGCAATAAAACATAGGGATGCCGGGAGGGCTCATCCTGTTTGCCTGAGTTGCAAGCTCTTCAGGAGGGGGCCCAAGCTCATGCGGCAGCGTATATTTTTCACCGTTCTCTACAAATCTGACACGGTGTAATTTTTCTGATGGCGTTAATTCGTTGATAAGACCGTGCCTGACAATAGCACGTCTCAATATTTCAAATAGTTGGGACGGTGACATTTTCTCATGATCATCGGGATCATTTTCTACGCTGTTAAAGAAAAAGCGCCGAGATCGCATAACTAAATTGCAGAACCCCTGCCAGCTATATATCAGCATATCATCTTCATCGGTGCCGTAATAGTTCTCTTCGCACCATGCATCTGCACCAGTATAATCCACGATGCCTGAAATGAGCCCAATTAGCTGTCCATCATCATTAGGCAAGTGTAGCCCAACTACGTCATAGAGCAGCTCCTCTGTATCGTATACTGATCCCTGATAGCCGCCCTCTCTACTTTCATAAGAAAGGACATTGGCTGGGTCAGTATATGTCCTAGTTACACATTCCCTAATCAACTCCCCTACGGGTTCAATAGGCGCCGCGCATGGCTCATCTTCTACTCTACCACAAAATGAACATTCGTTTTCTTTCACCAAGTCATTAATTAATTCCTGTATATCAGCATCATCAATGCATTCGTCACAAACATATAATTCTTCATCCATGCCGCAATTCCTGTTCAGTTTCTGGCTCAGGACCGAAATTCCAACCTAACTTTTGTAAAGCCTTAAACTGCTTATCATTGATATGCTTCTCATTAATCGCTAAGCAAAGCAGGTGACGCGGTCTGCTCGCCGCAACATAGAGTTGCCTTAGGAATTGCTTATTTGCTGCCTTGCATTTAGGGGTTTCTTTTAGAGATTGATTTGGAAAATCACTTGCTGGCCGATCTCCCGTAAGAAAATCAATCATCACCTCAATATCTTTTACGTTGTTCCTTGTCTCCAATATCAAAGTAGCGTCATGAGTTTCGCCCTTCACGCCATGAATTGTGGATAGTTCAATGTGGAAGTTATCTTTGCGATGAAGAATTTTATTGTCAGGTAACTTATTTAGCTTCAGTTCCTTCGAGTTTACATTTGAGTCAACCGCTGCTGGTTGATTTTCATATTTCAAATATTCATCTACTTCGGAAGAAGGGACAGAAAGTTCAAATGCCGTTCTCATAAAGTCCTGCACCTTTTTCCAAAAAGTTTCATCCAGCGAGTATTTGTCAAGGAGCAAGGCATAGCTTAAATACTGAAGTCGCTTCCAATAGCCTCGTTCTTCGATAAAAGTTCTAAAAGTTGAGTTGTTGAAATATCTACATTCAGCATCCATTTTGCCTGAAATTCTGATGATTTTTAGGTAGCCAGAAAATAGCAATTTATAATTCTGTGCCCAGTCTATATTTTGGCTCTTGCGGCAATAACGAACCAAGTCAATAAAGGTCTTCTCTTTGAAGCCCTTTATTGACTTTTCTTTGTGAAACTCTGGCCAAAAATTCCCTATTCTCAGATCGGCTTCATTCTCTATTTCTTTACCGACAGCCCCTATAGCTTTCACGCAAAACATCTTTTTCCCGTTTACCTCCTTGTTCTTATAAGAGGCAGAGAATTGACCGGAAACAAGGTCTGCATACGCGGGAATGACCTTTTGGATTGTCTTATCGTTGTAGAGGAGAATTGTATGTTGAAAATCGCCGGTGCTGTTGTGAATTTGTCTTCGTTCTTGGATTGACGGCTGGGCCAACTCAGTCTCGAGTGGGATTTCGTTATAACTTAGTTTCGATATTTTTTTTGCTATGCTGTCATCAAACCGATGAGACTTCTCAATCACGAAATCCATTTCACATCGTTTTCTAATATTGTAACTTCTATTTGGCTTTTCACTCTTTATACCATTGAAGATCGCTTGATCCGGGTCTCCAAATATTTGAACCGCTATAGCTGTGCTTTTTTGGGGGAAAAACTGCGAAATAATTATATCTTGATATTCTTGAGTGTCCTGCATTTCATCGATGAATATGAATGGAAATCTGCTCTGCAATTGTTGCTTGATGTAGGGGCATTCATTCAAGACCATATCTGCGCAAGTAAAAATATCTCGATAAAAAAAGTAGCCCTCGAGGAACAGGTTTGTCCTCACATTTTCTAAGTTTTTATAGGAATTCGTAGCAGAGCCATTGGGCCATGTCGGTATTTTGAAAGAAAAATCTTTATTTTCATACTTTAGCTCAAAATCATACAGGACATTCGAGTACTTATTCTTTCCATCGATATATTTCCGTGTCCCATGGCTTAATCTTGAATAAATTAAGTCTACACAGACATCAGTATCAACTTGATTTATATGTATGGCCTCGGACCGAAGGATCGGATGAGAAATGTATTTTCCTACAAACTCCTGAATGGTGCCAATAAAATGAGGGTATGAAAGTAAATTGCGAGCTTCCCTCGTTTTTGAATTGATCAATCGGTCAATAATTTCATTTTTGGCAACGTTAGTATGCGAAAGAACACAAATCCCTCGATCATGGTAGGGCCATTTTTTTGCGAGCAAAATTAGCTTGGCTGCAATTAGAGTTGTTTTGCCACTGCCGGGGCAGGCTTGAACATTAATACTATTCATGGATTTAAGGATTGAGCTTCGAGCTTTGTCGAAGTTCAGACCTTCCATAGCGCCAAGCTCTGCAATGTCCTCATCTGATATCAATCCGTCAATTAGGAGTGTCATATTTCACTCCTTCCTGAACGTCACCTTTTGCCGGCGTAACGTATTCAATGGCATCCACAAGATATTTGGGAAGTCTTTTTCTTAAGTCTGCGCTGAACTTTTGTCGCGCGGCATTCTTGTCTTTTTTGTCTTTAGCATTCTGGATTTTCTCTTCAAGTTGAAGCTCTAGGATGCTTGCTAAGGTGTAGGCAAAATCAGTTTTGCTGACTTTGCTTTGAATATAGGTAGCTTTGTCGTCATCTGACCCGCTTATGTTTTTTATGTCAGTCTTGGAGCCATTGATGGCCTCGTAGCATTCTTCAAATAGACCAAACCGAGCCAAACAAAATTCTAACGTCCAACGATCCGAAATAAATATTTTTACATTTTGCTTTTCGAGAGAGCGCCTGCTGCCTTCTTTATCATTCTCGTGCTTTTCCTTTTTTGTATCGTTTTTGTGCTCTTCTTTTTTGTCTTTGATCTGCTGCACTACCTCGTCAGAACTTTTTTCCCACTTATCCAAGTTTCCCGGTTTGTTTCCATCTGGTTGTTTCTTAGTTTTAAACCCATACTTGTTTACGCTAATTTCTTCCGCCGATGCGGGCCATAAATCCAAGTCACGGATCACACCTATTCTGGTCGGAACGGGATTTGCCTCAGCCTTACGCAAAAATAACTTTGCGAAACGCTTCCACGAACCACTGTTGTCATATTTTACGACCGAAACGCCGTGGTCTTCCAAAGGCCTTCCTAATAATCTCGCTAGCGTAGGCAGCAAAATACTTTCAGAAGCCCCTTCGACGAATAGCAAGCCCCTTGCAAAAAATACGTTGGCTTTTGTGGCATCCAAGAATTTTCTCATGAACTGATAATCACCATCTCCAGCCAAAGTCTCCCCTTCCCTCAAAGACCAAGAGTTTCCTTGGTTCATAAGAATAATTTCTGATGGATTGGCTTTGGAAGAGAGGTTGGGGCTATGGGTGGTAAGAATACATTGTATACCTTTTTTATTCTTCTCTGACTGTACCTTGCTATTGATGAATTGAAGTAATTTCATTTGAAGCTGGGGCTGAAGGTGGGCTTCCGGTTCTTCGATGAGCAATAGGGGGAATTCATTATCCGCTTCTTGCTCTAAAAGTAGGAGCTCCGCCGCAATAAACAGCAAGTTTTGATAACCAAGCCCATGTAAGTGTCTGTCTTTCGTGAGGCGTAAGCTTAAACTTTCCAGGATCGCTCTTAAGTAACGCCGCTTATCTGCATCAGACTTAGCGAGCTCTGCCAACTTGCCCTCGGTTAAACCAGCGATATCGATAAAGGCTCCAAACCTCTCTTTGTCCGATTCAAATATCAACTGATGAAGATAATCGTTCTGAATTTTTTCTGCCGACGACTTGAGCGAACCGTCAGTTTTCAAGAGTTGATCATTTGCTTCAGCGATAATCTTCAAAAGGTTATCCATGTCTTTTTTAACGTCGTCAGAAGAGTTCAATATCTGGGCAAGACGTGACCCACGACCAGAAGACATTTCACTTTCAGCATCTCTTAGCGGCTTTAAATATGTAACTGCCAGAAAATCGCGTATTTCTGCTTCAATTGATAACCCGTTTCCTTCTCGGCCTGACTTTATCGAAGTCTGGATATAGGGATAGCCGCGCCTTTCCCTTCCCGTAAATTTGGCCTCTAATTGAATATATAGTACGGGCCGCCGTTTTTCTTTCCCAGCGTCGTCTTTAAATTCTTCATGTGTGAGATGTTCCACAAACCGATGCGCATGATTATGAACTTCCGAAAATTTTAACTGAATCGTAAAAACTTCGTCAGGATTCCGAAAATCCGTTTCTTGGACATAGCTTCGTTCTGACGAATTGGCACCGAGTGTGTATCTGATGGCGTCTATAAGGCCAGTTTTGCCTGAATTGTTCTCGCCAACAACAACATTCAGCCCAGCATTTAGGGTTAGATCAAGACTTTCGAACAATCGAAAGTTTCGGATGCTAATTTCTGACAAATACATTTAGTCCCCCAATGCACTGCTCTTCGTGCCAGCCTCTTACTCATCTCTGAGACAAAAAAAGAGAATACCATCGATTCATGGTTGTGCAAGGGGCTGCGTTATCTACTAAAAAGAGTAATGGCGGACAATTGCTTGCTGAATATGTCCACGCCGCGATTGCTATAACTGGTTATACCTACTAGTGCTCCGGTCCCTGATATGCCGTCTCGCAAAAAGTTGCTTACCAAAGACCCTACGCTTGAACCCTATTGTCGCACTTGTCACGTGTCGCAGCGTTTTGGGGGAATTCTCGAAGGGACTCACATTACGCTATTTTGCGCTAATTTCCGTTCCCGCATGCCTCCACGGTGCTTCCACAGCATTTAATGGTTTGCCGTCCCGAGAATCAAAAAGCCAGCAACCTGTTGAGGTTACTGGCTTAATTTGGTTGCGGGGGACTGCAACCGCCACGAGTTTTCAAATTTAGATACTGAGAAATTCAAAATGGTTGCGGGAGTTCGCAGCCAGTTCAAGTATCTGACGTCTGGCTTTGATATAACCAACCCCGACAATTACCACGGCAACGACTTAGCGCGTTCCTCTCTCACAAATGAGAAAAGGAACCAACATGTCCAAAAGACAAAACAACTGCGTAAAACCCCTGTCCCTGCGCTTGAACTTTGAACAGCGAAGCACCTTGGAACAAGAGGCGGATGGTCTGCCTCTTAGCACCTATATCAAGCTTCGGCTTTTTGGACGATTGAAAGGCACCAAGGACACACGCATCCACCGCCCGATCAAAGACAAACAGGAGCTTGGCGCTCTACTCGGTAAACTTGGTCAATCCCGTATATCGGCAAACCTGCAAGAGTTGGCGGATGCCGTTAAATCCGGATCATTGGTAATTGACGCCCAAGCAAGCAGCGCACTATCCGAAGCTATTCAGGATATCAGCGATATACGCCAGCTTTTGGTTGCGGCTCTCGGTCTGAGGAATTAAAGCCATGATCCTCAAAGCCAGTCAAAGGGGCGGCGCTCGGCAGCTTGCCTTGCATCTTCTCAATTCAAAAGACAATGAACATGTCGAAGTACATGAGGTTTCAGGGTTTTTGAGCAGCAACCTTGTGGATGCCATGCACGAAACTTATGCCATCAGCAAAGGGACATTTTGTAAACAGTTTCTATTCTCGCTGTCCCTGAGCCCACCTGAGCAGGAAAGCGTTCCGGTTGAAGCATTCGAAAATACTATCGAACGCGTGGAACAAGACATGAAACTCACAGGGCAGCCCCGTGCCATTGTCTTCCACGAGAAGGAAGGGCGCAGGCATTGCCACGCTGTGTGGAGCCGCATTGACGCTGAGAAAATGAAGGCTATCAACCTGCCCTTCTTCCATAGGAAGCTAATGGCCATATCCAGAGAGCAATATCTAACGCATGGTTGGAAAATGCCTCGCGGCCTGACCAAAGGCCAAGTGCATGATCCAACCAACTTTACATTGGCGCAACACCAGCAAGCAAAAAGCATTGGCAAGAGTGCGAAAGAAATTAAGGCCTCGCTTCAAGATGCATGGGCTATTTCTGATAACAAAACTTCCTTCATCCACGCCTTGCGGGAGCGTGGTTATTGGCTGGCTCGCGGTGATCGGCGTGGTTATGTGGTCATTGACCATGAGGGCGAGATTTATTCGGCTCCTAAATGGCTGGATGTCAAAACAAAGGCAGTTCAGGAAAGAATTGGCCCTGCGGACGCGCTTCACTCTGTCATCCAGACGAAGGCTATTATTGCGCAAGAAATGACGCCTCATTTACGCAAGTATCTTTCCGAGGTGAAAGAGAATTTCCAGATCAGGAAACAAGGCTTTGCCGTCCGTGTAGCCGAAATGAAGGTTAAGCAACAAGCACAGCGCAAAGAGCTACTCGCACAGCAAAAGGCACGCTGGTGGCTCAACCAAGATCGCAGACAACAGCGTTTTGCCAAGGGACTGTCTGGCCTATGGGAAAGGCTATCCGGGCAATATGGCCACATTCGCACCCTCAACGAACAGGAAGCGAGGGAAGAAAAAACGCAATGCAGATCAGAGCGTCATGATTTGCGCTCACAGCAACTTTTAGAACGCCGAAAGCTGCAAGTCCTGTTCCTGACAATCAAGGGCCGGCAAAACATTCTTATGCGCGATATCCACCGCGATATTGCCCACCACATCCATGCGGGAAAACACGCCGCCGATGATAGCCGCGCACAAACGACGCAGCATGAGAGCGCTCGCCCTCGCAGACGCAGGCGACGTCAAAACCAACACCATGAGCAAACACTGACTTGAGCAGGTAGAAACAATGAAAAACCAAAGGAAAGGAACCGCACAGTGATGATCGCGTTTTTTAAAACTGCTTGCCTTATAGTAACATATAAGTTACCATTATGATAGAGATACAGGAATATCTGCTTGATAGTGGCAAGAGCCCATTTGCTGATTGGTTTAACGGGCTTGATGTACAAGCGGCGCTTAAGGTCAACACGTATTTGACCCGCATCGGCAACGGCAACCTGTCTACGGTTAAAGGCGTTGGAAACGGCGTTCATGAATGCCGAATAGACTGGGGGCCGGGATACCGTGTTTATCTTGGGAAGGACGGGGACAAGTTAGTGATCCTGCTTGGCGGCGGCACCAAGAAACGACAACAGCAAGATATTAAGGCCGCCAAGGTGCTGTGGTTGGAATATAAAAAACGAAAGAAAGAATGAGTACGATGGCAATTACACGAAGCTTTAAAGAAACCATTCAGGCAAGGGCGTTACGCGACCCTGAGTTTCGCGCTGGTTTGTTCCGTGAAAGTATAGAATCCATGTTGGCGGGCGATACCAACACCGGCAAGGTGCTGCTGCGGGATTATATCAATGCTACAATTGGGTTTGAGGAACTGGGCAAGATAAAAGACAAGTCCCCCAAGAGCCTCATGCGTATGTTCAGCCCCACGGGCAACCCCACCGCTAATAATCTGTTTGGTATTATTCACGTACTTCAACAAAAAGAAGGCCTGCATTTTGAGGTGAAAGCTTCCAGATGACATCGGCCCTTACCAATAAGCAATGACACAGCTTACAAATTGACAATAAATGGCAAAAAATGCCATAATGAGAGAAAGGAGACACAATAATGGCAACAATGAACATTTCGCTACCCGGCCCCATGCGCACTTGGGTAGAAAATCGTATTACCGAAGGCAAGTACGCCAGCAGCAGCGATTATGTACGTGACCTTATCCGCAAAGACCAAACACGCCGCGAAAAAATTCAAGCGATGCAGAATGCTATTACAGAAGGCTTGGAAAGTGGAGAGGCCAAAGATTTTGATGTAACAAAATTCAAAAAACGGATGATGGCAAGCCGCAAGAACGATGCAATATAAATTACTCCCCGCCGCTGAATCTGATCTTGAAAATATCTGGCATTACACGGCCTCGATGTGGGGCGTTGAACAGGCTGCTACTTATATTGATGGTCTGGATCATGCCTTTCAACTATTGACCAAAAGTCCCTTGATATGCCGAGAGCGTTGGGAATTTTCACCGCCTGTACGCATTCACCATCATGAAAAACATTTAATTGTATATCTGGTGACAGCAACCAACATTCATATTGTTCGGGTCCTTCATGAATCAATGGATATTGGCGCGCAAATTGATACGGAAGACTAAACGCCCCTTCGTAGGTAATATACCTATCCATGCCTATCCGCATCGATAAACAAAACTGCTTCCGGCAATGGTGGTTTCTGAATAATCCATGCCCAAATCACGCGCGATAGCCTCATAATCTAGATAGCAAACAAGATTATCAGGTATATCGCCAAAAAGACCTTCATCAATGAACTGATAAGCAAGCTCTTTCAGGCTATCAACTTCATAGATATCAACTTCAAAGTCACAGGGGCTATCAGTTTCAAAGTCAAAACTATAACCACATTCTCCCACGGCGATAATCAGGATGGTTTTTTCATGTTCATCCCATTCTTCCAATTTTTCCATGATGTCAAGAATGTTGGATTGATATAGCCCGGTGGCTTTGCAAACTTCGTAATCAATGGTTTCACCATCAATAAACTGCATTTCGAATTCTTCGACAATCTCACCATAATCGTTACGAACCTTCCCTATTTTTGCCTTATAGGTTTCGGCACCTTCAAAATAGAAGCCACTAGCTGCTAGGTCATAAGGCTGTGCATAAAATACGGTCATTTGCTCTTTCCTTCCTTTGGAATTGGGTTTGAAGCGAAAGCTTGCGCTTCGCCTTAAAACCCATGCAGACCTCTAAAAACGGGGGTGCAAACGGAAGGAAAAATCCGCGCAAGATCATCTTCGTAATTGGGGGAACCTTTAGGGGGAGCCGATTACGAAATGATCTGTGATGCGTGATTTTTTATGGAGTGCGCCGGGGGCAGCGCCCCATAAGCGCTAACTTAATAATTGAGATGTAGTCCCTTGTATATTATACTGCCTTCATGAAGGAGGCCGTGATGGATGAGAATTGGGATGTGTTAACTTCATTGTTCCCGGAAGGGTGGCGAG
>Ga0316202_10002621_pt1 | contig 11613 bp, 9 predicted proteins | sample 3monrhotite_MG_FD_204934 | JGI IMG/M metagenome (GOLD analysis project Ga0316202, IMG submission 204934) | Microbial mat bacterial communities from mineral coupon in-situ incubated in ocean water Damariscotta River, Maine, United States -... | ecosystem: Environmental > Aquatic > Marine >... | reverse complement strand
TTATGTTAAATGTAGGTCGCCCTTTAGGGTGACGCTGTTCTTTCATTCGTAATCCAATACCGCGTCGGCCTGAAGACCGACCTACAGGGTGATAAAACGCCAATACCGCATTGGCCTGAAGGTCTTATGTAGGTCGCCCTTTAGGGTGACGTTGGGCTATCATTCATATGCCAACACCGCGTCGGCCTGAAGGCCGACCTACAGGGTGATAAAACGCCAACACCGCGTCGGCCTGAAGGTCTTATGTAGGTCGCCCTTTAGGGTGACGCTGGGCTATCATTCATATGCCAACACCGCGTCGGCCTAAAGACCGACCTACAGGGAGATAAAACGCCAATACCGCATTGGCCTGAAGGTCTTATGTAGGTCGCCCTTTAGGGTGACGCTGGGCTATCACTTAGTATGTTAACACCGCGTCGGCCTAAAGACCGACCTACAAGGTGATGACCATGTTGAAGTTTTGGTTAAAACATCATCTTCAGCGTCGGCCTAAAGACCGACCTACAGAGTGACAAAACGCTAACACCGCGTTGGCCTGAAGACCGACCTTCATTGTTTTTATTATAGTTTTTTTCTTAGGCTAAATGCGCCGCGGACTTGGCCTAATTGATAGCCTTGGGCCATATCTTTAGGAAAGTGTTCTGCCAGTGCGCTTTTAACTTCTGGCTTGATAGACTCACCATGACAGATAGTACAGACTTTTTCTACACCCTGAGGCTTCATAAAACGAAATTCGCCATCAACTATTTCAGAATACATCATTTTAGCCACTGGCTCGCCATTAGCCTGTCTCATGTCAAATTTTTCAAGTACGGATTTTTCCCAGGCATCAGGAATAGCAGTTTTGTGATTTCTTGCTTTTAAACTGACTCGTTTAATATTCCAGTCACTATCTTTGGATACATTAATGGCAGTTTGAGGGGCAACCTCAGAGCATATCTTTATGGCGGATGCAGGCCCTTCAGTTTTCAATGCTTTCTTAAGGCTAGGCTTAAGGATTGATGCGAATTCCATAACCTTTGACTTGGCTTCTTTATTTAGTATTTTAATGTCTGGATTTTTTGCATTTATGTTGCTAACAACCAACAATGACACAATAATAATTAATGATGAACGTAACATGATGACTCCTCGTCGTGATTTAAGTACTAAATAACGTTAAAATAGGTATGTAAATACTATATTAGTCGCGATTAATATAATCAAATGCTATTTCAGTTAAGGATGAATAATTTTGATTCCCGAGCAAGATCTAGAGCCATCTATACAAATTGCTGCCTTAGACCTAGGTTCCAATAGTTTCCACCTGGTGATTGCGGGTGTCAATCAGGGTGAGGTGCGAATTAAGGATAAAATCTCTGAAAAAGTTCAGCTGGGTGCTGGGATTGGCGCTGATAACTGTATCGACGAGGCGGCTCAAAAGAGGGCGTTTGATTGCCTGGCACGTCACTCAGAGCGTTTAAGTGGCTTATCGCAGGATTGCGTAAAGGTTGTGGGTACAAACGCCTTACGCCAAGCAAAGAATAGCAAAGCCTTCTTAGCAAAGGCTGAAGAATTATTGGGTTATGAAATAGACATTATCGGTGGACGTGAAGAAGCACGTTTAGTGTATCTGGGCGTATCCCATACTTTGGCCGATGATACGGGTTCAAGGCTGGTGATGGATATTGGTGGTGGTAGTACAGAATTTATCATTGGCAGTCGGTTTGAAACCTCATTGACCGAAAGTTTGAATATGGGTTGTGTCAGTTATGCCAAGCGGTTTTTTGCTAAAGAGGTTAATGAGTACAATTTTAATCGCGCAATTATGGCGGCTAAACAGCAACTGGCTTCTATTAAAAAAGATCTTATTAAACAGCAATGGAATACCTGTGTTGGGTCTTCAGGAACCATACGGGCAATTACTAACTTACTCATCCATCAAGGTAAGGTAGATGAAACTCTAGAATTAGAACATCTTTATGATTTACGCACCCAGTTACTCGAATTTAATAAAAGAGAAGACATCGAAATAGAAGGGCTATCACCATTGCGCGCACCGGTTTTACCTTCTGGTTTATCGATTTTGATTGCAACCTTTGAAACACTGGGTTTGAAGGCAATGACCTATTCAACGGGCGCACTACGCGAAGGTTTGCTGTATGACATGCTCGGCAGAATCGACCATGAAGATGTTCGTGACCGGACCGTACAAGCACTGGCTGTACGTTACCATGTCAATTTAGAACGGGCCAATCGCGTCAATAGCACGGCATATGAGTTGTTAAATACCCTAGGCCCCAATCGATTGACACAACCCAAATTAAAGACCTTCCTAGGATGGGCCGCTGATTTATATCAAATTGGCTTATCCGTTGCGCACAGTGGTTTTCATAAGCACGGAAGTTACCTTATTAAGTACTCCGATTTGCCTGGTTTCACCAAGAAAGAACAGGCATTTTTAGCTTCATTAGTGCTTAATCACAGGCATGATTTTGTCACTTATAAAACGAGTTCGGCGCTCAACCCAATGAGTCATGACTATAAGGTGTTATCGGTTTGTTTACGTCTGGCGCTATTGATTCAAAGAGGCAATATTGAATCAAATATTGAAGTATTAGCCTTTAGTAAAATCAATGAAAACTACACCCTAAAGTTTCAAGACGGTTGGCAAGAATCCAATAAGTTACTCAATGTTGATATCGAAAATGAAATCCAATATCTAAAGGATGTAGGTATTAATCTGGAAGTGTCTTAATTTAGAAACATATTTTTATCCCAATTAAGGTTTCATAAAACCAGATGCTGATCACAGTATTTACCTGTCTCATGCTATATTGTGTTCGTCTACTTTTAAAAGTGAACTAATATGCCAAACGAAGCAATGCTTAAAGAACATACTGCACCTATTGATGCTGGTGAGCGACTATCAGCCACTTTAGCTGCCATCAACTCAGTGGTATTAGGAAAACAAGACAAGGTGAAGTTAGCGCTATGCTGCATACTCGCCAAGGGTCATTTATTGATTGAAGATTTACCGGGTATGGGTAAAACTACCTTGGCACACAGTCTAGCCAATGCCTTGGGCTTAGAGTTTGCACGTATTCAGTTTACTTCAGATTTATTGCCTGCAGACATACTTGGTTCAGCCGTATTCAATAGAGATGAAAGTCGCTTTGATTTCCACCCGGGCCCTATCTTTAATGAGTTATTGCTCGCTGATGAGATTAATCGCGCAACACCCAAAACTCAAAGTGCACTGCTTGAAGCGATGGCAGAAAAACAGGTCAGTATCGAAGGCAAAACGAGACCACTGCCTGAACAGTTTTTTGTTATTGCTACTCAAAATCCTTCTTATCAGTTGGGTACCTATCCTTTACCCGAATCTCAGTTAGACCGATTTTTTATGCGCATTGAATTGGGCTACCCTGAACCGGATATAGAGGCGCTACTATTGGCAGGTGATGATCGTCAAATCTTAATGAACGAGGTTAAGGCACAAATGACCTTGGAGCAGTTGAAAAGTTTTCAGAAAACGGTTGAACAGGTGCATGTTTCCGATCACCTTAGAGCATACATCATGGCGCTCTTAGTCGAGTCACGTCGAACGGGTCAAAATGGCTATGGCCTATCACCTCGAGCAGGCATTGCATTGCAAAGAGCGGCACAGGCTTGGGCACTACTTGATGCTCGCCAGTATGCGCTACCCGAGGACGTACAGGCAGTTTTTCCTGCTGTCGCAGAACATAGACTTGGGCATCGAAGTAATGAGCAAGGTGATGAGTCAATTTGTTCGGTTTTACTTCAAACTGTTCCAGTGCCTGAGTAGGCGACACTATGAGACGGTTCGCTGTCTGGTTTGACCAATGGATAGAAGGTCGCTTGGTCGCTACCAATCAGGTTATTACTAACCATCGTCAAACCTATGTTTTACCAAACCGTTTTGGTTATCTTTTATTGCTGATTACTTTATTAATGATGATTGCAGCGACCAATTATCAAAACAGCATGGCTTTCCTGTTGACCTTTTTTTTGGTCGCTCTTGGTTTTAACAACCTATTAATTAATTATCGTAACTTGGTGGATCTGGAAATTCGAATATTTCCATGTACTGCTGTACATGTAGGACAGACGCTTAAAATACCGGTTTCGGTAAAACGACTATCTGATCGTGAGCATTACTCGGTGGGCCTAGGTACAAAGGATTCAGTACAAAAAATATTTGATATAACGAGCACTAGTGAAACTAATACCAGTGTCGATTTCTTTCCGACACAGAGAGGTTGGTATCAACCTGAGCGATTTTATCTGGTAACAAGTTACCCCTTTGGCTTACTCCGAGTCTGGTCGTGGTTTCGATGTAAACAGCAATACCTTATTTACCCTAAACCTGAAGTACCGCCAGCTATTGATAATCAGCTTGGTCATCGATCAGAAGCTAATAGTCATGAGCAAATGGCTGGCAATGAAGATTTCTTCAGTATCCGGGATTATCAACAGGGCGATTCAAAGCGGGCCATTCATTGGCGTGCCTATGCACGAGAACAAGGTTTAGTAACCAAAGAATTTAGTGAACCTAAAGGCGACAATGAATATTTTGATTATCAGATGTTTAATACTATCGATCCATATAACCGAATTGAACTGAGGTTGTCTTGGTTATGTTATTTAATCGTCGAAGCGCATAGAAAACAAAGGCCTTTTGGCTTGATATTACCGAGCATAAATATAGCGCCTGATATGAGTACTCAGCATTTGAACAGTTGTTTAACCGCCTTGGCGTTGTTTGGAAAGGAATCCTGATGATTGAGCGGCAACTTTTTCCAAGCTTGGAACGTAAGGGCATTGTTGAATTGATTTTGGCAACACAGCTGATTGTATTGTTGCCTTTATTTGAATATTTACCACACTGGGTCGCAATCATTTGCGTCACAGTGATCGGTTATCGCTTATTAATTAAGCGCCTCGGTAAAGCAATGCCCGGCAAAGTGATTTCAGCATTATTTGGTATTGTCGGTGGCTTATTGATTTACCTTGAATTCGGTACCTTTGCAGGTAGAGATGCCGGTGTCAGTTTGATTGTATTGATGTTCTCGCTCAAGCTGCTTGAAATGCGCTGGTATCGAGATGCTGCCTTGGTGTTGTACCTATCATTTTTTATTATGACGGCTCACTTTTTATTTTCACAGTCGTTATTAATGGCTATGTATATGTTGTTCTGTTTACTCGTAGTTATCACTACGCTACAGGCGCTGAATAGAACAAACGTTGTAGTGGAGTTACCCAAATTAGTTAAGTCTTCAGTAAAAATGCTTTTATTGGCTTTACCGCTTATGCTCATTTTATTTGTATTTTTTCCTCGTCTTTCAGAACCATTATGGCGCATGCCAAGTGGCCAGAGTGGCACGACCGGAATTGATGATTCAATGACACCTGGTGATATTGGTTCCTTGGTTACTTTTACTGAACCGGCTTTTCGAGTTAAGTTTAATGGCGACATTCCAAGCTCATCTGAGCTGTATTGGCGAGGACTGGTATTTAGTGAATTTGATGGTTTAACCTGGTCTAGACAGGACCGCATTTTTAATCAAATTCAAGAATCTGATGTGCAGCTTTCTGGGCCTATTTACGACTATGAAATATTATTAGAGCCACACCGTCGTAATTGGTTATATGCACTCGAAATGCCCGAGTCGATGAGTGCCGTTGCCAAACTCACTTCTGACTATACTTGGGAGCGACGGTTTCGCTTAACAAATAAATTATCCTATAAGCTTAAGTCTCATACTAGAAGCCTGTTTGGTAGTGAGTTATCGCCACAAGAACGTGTCTTGAACACTAGCTTGCCAGACGACGTTAACCCTCAAAGTAAGGCTTGGGCAGAACAATTAAGGCAAAATACTTCAAGCGATCTTGAACTCATACAGACGGTATTAAGGCAGATAAATCAGCAACCCTATTGGTACACATTAGAGCCCGGTGTTATGGAGCGCGATACGGTTGATGACTTTTGGTTTAATAAACAACGAGGCTTTTGTGAACATTATGCGGGTGCCTTTGTTTTTATGATGCGCGCTGCTGGAATTCCAGCCCGTGTAGTCACCGGGTATCAGGGCGGAGAAATGAACCCCTACGGTGATTACATGATTGTTCGGCAATCAAACGCCCATGCTTGGACCGAGGTCTGGTTGCAGGGCAGGGGATGGGTTCGATATGACCCCACAGCGGCTATTCACCCCAGCCGAGTTGAAGTTGATCTGTCTCAATCATGGCTGCAACGAGAAGCATTGTTTGATGATAAGGCGCCAAGTGATTGGTCCTCATTTTCCCCATCATTATTTTCCAAGGCGCAACTGTATTGGGACAACCTAAATAGTTATTGGCAAAGTGAAGTGATTGATTTTGGTGCTGAAAGTCAATTCAAAATATTGGACCGATTGGGCCTGTCGAATATGAGTCTTAAAGATCTGGCCTACCTGTTAATTGTGATTACTTCAATTTTCATGTTACTGAGTGCTGGACTGTTTATGCGCAAGCGCATTTCAGAAGATCCGGTAGCAAGAGCATACAGTAGGCTTAATAAGAAATTAAAGAAGTTAAAGTTAGAGAAGAAACAGCAAGAAGGCCCAATAGAGCATTTACAGCGTATTAGCCAAACACAACCAGAATTGGCAACTAAGATTAAGCCGGCAATCTTAATTTATGTCCAACTCAGATATATGGGAGCGAACAAGAAACAAAGAGATCTTATTAAACAATTTGAACATAGAGTGGCAAGTTTTTAATATAATCTATTAATACGCTGTGCAAAATATATCTGCAGTAGATGAAATTAACTAAATATTAATTTGGATCAGTGACAAGACCACTAGGCTTGGATACTATGCACGAAACTTTGTAGTAGAACATTAAGGACATTTCAAATGAACGCTAAATTTATCATCGGCTTAGTACTCGCCATATTTTTCTCATTAAGCATGAATGCTATGGAACATGAGCATAAAAAAGGACTGGTTTTTGAAAATTCGTGGATACGGTTAGCACCACCAGTGGCAGAGAATTCTGCAGGTTACTTTACGGTGACCAATCACGCCAAAGAGACGATTAAAATCACTTCGGTAGAATCAACTGTAGCGAAACATACTGCGCTACACGATATGTTGATAGTAGATGGGGCCATGGCAATGGAGCACATCCCAGAATTGGTTCTAAAGGCTGGCGAATCGGTAGAATTTAGACCCGGCGGTAAACATCTAATGTTAATAGGCCTTGTAGAGCCATTAAAGTTGGATCAGAAGGTCGAGGTCACCTTTGTCCTTTCTAATGGAACGAAACAAGCGCTAACGATGGTGGTAAAACGTGCCGCTATGAAGAAGATGATGAAACATCATTAGGCCAGATAAACGCCAAATCCTTGTGTAGGCATTCTATGCTGACTGGGGTTTGGCCCAGCACTTCACCGTCAGGAATTAATTTTCCTGGAGTTGCTTCTCTAATCGCAATTTTCTTTACCTGAATATATTCAACTTCAGGGAAACTTATGTGTGAACCATCATAGATAGAGTTAAATAAAGTGAGTAGTCTAAACCGGCTTATTTTATTGAGTAAAATAACATCTAATTTTCCGTCATCGAGCTTCGCCTTCGGAGCAATTAAAAAGGTTGTCCCTGTGTATCGACTGTTGGCGACTTCAACGAAGACTGCTTGGCGTTGTTGTAGCTCATCATCAATAACTAGGTCAACTGTTTGGCTTTTCAGGGTAATTAGTTTGATTAAGGTAGCAACCGTATAGGCTGCGTTACCCATCCATTTCATTGGAATAGATGCCTCGGCAACCTTAGATACAAAGCCTGTACCTAAGATATTCATGAAATATCTTTGTTGGCCATCGGCCTGATATCTGGCCACATCGAGCATTTTAATCTGGTTCTTTTTAATTATATCTATCGCTTTACGCCAATCATTCTTGGTTAGGTTCAACTCTTTCATAAAGGCGTTGCCAGTACCGTTAGGGATTAATCCTAGAGGCGGCTTTAATTTTCCGGAATTTAGATAATAACCATTGATGACTTCATATAGTGTTCCATCCCCACCTGATGCGACAATGGCATCATAGCCTAGTAGGTTAGTCTGCTTGGCTAATTCTACGGCATGACCTGGGTGTTGAGTACATTCAAAGTCAGCATCCAAACCAACTTCTTCACAATACTTTTTGACTTCAGGGAATAGCTTCTTAGCTCTTCCTGCCCCAGCTTGAGGGTTATAAATAACCAGAATTTTCATATATTTATTGTTCTTGTTTATTTTCTTCACCATAAGCCGAATACCAATATTTGTCAAAACTGATAACCCAATGTTCATGTAGGTCGGTCTTTAGGCCGACACCCATCTCAAATTTATTTTCAAAAGGCATGTTCAGCGTCGGCCTGAAGACCGACCTACAGGGTGATTTTCATCTCAAATTTTAATTGAAACGTTACGTACCGCGTCGGCCTGAAGACCGACCTACAGGGTGATTTTCATCTCACATATTAATTGAAACGTTACGTACCGCGTCGGCCTGAAGGCCGACCTACAGGGTGATAATGTGTGTTTTGTAGGTCGTCCTTTAGGGCGACGCGGTAATGAAATGAAGCGAATATCTTTGAAATGCTGTGAATTATCGTGAAAAGATGCGAAATGTCGCGAATAATTGCGAATAAACTATTTTGTCGGTCTGAAGACCGACCTACAGGATTATGGTCATCTCATATTTTAATTGAAACGTTATGTTCCGCGTCGGCCTAAAGACCGACCTACATGGTGATTTTCATCTCAACTTTTAATTGAAACGTTACGTACCGCGTCGGCCTGAAGGCCGACCTACAGGGTGAGCAGTAGATTGAGTGGAAATATTGAGGGTTTATGGCTAGGCATGTCTGGCTAATTAATGTAATATTATAACATTACATTAAAGGCTGCAGAATGACTGAGTTTATTGCCAGTAAAATCCGAGATAAATTAGCGATAACACTATCAATGATATGTGTTGTGCAATGCCTTGCCTTGCCGGTAATAATTTCGATGATGCCTCTGTTGGATATTTGGTGGTTGTCGGATAGTGTATTGCATCCATTTTTATTGATATTTGTGATTCCTTTGACGTTTTATACCTTAGTACCGGCCTATCGTAGGCATGGTTCTACATTTCCTCTGATTGTTGCAGTACCTGGATTATTATTTCTTATGGCAGGGGCATTTATGGAACAGACTCTTATGGAGAAGGTTCTAACAGTTATAGGCGCTTGTTTGGTGGCCGTTGCTCATCTCCGAAATATTTATCTTACACGTCAAATACCCTGCAAAGCATAACAGACTAATCAACAAATGTAGGTCGGTCTTTAGGCCGACGCCCATCTTGAAGTTTTAGTTAAATCATCATCTTCCGCGTCGGCCTGAAGGCCGACCTACAGGTGGATGAGTGTTTTGTAGGTCGTCCTTTAGGGCGACGACCATCTTGAAGTTTTGGTTAAAGCATCATCTTCTGCGTCGGCCTGAAGGCCGACCTACAGGAGGTTTATTTTGATTGGCAGGATTGGCAGGTGCCGTGGACTTCTATTACTTGGTGTGCGATTTCGAAATGGTGTTGGTTTACTGACTTTTCTAGTAGTTTAGATAATTCTGGAGTATCCATCTCGGTGACTTTTCCGCAGGCTTTGCAAATCAGCAGTTGGAACTGATGAATGTGCTCTGGGTTTGGGCAACCGATATAGGCATTTAATGATTCAATGCGGTGGATAAAGCCATGTTCCAGCAGAAAATCTAATGCTCTATAGGCTGTCGGTGGTTTTGCTGATTTATCTTCGGCCTGTAATTTTTCTAAAATATCATAGGCTTTTATGGCCTGATGATTATTCCATATGATGGTCAGTACTTTTTGACGAATTGGAGTAAATCGTAAGCTTTGTTGTTGGCAAATTCGTTTAGCTGCAGTCAGTGCAGAATTAATACAATTTTGATGATCGTGTGGCATATTTAATTAATTTACCCAGTCCCAAGTTTGATGTTTTTGATACTGAGTGAAGTATATCACCAATTTAATCGGGCGAGTCTCTAATTCAGCATAGAGGCTGGCGTAATTATTGAGTTGATTGGTGTATTGCTCGTGTTTGTCTAGTAAAAATTCTTCTACATTAGCACCCTCGTGGGTACTGGTTTTGTAGTCGATAATCCATCGGACTCCATCACTGTCTATAAAAGTTCTATCGATGACATAGTAACGTGTTTGGTTTTGTTCTTTGCGTTCAAGAGCAACCTCAGAAGCGGCTTGAGTATGTGATGAAAGAATAAATCGTCCCATGTCACATTCTAGTGTTTGAACCAAATGCTTCAATACCATCTTGCTTGCTGCATCTAACTCTTCAAGCGCGAGCCCTTCAGTTTGAAGTTGCTGTGCAATAATACTGGTACGCTCAACGAGCCTAGCTTCATTCCAAGATTCAAGATCATTGGCAATGTGTTCTAGCCAACGGTGTGTGACAATACCAATGGCTCTTTTTTTAAGGCTATCATCTGAATATTTATTGGCATCAGCCTGGCTTATATCAATATGCTCTGCTGTTGGTGACGCTATTAAAGAAGTGCTGATCCTTGAGTCGGTATTATTATGCCGCCAGAGTCGGTTATCGAGATATTCTTGTTCCTCTTCTTCTTCACTATCAGCTGATTCTGTAACAGATAGCAGTTTATATTCAGCTAAAATACAAGGCCAAATATCTTTCAAGAAGGTGCCTGCTTTTGGCTTAGGTACATCATCGTCATCGAGATCACTGCTGGTACTCAGAACTAACTTAGATTTTGCTCGGGTGCAGGCGACATAGAGTAGTCGGTTACGTTCGTACTCATTGCGGCTTTTGTCGGTTTCATGCAAAAATTTATAAATGCTGTCTTCTTCTTTTTCCGAAAAAGAAATCGGTGCCATCAATAGACCATCGGGAACCGTCATCCAGCGCAACAGGCGATGATTATCTTTGCCACTGCCACCATTTAGATTGGGCAGAATCACCATATCAAACTGCAAACCTTTTGACTTATGAATAGTCATGATCTGAATTCTTGGATCACCCTTAGGATCCGGTGGAGCAAACAGCTTTTCTATGGCTTGATGCAATAATTCTGGCTGTTGTAATTGACCGGCAATTGAGATCTCATCGATGACATCAAAGAATAATTGTACTGCTTCTAGATCGGATGCTTTGCTCAGGTAACCGGGTCCATCGAGACACAACCAACAACCTTCAAGGCTATCAGCCAAGCTTCTATGTTTTCTAAAACCTAACCAAGGTTCAACAGTGGCTAATAGTTGTGCAAGTCGATTCGCGCCGTCTTGAGAAAGATTGTTTATAAGACTCGCTGTTTTACAGTTTTGTAGAATATTCGAGTCTTTGGGTCCTGAAATAATCATTAAATCTTCAAGTAATAGACCACAATACGGTGCCCGAAGCAGGGCAAGCCAGGCGATTCGATCAGTGGGATCGGTCAATGCTCTAAAGAGCATCAATAAATCAGTAATCACGGGTCGTTTTCCAAGCTCTTCGATGTCGGTGGCTTGGAAATTTAACCCCAAGGTCTGAAGTGCGGGAATCAGGTATTTTA
>Ga0316202_10002617_pt1 | contig 11621 bp, 9 predicted proteins | sample 3monrhotite_MG_FD_204934 | JGI IMG/M metagenome (GOLD analysis project Ga0316202, IMG submission 204934) | Microbial mat bacterial communities from mineral coupon in-situ incubated in ocean water Damariscotta River, Maine, United States -... | ecosystem: Environmental > Aquatic > Marine >... | reverse complement strand
TCAATACCGCTTTAATCGTCGATTTGATTTGTCGGCGTTTATCCCTCGATTTATGTACGTGGCATTACGCACGCCACCTATGCCTGAAAGACTGCTTAGGATAGCTTACGTTGGGTGGTAATTAGGACAATATTTATTATGGCTTTACTTCACTCATTGCGGGGCAGAGCAATGGGGATTATCGAGAATGGGTAGGGGGAACTTCCATTGGAAATGGTAGCACTCAAGTTATGACGCGTTCGTCAGGCAGTGGTTACATTGGGTATTCTGGATTTGAAAATATAGGTTTGTACGGTGGATATACTTATGGCAAAGCGGGTGTTGGTGCAAAAATAAATATAGAAGATGACGGCCCGTTTGTGGGTGTGAAATATACTCATTTTTTCGGCTCATACTCTACGCTGACATTTGATTTGTCGTATTCGTACCTCCAATCAGAAATAAACATTGAAGGAATTGCCGGAACATCTCAACGTTTTGAGATTGATACCAATACAAGTGGTACAAGCCTCTCTTTGACATGGGTTCGGGCAATGGATCGTGGCCGTTCTTTCTTTGTTAGATATAACATTAAAGATATGAGCATTGCTGAAGCAGGTATTAATTATACGGGGCCCTACGTGGGTACCTCTGCTACGATTATTGGCACCCAGAACATGAGCGCATTGAGTATTGGAGTAGGATTTTAGATTGTTGAGTAAGGGATAAGTATATCTCCATTGGTTTTCATGAGAATGCCATCATCATCGTTGATGAATACAGACACCTACTGGCCGACTTTAAGCAGACACGAATACGGTAAAACAAATTTAATATGCCTTGTCAATACAGATACACTGCTCCTGAGAAACTTGCGGCATTGCTTCCCTGGTCACCATTTATACCTGTGTCGGTACTATCTTCCCCATTAGCCCCCACAGCAAAGGTATTGCCATCACCGCTCAAGGCGACTGAGCTACCAAAATAGTCCGCTTCTTCCGTGTTGGATGCTTTGACATAGGCTTGTTGCGTCCAGGTAGTATCAGAACGGATAAACAGATACGCCGCACCTGAACCATCTGCTGTTTTGTCCGCTTGATTACCATTAATGCCGGTGGAGGCACTACCTTCCCCATTAGCCCCCACGGCGAGGGTCTTGCCATCGCCGCTTAAGGCGATTGAGTGACCAAAGTGATCACCCGCCCGGGTATTGAATGCCTTGATATAGGTTTGTTGTGCCCAGGTTTGTTGTAACCAGGAGCCGGAACGAGTAAACAAGTACACCGCCCCTGAATCATTCGCTGTGTTGTCCGTCTGATTGCCATCAATGCCGGTGGAGGCACTACCTTCCCTATTAGCCCCCACGGCGAGGGTCTTGCCATCGCCGCTTAAGGCGATTGAGTAACCAAAATGATCCCCCCCCTCCGTATTGGATGCCTTGATATAGGCTCTTTGAAGCACAGTGGGTCCGATTAAATACAGATAGACTGCCCCTGAGTCGGATACTGTATTGTTCATCTGATCGCCATTAATACCGGTGGTAGCACTGTCTTCCCCGTAAGCCCCCACAGCAAGGGTTTCGCCATCACCGCTCAAGGCAACTGAGTAACCAAAGTGATCCCCCCCCTCCGTATTGGATGCTTTGATATAGGATCTTTGTATCCAAGGATTGTACAAACCGCTGTTGTACACAAACAGATATACTGCCCCTGAGCCTGACGCGGTGTTGTCTGCCTGGTCACCAATATCATCATAAGGAATGGTGCCGGTAGCGGCACTGTCTTCCTCATAAGCCCCCACAGCAAGCATATGACCGCTATGGCTTAAGGCGACTGAGATACCAAATTGATCACTAATCTCCGTATTGGATGCTTTGACATAGGCTTGCTGGGTCCAGGTGGAGCCATTGCGTGTAAACAGATACACCGCCCCGGAGGCGGCCGTAGAATTATCCACCTGATCGCCATTAGTGCCGGTGGCGGCACTGTTTTCCTGGCTAGCCCCCACGGCAAGGGTATTACCATCACCGCTTAAGGCAACTGAATAACCAAAATGATCATTACTATCTGTATTGGATGCTTTGACATAAACCGTGGCGGCAATGGAATCAACCAATGCAACGGTTTGATTCGGTGAGCTGACACAAAACTCTGCATTTGCAGTACACGCCTCGACAATATATTGCGCTGCTAACCAGTTGGTTTTATGCACAGGTATTTCGAGGCTGTAGCTTGTCGCGTTGTTGGCGATATTGCTTGCGTTTGGGTCAGCGGTGAAGCCTGAAATTCCATCGGGGTTAACCAAAATTCGATAGTGGTCAACATTTGTGCCGGGGAACCAAGTGAAGTGTAAGTGCTTGCTGCTTACCGTCATGTTCACTGATTGGGGAGGTGTTGGTGTCGGAGTTAGCGCCGTTCCACCGCCGTTGTCGTCGTTACAACCAGCAAACATCAGTAAGCAAAGCAGTGGGGTTATCCGATTAATAAAATGTTTCATGTCACTCCTCCGACTAAATTCCATGTGGCTAGAGAACACTGTGCTGTACTAGGTATTTTAGACTAACTCATTGTGCTCGACTATGTTTACTGTGCTTTGTTGTACAAGGTGTCAGTGGTGGTGTTGTGCGGATTGAAATGAGCTATTCGATATTATTAATATGACAATCAAAGCTAGGTTGATTTAGGTTCTTATTTTTTCCTGGTGTTATCGATCGTTCAATTTATTGATACTCTAAATATTCCCTGCTCTTTAAATCTATCAAAAAGGGATTTGAGTATGCTAAAAAAAATATTCGGTTTATGTTTGTTGTTAATGTTATTGCAAGCCTGCGCTTCTAATCAGTTGGAGGATGGTGCTGATAGCAATGCAATGCCAGGGGGTGAGCAGAGTGATTTAGGCGATAGTCGCGGGCTGGATCCTTGCAGGATAAATGACGAGCTGCCGGTGTGTCACAATTAACAGCGATGAATATTCTAGAAAAATCCAAAGCTGTTAGGGATGCGCTCAATAGCTGGCTTACAGTGATTGCAGTGATTAGTGCGGGGATTTTTGGGCTTGTCGAATATGTTGATCATAAAGCGGGTGTACGTGTTGAACGCAGTCTGGGTTATGTTGAACGTTATAACGGCAATGTTTATCTAGACTCACGGGCGCGACTTGATGAGGTGCTTGAAGAAGAGAGAGAGGCGCTGACAGCTTTGTTGACTGGTGAGGCATTGCCTTCTGAGACGATCCCAAGAATGTACGATGATTACGTTATCACCATGGTCGATAAGCATGGCATTAGGCCAGTGCTTAATCGACTGTTTGGCTTTCATGAGGAAGTGGTTTTGTGTGCTAATGCCGGTCTTTGTGATGCCAGTGTATTGCAGCAATTTTTTTCCATTGAGGCACAAGAGTTGTTTAAGGGCTTCTATCCTTATGTGTGTGAACAACGAAACAAGTGGCACAATCCAGCACTTTTTGTGCGTATGGAGCATTTTTATTTGGGGAGCAAACGTGATGTTTGTGCGGCGGGTCAGTGATTTCATTCGTGTCGGGTGTTAGTTCTTGATCGTGCTCCCTAGACTATGACTGGTTGTCAGCAAAGTTTTGGTCAGTGGGGAAGTCTGGCTTAGTACTTGTTTTCGATACTAAGCTATTTAGATTTTAGCTAGCTGTGATAAGTCCCTGTCTACTGAGTTGTAATTTTTTTTGACATCTTTGTTAGACAGGACTTAAATAAAGGGCAGATAGCAGTTTTGGGGATGGCAGGCGTTGTGGTTTAACGTTTGGCATGTTTGGTCTGTCGATTTTGTTTTTATGCTTCACGGAAGGTGATGAAGCGTTGGTCAGCCCATGGAGGGAAGACTACGATGTATGCGTTGCTTAGCAATAGTTCAGCTTTATTGGATGAAGCGGGCTATGCACTGCTTCATCGTTACACTGAACACTCCCTAGTTTGTTTTACTGACGATGTTGAGCTGAGGGCGACGGATGGTGAGCGTCTGGATGGGGCTAATATCAGCGTCAACGGGCGGCTGGTCCGCTTGCCAGCTGGTGAGTTTGAGTGTGGCAATTCTTCCCGTCAGCTTATTCGTTTTGCTGGGCCGATTGCCCGCGAGTGGCTGGATAAACTGGCCCAGCTTCAGACTAAATTCCACTTTTATTGTCCACCCTTCGGTTTATGTGTTGAGATTCCCTTCAGCATAAGTCAGCAAAAGCTAGTTGCTGAATTACCCGCGCTGGTCGCAATGAGTCCCTATGTGCGTGAGCAGTGTGGTCGGGGCCTGCAGCGTGCCTCCAGCAACAGCCTTCAACCCCATGATTGGGTCGATTTGGTGTGTTTCTCCGAGCAAATGCGTGAAGATGCTGCCAATGCCTTGGCTGATATTGGCTACGATGCGGTGGCCATTAGCCAATATAAGTTGCGTATTCGGGGCAAGGTCGATCTAGGAGCGATTCGTAAAATCAATGGGGTCAAAATTGCTGACTATGCTCGGCCTACTGAATTGGCCTGGGGGCCTTTGCAAATTGCTCTAGGAACACAGAAAAGCTCTGTGGGGGATGAGCCCTTGCCGATATTGACGGGGCAGGGTCAGATGATTGCGGTGGCTGATACCGGTCTCGATCACGGTGTGGTGGATGACGATCTCCACGAAGATTTTCGAGGCCGAGTCGCTGCTCTGCATAGTTGGCCAGTCAATGCGTCTTGGAATGACTATGTTGAGAGCCCCGCATTAGATGATGGTGCGGCAGATCGTAACTCTGGTCATGGTACTCACGTAGCAGGTTTGGCCCTGGGTAGTGGTCAACGCAGCGGTGGCAAATACAGCGGCCTGGCTCCTGAGGCGCAGCTGGTCTTCCAAGCCATTGAGCAATACACACCCGTGCGGGCAGACCGTCGGCATGATATTGCCTCAGGTTTTTATCTCAATGGTCGTCCTCTGGATTTAGTCGAATTGTTTGAGCAGGCGCGCCAAGACGGGGCCCGTATTCATGTCAATGCTTGGGGCGATCCAGCGCAGGGTCAATACACTGATGATAGTTATGAGGTGGATCGTTTTCTGTGGAAGTACCCCGATGCGGTGGTCATGTTTGCTGCGGGCAACAGTGGCACGGATAGTAATGGTGACCGAGCATTGGATCAGCGCAGTTTATATGCGCCCGCGACAGCTAAAAATGTCACAGCAATTGGAGCGACCGAAGGACCGCTTGCGGGAGTAGGCTATCGCGGTACTTGGGCTGGGTTTGATCCAGATCGACGTCGTTTTAGCCATTACGCCACGCGCAATGACCCCGTCTCTGGGCAGCCCGAACGCATGGCCATGATTAGCTCGACGGGCCCCACCGCAGATGGCCGCATCAAACCTGACATTTGTGCACCAGGCACCAACCTTCCGGCTCCGCGCTCACGGGCGACGGTGTCTCGTGGCTGGGGATTGGCCAGCCCATTACCGCACTATATGTACCTGGGGGGAACCTCGATGGCCACGGGAGTGGCCGGCGGGTTCGCAGCCCTAGTACGACAAGCTTGGCAGCAGCACTTGGGCGAAGCACCTTCCGGTCCGGCGCTCAAGGCCTTATTAGTGTTCGGCAGTCAGCCGGTACGCCGACATGCGGATGGGGTTGTTGAATCACGTTTTAGCGCCGGGTTTGGGCGGCTTTATCTACCCAGCTCGCTGCCTAGTCCTGGCTTGACATTGGTGGATGCAACCTCCCAAGGTTTGGCCACTGGCGAACATCGAAAATATAATTTCACCGTAACAGCGTCGATGGCTTTTCGCGCGGTGCTGAGTTGGTATGACTACCCAGGCGAACGACTCATTAATGACTTGGATTTATGTTTGATCGATGTCGATGGGCTGCGCACTTGGGGTAATCATCCAGTTGATGGTTGTGGTAGTCCGGATCGAGTCAACACGATTGAGATGATTGAACTTGCTAACCTAGCATCGGGCGACTATACCCTTGAGGTCAGCGGGGCTAATGTGCCTACAGGGAAACAGGGGTTTGCGTTGGTAGTGAATCAGGCTGTGCCCAGTATTGATGCGTATAGGCCTGATAAGCCGAGAGTATATAGCCTTGTGATTAATGTGGAATGGCTCAAAGGCATCGGCAGTACTTACGAAAAACGTTTGCATGGCGCGGGTATTCGCACTCTAGGACAACTGGGCGCGCAAGACGAAGCCACGCTAATGCTTGTTTTAAAGGCACCAGCTTATCGCATAGACCGAATCCGTTGGCGACTAGAGTTACTCGTATCGACACTAACGCAACTACCCGAATCGATGCCGGATGTTTCCCTTGCGGGTGCGTTGGCGGGTGACATGACCTCTGGTTTTACTGCGCAGCAGCGACTAGCGTTGCGTCAGCTTGAAAAGGTGTTTGACAAAGATGTACTGGATCGAGTTCGGCTTACAAGCCTGCTCGATTAATTTGGTAAGTGCAATTTAACGTTAAGGAGAACGACGATGACTAAAGAGAAAACTCCTCCCACCACTACCAAGGAACATGCAGTCCCTGTGGGAGCTGCTGGCTCAACAGCTTCGGGCGGCCTAATGCCCTCGATAGCCAGTGGTTCAATCGGGGGAGGGCTAATGCCAGCAGGTTTGTTTGCTTCCAGTCTGGCACAAGAGGCCGATGTGTCTGCAGAAATGGCGGGATTGGCTCCGACCTTTGGTGATGTCTTGATGTCCATTGGCATGGGCGTTGCCCAGTCACAGGACGCCCTGGATCGGGGCTTGGTTGAAACCGCCCAGCTACTCAGTGATACAGACATTAATGTAGTGACCGATGTTATTCAGGAATTGAATGATGACGGCCTACCGGTGGCTGAGGCAACTGAGTTGGTTCAGCACAATGTTTCATTGATTAATTATGTTGCCCCAACCGTCCATGAATGGAGTCATGTGGCCCTGTCCATGGATTTAAGTGTGGGTGCCATGGATAACGACACCGGCGTGACTTTTGAGCGCGAACAAAGTGTCAGTCACGGTGTGGGTCTAACCGGTACGTTTGGCTTTTTGGGATTTGGTTTATCTGCCAGCTCAGAGAACTCGAGCTTTTACAATCGCGACACCAGTGTTGAGACTGACTGGGCGCGAGGCCAAGTACGTATGGATGCGATGTTGCGTCCGCGTCATGTGGAGAACTTTCCTGCCCCCGCAGAAATTGCCATTGGCCCACAGCTATATTTTGCTCAAGGTGGCATTTCTGAGAGCACGACCGATGGTGTGGTGACGGCTCGCTCCATTGAGGTTCTTATTCACTGTCGCAAGGCGGATGGTTCAGCCAATCCGAATGTCAGTATTACGCTTGATAGCGGTCCATTTGGGCATGCCTTTGTGTCTACTGATGGGTTTACCGGTAATACAACCAATGCCGATGGTCAGATCAAGGTCACGCTGACACGACAAATTCCCAACGCCCGTTTTGCTCGTAGTATGACGGCAACCTTGAAAGCCATTTTGGGGCAAATTGAACGTACGGTTGATATTCGACTTTAAGCAGGGATGTTAAGGAGATAATACGATGGCGAGTCAAACACTTATGCCCAAAGGGGCAAAGTCAGGAGCTTTACTAGCAAACGCCGCTGTGGGTGATGAAATAGGTCGTGCTGGTGCCGGTTTTGGTGAGTTAGTTGAGCGTACTGGAGCGGCGGTCGCTGCTACTCAAAACTTATTAAATGATACGGGTGCCCGCACGGCAACGGCCTTAGCTGAAACCTTGGTCGATGTGGTTGCTGTGCAAGAAAAGGTATACCGAGATGATGGTTCGTTGGATACCTCCATTGCCCACACTCGTAAGCTGCCTTTGATCAGTTTTATTGATCCGGTGTTTTACAAATGGAGTAGCGTGCGTGTGCAGGGGCGCTTTTGGGCCAACGAGTTTTCCAGTGAAGTCCAAACAGATACCAGTTCGGGTTCTTCGGGTTCGGGCGGTGTTAGTGCATCGGCCTTTGGTATTTCCCTAGGTGCGGGGTACAACTACAACAGATCCTCATCTTCAAGTGGCAATGTTGAACGTACTACCGATAGTTCAGTTGGCCAGATGCGGATGAATGCGTTGTTGGAGCCTCGCAGTGACGTCTCAATCCCTAAGCCAAATCAAGTAATTCGTGGGCCTAGGTTGAGTTTGATACAAGGGGCGCTGGAGGATGTGTTGGATGGCGCCGCACTCGTGGCCCGCACTATGTCGTTGCTGATTCAGTTCAATCGTCGTGATGGCTCCCCAATCGCAGGTAAAGCGATTTCAGTTGAAAGTGATGGTATTGCTTGGTCATATGTTGGTGGACCATTGGCGGTGACGGATGGCAGTGGTCAGGTGGAAATTACCCTGCGCCGTGACTTTGTGGGTGAAACACCAGACACTACACCTACGGATTTTATCGTCTCAGCGCGGGTGGGTTTGGTGCAAAATAGCATCGGTGTGACCTTATAACACCCTGAGGGAGGGACAGGTTCCCTCCCTTTTTCGTAAAAGGCAGTGGAAATTAATGAAGGATAGTTCTTTAAATCAAGCTAGCGAGCGGGTCGAATTAGGCCAGTTATTGGCTAACACCATCGGGTCAGTAGTGCGGGCCCAGGAGCAGTTGGATGACTATTCATCCCGCCGCAGTCGCAGCTATGAAACGGCTGAGGCGGGTACGATGGCTTTGCCGCCATTGTGGTACACCTTTTCCAATGTCGTGGTCGAAATGGAATTAGCCGCCACCGTCGCCCGAAAACCGCTAGATGATAATGACTACATTATGTCACAGACGCTTAATCCCACCTCGGTCGGTCTTTATGGTTACAGTGCTTCTGCAGGTTTAAAAGTGCGTATTGAAATGGCCCCGCAAGGTATTATGCCCATCAAAGAAACAGAATCAGAGGCAGACACGGAAGCATCATGAGTACCGATGATATCATTTCGAAAAGCACCGCAGCAATCACAGAGAAAGCCGCGTTTTCCGGCGGCATGATTGATAAAAGTTTACATGCCACAGATTTTTCTCGTTTGGTTAACGTAGAGGGTAAATTGGGGTTATTTACCCCATTGACTGATCCTGATGATGGGCTAACCTCGAATGAAAACTTGGAACAAATCATTCAGCTACTGCGTGATCAAGTCGCTGAACTGCAAGGCGAAAATCAGTCCTTACGCCAAGGCCTCAAGGATGTGGCCGAGGCTAGCCGCCGTACCCCAGATGATTTTGCCGCAGCGATTGGACATTCAGTCGATAGCTTGCAAGCACGTCTGTACAATATGCAAAACCCTGTTAGTCGTTTTGCCATGCGAGAATTTAGCATCGAAGCGAATGTTCACGTGGGGGTGACGGCCTTGGGGACGGTTGAGTACCGCTTTCTCGAACCCGAGGAAAAAGTGGATCCGAATCGCTTGAGTAAAATCAATATGAGTTTGGTACCCATTCCTAAAGACAGCGCCGGCTGGGATCCCGCCGATTTTACGCCGTTTAGCGATATTGAAGAAATTCAAGGCATCGGCGAGGCCTATCAACGCAGACTCAACCAACATAATATTTTTAGCGTCAGTGATTTGATTCATGCCGGTACGCGGGCCCGTAGCAAGGTTGAGCTCGCCGCCATGCTTGAGGTGGATCGCAACAAACTCTCTGTGTGGTTGGGCCAGGCCGAACTCATGACCATAAAGTCGATTGATGGTCGTAAAGCTGAGGTGCTACATAACATCGGCATTCATAGTCTTGAGCAGTTAGCTACACAGGTGGCGGAGACTCTCACCAGCACGTTTAACGAAAAAGTGGCCGAGATGAATCATGCAACTTTGAAGCCCGTTGAGCAGACTGAAGTGGAGCAATGGATTACTGCGGCACTGTCGTATGTGAAGCTTAAATAACGTCTATGGGCGATTATTGATCTTGTTTGTATCGTCCGTATGGGGCGATCGCCGTTCGTTACTGAGCATGATCTTTGTAATGGCAAGTTGCTCTACCCAGCAGCAGCCAAAAAAGCCGGGTAGCGAACCCCCGGTTTTTTGAATGTTGGTTTAGAGCCGGAATTGCTTGACTAAGGTTTGTAGATCAGTGGCCAGTTTCGCTAACTCTTCACTAGCGACAGACGTTTGATTGGCCCCTTCTGCGGTGTGTTGAGACATGCTATTAATTTGCTCAACATTGCGTGATATTTCTTCAGAAACGGCAGATTGTTCCTCAGCGGCACTGGCAATTTGGGTATTCATATCGTGAATGGTGGATACGGCACGCGCAATGCTTTCGAGTGCTTGCCCAGCTTCCGCTGCCTTTTGGACGCTGTTTTGAGCTTGGGTGCGACCTTGATGCATCGCGGCAACAGCACCGTGAGAGCCGGCTTGTAGCTTTTCTATGGTGCGTTTTATCTCTTCGGTGGAGTCTTGGGTGCGACTAGCCAGTGTGCGGACTTCGTCGGCTACCACCGCAAAGCCCCGACCATGCTCACCAGCGCGAGCAGCCTCTATTGCGGCATTCAGTGCAAGCAGGTTGGTTTGTTCTGCGATATCTTGAATAACTTGTAGGACGGTGCCAATAGCTTCGCTGTTTTTCTCAACCTCGGTGATGGTGAGGGCACCTTGTTCCACCGCTTGGGCGAGTTCTTCGATGGCTTGAATGGTGCCGTTGACGACGGTGTTGCCTTCATTGGCGGCTTGCTGAGCATCTTGCGCTGCACCAGCAGCACTGACCGTGCTATTGGCGACTTCTTGCACGGTGGCGGTCATTTCGGAGACGGCGGTAGCCACTTGGCTGGTTTCGCCCAACTGCGATTGAATGGCCTGGGTTGTTTCGCTGGTGATGTTACTCATTTCTTCTGAGGCCGCAGCCATTTGAGAGGTGGCCCCGGCCACTTGCTCCATGCTGTGGTGGAACTTTTCTAGCATATTGTTTAGTGCTTTACTCATGACGCCAAGCTCATCATTGCTGCTAATCTCTATTCGGCGCGTAAGGTCAGAGTCGCGCTCAATAGCTTCGACGGTATCAGCGAGTTTTATAATGGGCTTAACCGTGGCTAAGGCAAGAAAGAGTGCAAGGCCAGAGGCCAATGCCGTCATTATCAAGGCAACGGTGGCGGCTGAAACTAATATGGCGTCACTGAGTTGTTCGACGGCGTAAAACGCTTCATCTTCATCAATTTCGGCTAATATTCCCCAGTTGTGACCACCAATGGTGACGGGAGCATAGGCTGATAGGACGGCTATGTCACGATAATCGTTAATGATATGCACGCCCGATTGTCCTTTCACGGCCAACTCGGCTGATTTTGTGTTGATGTTCTGAAGGCCAATGGAGGTTTGTTTTTCACGAATTTTTCCGAGTAGTTTGCTGTCTACGCCATTATTTTTGAGCGCAGAGAAATAGCCTTCAGCATCTTCAATTAAGAAACGGCTGTTGCTGCCCATCGTGCCATGAGTGTCGATTAGGTACACTTCGCCTGATGCGCCCAGGCCCGCGTCGGCCCATCGCTCACCATGCGTCATGATGCGGTTGATTTCATCGACGGGCATTTGAAATATCAATACGCCGGTGCGTTTGTTGCCATCAAAAATAGGTGTTGCCATGAAGCTGGCTGCACTGGCATAGGAGGGTGTGTAGGGCGCGAAGTCAATCATAGACACCTCGCCTTTGTTCAGTTTTTGAGCATTGCGATAGGCCTGGGACAGGCCCGAGTCAG
>Ga0316202_10002615_pt1 | contig 11636 bp, 9 predicted proteins | sample 3monrhotite_MG_FD_204934 | JGI IMG/M metagenome (GOLD analysis project Ga0316202, IMG submission 204934) | Microbial mat bacterial communities from mineral coupon in-situ incubated in ocean water Damariscotta River, Maine, United States -... | ecosystem: Environmental > Aquatic > Marine >... | reverse complement strand
GGTCGGAGCCTTCCGCCACGGCGCGGGCGAGTGATCGCCCTCCTCGCCGTTCTTCTCGGATGCGTTCATTGATCAGGATGTTGGCGTCAACCGCCATACCGACCGTTAGCACGATGCCGGCGATGCCGGGCAGCGTGAGCACCGCCTGGAAGAACGCCATGAAGCCGACGAGCAGCACCAGGTTCAGCAGCAGGGCCACGTTGGCGACCATGCCCGAGGCGCGGTAGTAGACGATCATGAAGATCAGCACGAGCGCGAAGGCTGCCAGGATGGCCTGGATGCCGCGGTCGCGGCTCTTGCCGGCGAGGCTCGGGCCCATCACGTTCTTGGCTTCGAGCACGGGCTGGATCTTGAGCGAGCCGGTCTGCAGGACCGTCGCGAGAGCCTTGGCCTCGTCGCGCTTTGCCTTGCGGCTGCCGCCGCGGCCGAGCGTGATCTGTACGTTCTTCGTGAGGCGCTCGTTGATGGTGGGGGCGGAGTGGTACTGGTTGTTGAGGATGATCGCCATCGGCAGGCCGACGTTGGCACCCGTCCAGCGACCGAAGTCGTTCTGGAACTCGTTCTTCACCTCGTAGAGCACGACGGGCTCGCCGGTGTTGGGGTTCTCGCCCACCGACGGGTTCGTGAGGATGCCGCCGTCGAAGTCGACCTGGCCGCTGTTGGACTCGACGATGGCGAAGTGGCCCACCTCGGAGCCGTCCGGCACCGTCTCCTTGCGGTCGAAGCCGATGACCTTGGCGCGCTTGACGAGGAGGTACTCCCCGCGCGTCGGCGAGTACATCTCGCCGCGATCGCGGGCGGTCTGCCAGACCTTCACCTCTTCGTTCTTGAAGGTGTTGAACTCCTCGTCCGTGCCCTTCCAGAGACCCATGCGGGCCGGTTCGGGACCGTCCGTGGCGCGAGCCTTGTAGGTCGAATCGGGCAGGACCTCGATGCGGAACTTCAGGTCACCGAGCTGGCTGATGACCTTGACGACCGCGTCGGGCTGCGTGCCGGCGTCGGCGGGCAGCGAGACGAGGAACTTGTTGTCGCCGTACTGCGTGAGCTGGATCTCGGCCAGACCGTACTTGTCGATACGTTCGCCGATGATCTCGAGCGTCTGCGCGACGATCTCTTCGTTGGGCATCTGGTCGTCGACCAGGCCCGCCCTCTTGGCCCCATCGATGTCGAGGGAGAAGCGCAGCGTCGTGCCGCCCTTCAGGTCCTGGCCGAACTTGATGCCCATGCTCGTGTAGGCCCACACCAGCAATGCGGTGATGGCCACGATCATGAGGGCACGGGGTGCGATGTTGTTCTGTTCCACAGTTCTCTCCTTTGGCTAAGGATGCGGTCGTGGATGACCGCTCACGGGATGCGCGCGTCGAGGTAACGACCGCAGCCCGCGCGCGAGGCAGCTGGGGTCGTGGATGCAGCGGAGACCGCGCTCAGGACAGCAGGGGGTGTCCGAGGTCCGTGGGGCCCGGGCGTGCGTCGCCGGGCGTGTCCGCGCGCGAACCCAGCCGTGGGGGCGGGGCCAGTGCGTCGAAGCTGTGGAGGAAGGCGATCGATGTCGCCAGCGCGGAGGTGCCCAGGGCTGCCGCACACGCGAGGTCGTTGCGTGCGGGGGCGGGCAGGATGCGTGCGCCGTGGAGATCACGATCGAGACTGGTGAGCGCGGCGGCGACTTCGTCGCCCGTGCCGGCGCCGACACCACTGGCGCCATCACTGCCGCCGAGCATGTCCGCGGGGCAGCAGGCCATCGCGAGCGGGAGCGCGACCACGAGCGCGATGACGAGGAGGGAGCCGCAGCGTGCGATCCCATCCAGGCCGGCGGCGCGGGTCGAGCGGCGCATCACTTGGCGGCGGTCTCCGGCGTGGTCTTGCTGTCGTCCGAGGCGTCGTCGTTGGCCTTGGCGTCCGCCGACTTCTCGTACTTCTTGCTGCCCTTGGCCTTGCTGTCCTTGCCCTTGCCGCTCTTGGCGTCGGGGTCCTGGACCTGCCAGATGGCCGCACGGCTGAACTTCATGCGGATGTTGTTCTTGTCGTCCACCCGCAGGGTGACGGCCTCGTCCTCGAGGCCGACCACGGTGCCGTGGATGCCGGCGTTCGTGACGACCTTGTCGTTCTTCTTGAGGGCCTTGACGGCGGCCTCGCGCTGCTTGCGCTCCTTGGAGCCGGGACGGATCACGAGGAACCAGAAGATCAGGAAGATCATCCCGATCATCACGAACATATCCATCGGATTGCCCTGGGACTCGTCTTGCGCAAGGATGGTGAGGAGCGTGTGCATGAGCCCCGCATCGTAGGCCGTTCCCTGGCCGCTCCGGCCGAATTCCTGCCCGGTGCGGCCCATTTCGGGCTTCGATTGGGGGCATGCGCACCTTGGTGGCCATCTCCGGCGGCGTTGACAGCGCCGTAGCCGCCGCCCGCCTCGTGGCGGCCGGCGAAGACGTGGTCGGGGTGCACCTGCGTACCGGCGTCGAGAGCGACGGCGAGGCCGCCGGGGGGGCCCGCTCCTGCTGCGGCGCCGACGACGCCCGGGATGCCCGCGCCGTGGCCGCGCTGCTCGACATCCCCTTCTACGTCGTGGACGTCCAGGAGAGCTTCGCGGGCATCATCGATGCCTTCGTCGCGGAGTACGCCGCGGGCCGCACGCCGATTCCGTGCGTGGCCTGCAACACCGATGTGAAGTTCGGGCGGCTGCTTGAAATCGCCCGCGGGCTGGGAGCCGAGACGGTCGCGACGGGGCATTACGCCCGGACCGCGCTGGGTGCGGACGGCCGCTGGCGGCTGCTGCGCGCGGCCGACGAGCGCAAGGACCAGACCTACATGCTGCACCAGCTGAGCCAAGCCCAGCTGGCGGCGGCGCGCTTCCCCCTCGGGGACGTGCAGAAGGACGAGGTGCGCGACGAGGCCCGGGCCATGGGTTTCGCCGTCGCGGACAAGCCCGACAGCCAGGAGCTGTGCTTCATCTCCTCGGCGGGCCACAAGGCCTTCTTGGCCGAGCGGGCCCCGGAGGACGTCGTCCCCGGGACCTTCACCGACCACGAGGGGCGTGAGGTCGGCACCCACGAGGGGGCCCTGGGCTTCACGATCGGGCAGCGCAAGGGCTTGCCGGCGGTGGGGGAGCCCCGCTACGTGAAGCGCGTGGATCCGGGTGCCGGGCGCGTGGAGATCGCGCCGCGCAGCGCGCTCCTGGAGACCACCTGCACCGTGTCCGGCGTCAACTGGATCGATAGCCCGGAGCCGCCGATCGGGACGCGCTTCCAGGCCCAGGTACGCCACCGCCATGCCGTGCCCTTGAGGCCGGCAGAGGTCGAGATCCTGGGCTCCGGGCGCATGCGGGTGCGCTATCCGGAGGCCGTGTTCGCGCTGACCCCCGGGCAGGCACTCGTGGTCTACGCCAGCGACGACACGGGGGCCGACGCCCGTGAGGCCACGGGAACCCATGCCGGTGGCAGCACGCTCTGCGGCGGTACGATCGCCACGGTCGGGGAGGGCACGGGCGACAGCAGCCCGGCCCGAGAGACGCACGCCCCGAAGGGCGCGGCCGCAGGCGCTTCCGACTCGGCGAGCCGCCCGCAGGCGAGCGACCCGACCGAAGGGAAGTCGACTACTTGAGCGTTTCCTTCAACTTCTTGCCGGCACGGAACGTGACGCCGACCGAAGCGGGGATCTGGATGCGCTCCTTGGTCTGCGGGTTCGTGCCCATGCGAGCCTTGCGCTCGGAGCGGCGGAACGTGCCGAAGCCGAGGATGGCGACGTCGCCGTCCCCGACCAGGCCCTGGGTCACCGACTCCACGAACGCGTTCAGCGCCCGCTCTGCTTCTGCCTTGCTCGAACCAAGATGGCGCGCCATCGCGTCGATTACTTCAGCCTTGTTCATCGTAGTCCTCCCGAGGCGACCTGGGTGCGCCCCGCGGCGGAATCGTATCCAGAGCCTCGTCGCCCGCAAACCCCAAAGTTCTCAAGCATGAGCCTCGACACCCCCTGGCGGTATGCCCTGCGCATCGCCGTGGCGCTGCTGTGCGTCGCCGCGCTCGCCGACCTGCGACCCACCCCCGGGCGGGGGGAGGTGCGCCCGGTTGCCGTCGTGGATGTCTCGCGGAGCGTCGGGCGGATGCCCCAGGCGCTCCCGGAGGGGGTCCGGGCACGGCCGGATTGGGTCGTCTTCGCCGACGGCGTCCAGGAGGTCGTCGGCGGGGCCGAGGCACCCACGATCGGACGCGGGGCCACGCGGCTGGCTGCCGCCCTGCGGCACGTGGCGCAGTCCCATCCGGGCCAGGACGTCGTGCTGCTGACCGATGGCCGCGGCACCGACGGGGACGCCGTGGCCGCAGCCCGAGCGGTGCGCGCGGCGGGGGGGCGCGTCTTCACGCTGCCGCCCCCGGTGGCCCAGGCCGAGGCCGGCCTGGAGGAAGCGCGGCTCATCGCGGGCTGGCCGACGCCGCGTGTGCGCGTCCGGATCGCATCCTCGACGAGTGGGCGCGCCGAGGTGCGTCTCGTGTCCGGCAGCCGCGTGGCCGATCGCCAGCCCCTCGAGCTCGTGCCCGGTGGCACGCACGTGGTCGAGCTGCGTGACGAGCAACCGCCGCAGCAGGGCGGTACGTACCACGTCGTCCTCGTCGCGGCGGATGGCACGCCAGATGACGACCCCGCCGACGATCGCCTCGCCGTGGGGCTGCGCCCCGAACGCCGCGTGGTGTTGTTCTGGGGCCTGCCGTCGGCCGCCTCGTTCGACGCCGGTTCGGACCTGGTCGTACGCGCCAGTCGCGAGCCGCGCCCCGAAGCCCTGCAGGGCGCCGACGTCGTCGTGATGGGCAACGTCCCCTGGCGTGACCTGGGCTCGGAGGGCGCCCGTGCCTTGGCGCGCTTCGTCGCCGGTGGGGGGCGACTGCTCCTGCTCGGAGGCCCCGAGGCGTATGCCGGCGGCGGGTGGACCGGCACGCCGCTCGAGGCGCGCCTCTCGCCGTTGCGCGTGCCGCGCCAGGAAGGCACGCAACTCGCGCTCGTGTTTGCGCTCGACGTCTCGGGCAGCACGAAGGGCGCACGGCGTGCGCAGCTGACCGAAGCCGTACGTCGTGCCGTGCAGGGGCTCGTGCCCGGCGAGCGGGTCGGCATCCTGCCGTTTCGCGGTCGCCCGGACGCGACGTTGCTCGCGCCGGGCGTCGTCGATGCGGGCGACCCCGCCGCGCGTGCGGCGCTGCTCGCGTCCATCGATGCGTTGGAGGCCCGGGGCGATACGGATCTGCCCGCGGCGATCCTCGCGGCCGGTCGCTTCGTGCAGGGCATCGAGGCGCGCGCACGGCGCGTGATCCTGTTGACCGACGGGGATCCCGAGCACCCGCCGCCGGAGGAGCGACTCGCCCAGGCCGGCGCGTGGCTGCGTGATCGCGGCATCGGCTTCGGAGCCTTCGTCGTGGGAGACGACGAAGCCGTGGCGCGTCTGGCGCGCCACGTCGCGCTTGGTCCGGAAGACGTCGTCTCGGTCGCGGACGTCGCACGGCTGCCCGCGCACCTGCTGCACGCCCTCGGCGCGCGGAGGCACAAGCAGGGGGTCGTGGCCGTCCCGCGCTCGGGCGCGGACCTGCGCTGGGCCGCGCCCGGAGACGCGGAACTCGCTCGGCCGAGCGGCCTGCCGACGCCCACGTGGCTGCACGTCCTCGAGGTGGCGACCGACGAGGGCGCCGCCGGCCTGGCCCGCGTGCACTGGGACGGCCCCGCCGGCCAGGACCTGCCCTTCGCGGCCGTGCGCCCCTTCGGGGCCGGCCGCGTCGCCGCCCTGGCCTGGGGCCCGGCGCTGGAGAAGCAGCGCGCGCGGCGCCCCGAGGCCCTGCAGGCCCTGCGCCCGTGGATCGAGGCCCTGGCCGGCGCCTCGGACCGTGGCCTGCAGGCGGACCTCGAGGGCGAGGCACTCGTCGTGCGCTGGCCCGCCTCCGCCGGGGCCGGCCGTCTGCTGGCCAGTGGGGATGCCTCCGCCGGGGACCCGGGTGCGACCCAGGCCGTGGTGACCCTGGTGGAGTCCGCGCCGGGCATCTTCCGCGGTCCGCTGCCCCCGGGCGCCGAGGCCGGCGTGCGTGTGCGGGCCGGTGGCGAGGGCAGCCCCGTGCGCCCCGTCCAGCTGCCCACGCGTCCGGCGCCCGAGCATCGCGGCGCGGGCACGGACGAGGCCATGCTGCGGGCCCTGGCGGCCGCCGGCGGCGGCCGGCGCCTGGCCGCCGGCGAGCGCGCGCCCGCCGGACGGCCCCCGCGCGGGGTGCCGCTGGCGCCGTGGCTCCTCCTCGGGGCATGTATCCTCCTTGTTCTCGACCGACTCGGGGCCAAGCCGGACGCTCCGGCGTCCGATTCTCCGGGTGGGGCCACTGCCGGCTCCTGAGCGAGGAACCCATGCGCACGTCCAACCAGGCCTCCCGACCGATCGCCGCCGCGTGCCTCGGGCTCGCGTTGGCCCTGGCCCTCGTGGTGGGGGGCTGCAAGAGCCCGAGCCGTCAGCCCAAGGCCCCCGAGCCGACGCCCGAGCAGAAGGCCGCCGCCGAGGCGCGTGCCAAGCAGGGCCGCGACTTCTACTTGGGGACACGCGCCGCCCAACAGGACATCCGCGATCTGTTTGCCCGCGTCGAGGGCGCCGCGCCGCATCAGTGGGCGGAGATCGCGCGCAAGCTCGTGGCGTACGGCGAGCCGGCCGTGCCGCAGATGATGGCGAACCTGAGCAGCCACCAGACGGGGGTGGCCGTGATGTCGGCCTACACGCTCGGCATGATCCAGGACCCGCGCTCGCTCGACGCGCTGGCCCAGGCCGTGACCAGTCCGCACGAGCAGCTGCGCTACGAGGCGGCGACGTCCATGCTCCGCATGGGGGACCCGCGCGGCCTGCCCTTCATGATCGATGCGCTGGAGAACGCCGACCCGCTCGTGCGGGCCCGCGCGATCCTCGTCCTGCGTGAGCGCACCGGCAACACCATGGGCTTCGTGCCCGACGGCAAGCCGGAGGATCGCCTCGCGGCGGTGTCGCGTTGGCGGGCCTGGCTCGCCCGGGGCGGCGGCGTCCGGGCGCCGCGTCCGGTCGACGCCGGAGCAACCACCAGGTAGTGCGTGGCCGGCCGGTCATCGCGGTGTTCGCGCTGCTGCTCTGTGGCGCGTGCCAGGCCGAGGTGGGGGCACGGCTGCCTCCCGAGGTGCCCGCGGCCTCCGACGAGGCCGTGGCCGTGGGCGACACCCACGCGGCGCACGGCAAGGTCGAGGCGTCCTTGCTCGCCTACCGGGCAGCGACCGAGAGCGATGCCGCCGCGGTGCGGCCCCATCTGCGCTACGCCCGAGCGATGTTGTCCCAGGGGCGCCGGGCGCAGCTGCGCCTGGAGTACGACGCCCGCGCGGCCCGGCCCGAGGCGACGGATGCGGAGCGCACCCTCGCAGAGCGCCTGCGCACCAACGGTTCGTCTTCGGCCCTGCGTCGGGTCTACACCGCGGCCGCCGAGCGCAATCCGAAGAGCCCCTGGTGGCGGCTGGCCCTCGTGGCCGTCGAGACGGCCGAGGCGGACGCCTGGAACCACAAGCGGCTCGATGCGATCGAGCTGCGCAATCGCAATGCGGAGCGCGAGGCCTACCTGCAGGCGCGCGGCGCCGTGCGGCGAGCGCAACGCGCCCTGACCACCGTCACGGAGATCCAGGCGGACCTGGCGGAGGTGTTCCTCTACCGTGGGCACCTGCGCGCCGTCGAAGGCGACATGGAGCCGCATGCCCCGGGCCGTGATGCGGCCTGGCGTGCGTCGGCCGATGCGTTCGCCACCGCCACGCGGCGCAGCCCGACGCTCGTCGAGGCGTGGGCCGGACTTGGGGATGTGCAGTACCGCCTTGGCGAGCAGCGTGCGGCGATGGTTGCCTACCTCGAGGCCGTGCGGCTCTCACCGGCCGACGCCGACCTGCGTATCGGCCTGGGCGTCGTCCTGCACGACATCGGCCGCCTGCGCGAAGCCGCCCAGCAGTACACCCAGGCTGCGGCGCTGCGTCCGTGGGACGGTGATGCGCTGCTGCGTTTCGGCGATGCGCGCGCGGACGCGCGTGATTACGCCGGCGCGCTGCTGGCCTACGAGCAGGCGCTCAAGCGGGATCCGAAGACGGTGGACGCGCACTACCGCATGGGCGTGATCCACGAATACCTCGGCAGGCTCGGGGAGGCGCGCGCGGCGTACGAGCGCTACATCAACCAGGGCGGCCCCCAGGCCGACACCGTGGAGCGTCGCATCGAGCGCCTCCTGCGACGGGAGACGCGATGACACGCGGCGCCATCCTCTGCATGCCGGTTCTCCTGCTGTGGGGCAGCCTGCTCGCCGGCTGCGGCAGCAAGCCGCCCGCGCCGACGCTCGAGGAGCATCTGGCCAAGGGGCAGGCTGCATTCGCGCGCGGCGACGCGATCGTGCTCGAAGCGCGCGCGGCCTCGCTGGCCGAGGAAGCCGCCGATCTATACGCCATGGCCGTCGAGGCGTGGGCCGAGGCTGCCGAGGCCTACAGCGATGCGTTCCGCTTGATCGATCCCGTGCCGGAGTCCGCGTCGCAGCGCGCCATGTTGGCCTTCCGCGTGGCGCGTGCGTTCGCCAAGGCGGCTCGGCACGGTCAGGCGGCGAGCTGGGCAGGCTTCCGTGCCGACCATGCCTTCCTGTGGCTCGATCAGACCGCGCGCCTCGCACCGCACATGCGTCAGGTGCATTACGAGCGCGCCCGGCTCTTCGATAGCGACATCGACAAGGTGCGTGACGTCATGGCGGCGCACGTCTCCTACAGCCGCTACCTGGCCGACGTGGATCTCTCGTCGCAGACGGTCTCCGAGGCGGAGCAGCCGCGTGTGGCCCTCGCACGCGAGCGCCGCGCCGCACTCGCACCGCCGAAGGTCGAGGGCGACAAGTAGCGCTACGGCAGGACGGTGGCGCCGTAGAGCACACGGTCGCCGTCCCGCACGAAGACCTTCACGATGAGCCCCTCGTGGGGTGTCTCCGGGCCGAAGTCGAAGGTGAGGCGTGCGCGGCCCTGGGCTTCGGCAGCCGAGGTGCCGGCCATGAGCCCCAGGGCGTTGGCCGCGGCATGATTCGCACGGATCCTGGCATTGCTCGCGGGGTCGGCCGGGTCCACGTCGGGATGCAGGATCTTCGGCTTGCGCGAGCGCGGGTGCTCGACGGCAATCGTCACCTGCGCCCCCTTGGCGAAGTCGCCGCGGGCATGGACCGCGACAGACGTGACGCCGTCCTGGGTGGTGAGCGTCGTCTCCAGGTGGACCGACGGCTCGGGGATGGGAAGGCGCAGGGCCGGGTCGCCCAGCAGGGCATACATGTGGGCGCCTTCGCGCGCGAGGCGCGCGCTCGGGGCGCCGCTCAAGGCGCGGATGGCAGCGCGCACGATGGGCCGGTTCCCGGGGTCGAGGGCGTGGCGGCGTGACTCCGCGAGGATGCGGCCGAGGATGGGCGGCGCGCCATCGCGTGCCATGTGGGTTGCGATCGACTCGCCGATGAGCGCGTTGTAGCCGGGGTGGCACACGCGCGTGGCGCCCACGTAGGCGACCGGACCGTCCGGTTGGCGCAGCAGGGCCTCGCCGATGCCGGGGCCCTTGAGGCCGTCGTACATCGCCGTGGTGCAGGCCAGGACGAACACGATGGGGGACATGCCCGTGGCCTTGACCCGCGCGGCGTCACGTACGTGCAGGATCGGATGCCGGGCCGCGCCCACATGCAGCGTATCGAAGCCCTTCTCGAACCCGTGGCCCACGTAGGTGAAGAAGAGCGAGCCCGCGTTCAGCGCCTCGATGACGTGGTCGTCGAACTCGGTGGCCGGCCACATGTACGGCGAGTGCGGGCTGGCGTAGGTGACGGCCACGTCGTAGGCGGGCGGGATCGACTTGGAGAGCACGCTCCGGAAGCGCGACTCGAGGATCCCATCGATGAAGGCGCCGAAGCGGCCGGGGCTCGTCACGAAGCGCAGCAGCTTGCGTTCGACCACGGCGGGGGGCGCGGTTTCGTAGCGCTGGACGCGCGCCACGTAGGCGTTCATCTCCTCCGCCGTCTCGAAGGGCAGGCGTCCGACCTCGGGACCGTCCGCGCCGCCGTAGAGCCCGTCCGCGGGCGTCGCGCCGTTGTACATCGTGCGCGCCATCCGGGCGGGGATGGTGACGTCGGCGCGCAAGTCCGTGCGGTCGTAGGTCGCGTCCCCGGCAAGCAGCAGGTACTCGAGCGGTGCCTGCGCGCGCTTGCCCAGTGCCGCGACGAAGGCTCGGATCGCCGCGCCGTGGTGCGCGCCGTAGCCGTAGCGGTCGTAGACATCCGTGACGGGGATCGCCACCGAAGTCAGGCCGTGCTTCGTGCGATGCGCGGCGAGGCGCTTGGCGCCGCGAAGCAGCGGCGGCGTCGCGAGGATCACGTGGCGCGCGGACCCCGCCTGCTTCAGCGGATCGGCCGGGGGGCCGGCGCGGGTCGGCCTGACGACGGGAGCGTCCTTCCACGGGACGATGTACGTGCCCTTGCCGATGAGCCGCAACGTATCCACGTAGAGCGTGCCGCGATGGTCGGAGACGTCACGCGGCGGCGCCTCGGACGGCGGCGGCGATACGTTGCGCAGGACGAGCGGCGCGGTCGCATCCGGCACGAGGCCCGGGGGCACGAGCCAGCGCAGGGTGTGCTGTGCGGCGGGGTTGGGGGTGGCGGCCCGGGCGAGGGACTTGCCGCCCCACGTGGCCTCGAGGACGCCGAGGTCGGTCCAGGTTCCGTAGACCTGGGCCTCCAGGATCTGCTCGCTGCCGGGCGCGGCCCCCATGGGGCCCAGGGCCACGGTCTGGGCGCGTCCAGGCGGCAGGATGGCCAGGTACCAGTGCGGCGGGCGGGCGCCCTCCGGGTCGTAGACCGACACATCCGCCGCGGCGATCGGGCCGTGGAAGCGGTCCATCGTCAGCGCTCGGGGACGGGCGCCGCCGAGGGAGAGGGGCACGGGCCAGGCCGCCCGCGGGGCCGGCAGCTGCCAGAGCTCGTAGACCGCCACGGCACTCGCGTCGGTGGCCGTATCGCGCGCCACGAAGGCGACGTGCTCGGTGTCGACGCGCACCTCCTCGTGGGTGTAGCTGTGCACGGCACGCCCCTGGCGACGCAGTTCGAGGCGGTAGGGATCGCGCAGGCCCAGGGCCGCGAGGTCACGGCGGGCGAGGCGGAACGGTCCGTCGCCGCGCACGCGCAGCAGGCCGATGCGGGTGGCTTCGGGTCGCTCCTCGGCAGGCAGCTCGGGCGCGGTGCAGCCCAGCAGCAGGAGGAGGAGGAGAACGCGGCGCATCAGCGAATCCTAGCCCGGGCCACAGGCCGCACCGCTAGGATGGGCGCTTCCCCGCCGGAGGCCATCTCTTGAGCCCTGTCGTTCGCGTGCTCGTTGTCGCCGTCGTCCGCCTGGGACTGCTCTTCTATGCCGGCTGGTTCGCGTTCCATGACGCGCCCCTGGGCACCGAGGGCCTCCCGATCGTCTCGCGCATCGGTCTCGTCCTGATCTGCCTGATCCTCAGTGTCCTCCTGGGCGAGCTCGACGGCCTGCGCACGCACTTCGGCCTCCTCGTGGGGGGGCTGCGCGCCGCCGGGCGCGCCGGGGGGGGGCCGAACCAGGCCCAGGAAGAGACCCAGACGGCCGCCGCCGGGGCC
>Ga0316202_10002614_pt1 | contig 11637 bp, 10 predicted proteins | sample 3monrhotite_MG_FD_204934 | JGI IMG/M metagenome (GOLD analysis project Ga0316202, IMG submission 204934) | Microbial mat bacterial communities from mineral coupon in-situ incubated in ocean water Damariscotta River, Maine, United States -... | ecosystem: Environmental > Aquatic > Marine >... | reverse complement strand
GTTGTCGGGCTTGACGTCGCGGTGGATGATCTTGTTGTGGTGGGCGAGCGCGAGCGCCGAGAGCACGTCGCAGGCGTAGCCGATGGCGGTGTGTGGCGGCAGGGGGCCGCCGTCGCGGAGCAGGTGGCCGAGCGTGCCGCCCTCGGCCAGCTCCATGACCACGAAGTCGCGGCCCTTCTCGTCGAGGCCGATGTTGTAGAGCCGCAAGATGTTGGGGTGCTTCAGGCGGAACATCGCCTGGGCTTCTTTGTGGAGCCGCTGTCGCAGGGAGCGGTGGACCTGCAGCTCTGCCGAGATGACCTTGATCGCGCAGTCGATCGCGAGGGTCGTGTCACGGGCCCGGTAGACGATCGCGGTGCCGCCGGATCCGATGACCTCTTTGAGGACGTACCGGCCGCTGTCGATGGTCGCTGACTGCTCCCCTGTCCGCTTCACCGTGTGTTCCCCCCCGCCAGTGTATACACAGCGGGGCTGCTGGTGCGGTGCGTGGGCCTACGCGGAGCGGTTGAGCGGGCGCTGATCGGGGTTGAGTGCGTCGATGAACACCTGCCGGACCTGGCTGATGTGCTCCTCGATGGTCTCGGTCCGCCAGTGCGAGGTGTCGACGGCGGGCAGGACGTCGATGTCCAGTTTTCCGGGGTACATCAGCATGGTGCGTGCCGGCCAGCGGTGGTGCGCGTGGTGGGCGACGATCGGCACGATCGGCAGCCCCGTCGCGATCGCGAGGTGCGCGAAGCCCTTCTTGAAGGGGAGCAGCCGCCCGTCGGGGCTGCGGGTGCCCTCGGGCCAGATCCAGAGGCTGAGGTCGTTCTTGCGGATGATCTCAGCGGCCTCGGACATCGAGGCGATGGCCTTCTCGCGGTTGGAGCGGTCGATGAGGAGGTGACCGGACAGCCGGTAGGCCCACCCGAAGAAGGGGACCTGCCCGACGGCCTTCTTTGCGATGCCGCAGCCGCCCATCGGACAGAGCCACATGCCGATCATCGGGTCCAGCTCAGAGCTGTGGTTCGTGATGTAGATGGCAGGCTTCTGGCCTTCGAGGTCGGCCTTGTTGTTGATCTTGACCCGCGCGCCGGTGACCCACGCCAGGGCAGGGCCGACGATCTTGCCGTAGATGTTGCCGCCTCGGATCCGCAGCCGCCGCCAGGGCAGCAGCAGGAGCATGACGAGCATGTAGGGCACGCTGAAGAGGACCACGAAGCCGAAGCCAATGGAGAACCGAAGGATCGAGGTGAGCCGGAGAAGAGGGGAGGGTGCGGAGTCAGGCATGGCTCACCGAGTGCTGTGAGAATCGCGAGCAGGTGTCGTCGACCATGTTGGGGCATCCCCCAGAATACTCGGTCAATGGTGGGTTCTCCATCCGACAACACCCGGACGTCGTATCGTAGCGGCAACGGCCGGCCAGGACACCCCTTTGACTGTACTGTGACCGAAGGAGCTACTGGTGGGTGCGGAGCTTCTCGCCCTCGGCCTCGACGGTGGTGTTGTCGGTCGTGTCGGGGCGGGGGCCGACCACCGCTGCCGAGAGGTCCGTCGTGCTGCCGAGCCACTCGACGAGCTGCCCCTCCAGGCCGGGCGCCCGACTGAGCATCTGGGTGCCGACGCCGGCATCAGCGAGCACGACAACCTCAGCCCGCTCCTCGCCGGCGACCCGCGCGAGCAGGTCGACACACTTCGAGCCGGAGTTGTCATCGGTCGAGGCGACCGTGAGCACCGACCCCGCGGGCCATGCCTGCATCGCCTTCGGGGCGTTGAGGCCGTGGGGATTGAGGCGCGGCGAGAGCAGGGCGGCGGACTGAATCCGGGTGTCCTGCCCCGCAGCGAGCAGGCAGAGGTTGGCGCCGATCTCTGCGCCGATGCAGACCAGCTCCTCGACGCCGCTAGCGGCGAGGTGGTCCGCCGCCGCGGTGACGTCGTTGACCATCGCAGCGTGGTCGCGCTCGCCGCTGCTCTGTCCGTGGCCGCGCAGGTCGACGGCCACGGAGCTGAGGCCGTTCTTGGACAGCCGCTCGCCGAGCGAGGCCCAGTCTGCGCTGCTTCGGCCCTCCATGTGCACGAAGATGACCCCGCGCCGGGCGCCGCTGGCGAGGGTCGAGACCGCGTGCAGGGTCACCCCGTCGGTGGCCTGGAGAGAGACCCCTGCGGCCATCGCCGCCAGAGAAGACAAGAGTAAAGCCGTCATCAGACCTCCGCCGACATCATCGGACGCAACACCGCCCCGTTTTACGCTCCCTCAAACCACAACATGGTAGCAGCATCCCACGATCACAAGAGCGCGTTGAGATCTGACAGCAGGCTGACCAGCGACAGCCCGTACGCTGCGGCAGCTTCGTCGAGGGTCTCATCAAACCGGACCGCGCACCCATCGCAGGCGGGCAGGTGATGCTGGGCGAAGACCCCTGGCGCGCCTGGGTGGCGTCGCCAGGCCTGATCGACGGTCATCCCTGCCGAGAAGGGCTGGCCGAGCAGGCAGAGCTCGTCGTGGAGGTGGCCGAGGCGGCTTGCGAGGGCGGCGAGCCTGCGGTCGAGGGCGTCTGCGTCGCGGCGGAGCGCGGTGAGGTGAGCCGCAGCAGCAGCGGCTGCTGCTGCGCGTGGCTCGAGCCTGGAGGCGACGCGGGGGCGCAGCCAGTGTCGGAGACGTCGGCGAGACACGGGACCTCTTTATCTGTGTTTGAGGCGGTTGACAGGCGGTGGAGGCGGGAGTATACTTCGTCGTCGCCTGGGAAACAGATCCCGGGCTGTTCTTTGAGTAGGCAGAACATGGTTCTTCCCGAGGACCAAACACACATGGCCCACGCCCTCGCGCTCGCGCAGGATGCAGCCAGTGTGAGAGAAGTGCCCGTCGGTGCTGTTGTCGTCTGTGATGGCAAGGTCATCGCCGCCGCACACAACCGACGCGAGCTGGACCAAGATCCAACCGCACACGCCGAACTCATCGCCATGCGAATGGCAGCTGAGGTGCTCGGTAGCTGGCGACTTGAGGGGTGCACGGTCTACGTCACCCTGGAGCCCTGCCCGATGTGCGCCGGAGCCATGGTGCTCTCTCGCATCGAACGGTGCGTCTACGGATGCACCGATCCAAAGGGCGGCTTTCTCGGCACACTCGGCGACTTGTCGCAAGATCCTCGGCTGAACCATCGCTTCGAAGTGACCCCCGGTGTCATGGCGGACGAATGCGCAGACGCGCTCCGATCGTTCTTCCGTGCCCTGCGGGCCGAAAAGAAGCAAAAATAAGAGCAAGACTTCCCGATGGGGAGAGGTGGCCGAGTGGACGAAGGCGGAGGATTCGAAATCCTCTGTAGGTTTAGACCTACCGTGGGTTCGAATCCCACCCTCTCCGCTCTCACAGGAAGTCTCCTGTTCTGCCTTAGAATTGTGCTGATCCGGAGAGGTGGCCGAGTGGACGAAGGCGCACGCTTGGAACGCGTGTATAGGGCAACCTATCGAGGGTTCGAATCCCTCTCTCTCCGCCAGCACAATTTTTCCCCTGTCTGATAGTGATGGTCGGGTCCTGGTGACTGTGGATCCATGAACTCCGCCAGGTCCGGAAGGAAGCAACGGTAGTTGGTCTCCGCGGGGCACTGGATCGCCCGGCCATCTCTATCAGACAGGGGATTTTTCTTTTCGAAGCGGCTCAGTCTGTGTGGCCACTCTGTTCCTGCCACGCCTGGTACGCGAGCAGGTGCCACCGCTCCGCGAAGTGCCCATACTGCGCGCTGACGTCCGCGAGCGCGTCCTGCACCTCGATGCTCACTGCGTCGGCGGTGTTGTTGTGCAGCCGCTGCTTCTTCGCGCTGAGGACGGCTTTCTTCGACAGCCCCGTGAGTGTGGCGACGTCGCCCTCCATCATCGCGAGCATTCGCTCGGTGAGTGCGCGGTTGGCAGTGATCAGGGTGTCATCGCCCTGCCAGTCCCCCCACTCACCGCAGCGCAGCTGCTCTGCGGTGAGCGCCGCGGCGGCGCTGGTCCGGGCGTCCTCGAAGGCGCTGCTGTCGCCGTGGCTGGCGTCCATCACGGCGTTGACGCTGTCGATGATCCGGTTGTGCTGGTCGATCATCTGGTTGTGGTAGCGGAGCGCGAAGCTGACATGCACATCACCGTCGAGCACGCTGCCTTCGGGCGGCAGGCCCGGCGCGGAGAAGGGTGCGCCGAAGACCTCCTCGATGGCGCGGTCGGCCTCGCCGCTCCTGTCGTTGTCGATGATGACGAGGCGGTGTCGCCTGGCGAAGGCAGCCTGGACGTCGCTGATGCGCTTCACGGCGTCGTCGAGTGTGGTGTTGATGTGGGCTTGCAGCACCTCCAGCTCGGCGAGGTCTTCATTGCGCACGTTGGGCGTGAAGATGAGGTGTGCGAACCGTGGCATGTCCTTGTCCATGACGATCAGGGCTTCGTCGTACGCCTGGAGCACGGTGTCGCGGAAGTCGCTGTTGCCTCGGTACGGTGGCATGAGCGCGGCGGTGGTGCGTCCCTCGTGGAGGATGGCCTTGAGCTGGTCGATGTAGCTGAGGAAGGCGCTCTGGTCGGTGGTGTCCCCGATGGCGCGGGTCTGTGCGACGACTTGATCGATGAGGGTATTGTCGACAGAGACGATAAAATCGTTGTACTGCGCGGGGCTCCAGCGCTTGACCTCAGCGGTGGTTGGTCGCGGGGGTGTTTGCGCGTGGGCGGGGCGTGCCTGAAGCGAGAGGAGGAGGCAAAATATAGAAAGAAGCAACGCTACCTCCTGGTTGGCCTTCATGGTAACAGCCCGGGTTTGGCCGAGGTGGGACATAAAGTGTCCGGCCGGGAGCGACGAACAGCGGAGGCGGTGGGTGTAGGCTAAGGAGAGCAGGCAAGGGGGCAGGACGCGCCGATGAGCTACATGGCCATCGCCCGAAAGTGGCGACCGACCACGTTTGATGAGATCGCCGGGCAGGGCCACGTGACCCAGACTCTCAAGAACGCGATCCGGCTTGACCGGATCCACCACGCGTTCCTGTTCGCAGGTCCACGCGGCGTGGGGAAGACGACGGCGGCCCGCGCGCTGGCCCGCGCGCTGAACTGCGAGCGGGACGACAAGCCCACACCCAACCCGTGCGGCGAGTGCCCGAGCTGTGTCGAGATCCTCGGCGGCCGGAGCCAGGACGTGATCGAGGTCGACGGCGCGAGCAACAACTCGGTCGATGATGTCCGCGACCTGCGCGACAGCGTCAACTACCTGCCGGTGCGAGGCCGCAAGAAGGTCTACATCATCGACGAGGTCCACATGCTGTCGAAGGGAGCGTTCAACGCGCTCCTCAAGACGCTCGAGGAGCCACCGGCGCACGTGGTCTTCCTGTTCGCCACCACCGAGCCGCAGCGGATCCCAGAGACCATCCTGTCGCGGGTCCAGCGCTTCGAGTTTAAGCGGATCCCGGTCCCGACGGTCGTGGATCGGCTGCGCAAGATCTGCGACGCCGAGAACATCAGCATCACGACCGACGGCCTGCGGCTGGTCGCCCGCGCGGGTGAGGGGTCGATGCGAGACTCTCAGAGCCTGCTCGACCAGGTGATCAGCTTCGGCGGCGACGACATCTCTACCCAGCAGGTCGCGTCCTCGCTGGGTCTGGTCGATCGCCACCTGCTGTTTCGCATGCTCAGCGGCATGATCCGGGGCGAGGCCGACAGCTGCCTGGAGGCGATCGACGAGGTCTACAACTACGGCTACGACCTCAGCGAGTTCACGACCGAGCTGCTGGAGCTGCTGCGGAACGCAACACTGGTGGGGCTGTCGCCCTCCTCTCAGCGGTACCTCGACGTCCCCGAAGACGAGCGGGAGCAGCTCGTCGACATGGCCAAGGACATCCCATCAGATGTCTTCGTGCGCTCGTTCCAGGTCATGCTGGACGTCCACGACCAGGTCGCGCGCGCGCCGCGCCCGCGGCTGGTGCTGGAGATGGCGGTGGCGCGCCTGGTGAGCATCCGGCCCGCGCAGCCCATCGACCAGCTCGTCAGCCGCCTGATCGACGCCGAGCGGCGGCTGCGGGGTGGCGGCGCCAACACCCGCCGCCCGCGCCAGGGCGGCTCGCGTGGCTCGCGCAGCGACGACGACTCGGAGCCCTCCCCAGGCCGCCAGCAGCGCCCCAGTCGGCCCCAACAGAACACCCCGCGCCCGAGCTTTCGCAAAGACGCCCCCCCGCCACGCCGTGAGCCGCAGCAGGCGCCTCCACGGCGCGAGCCTCCACGGCGCGAGCCTCCACGGCGCGAGCCGCCACGCCGCGAGCCGCCACGCCGCGAGCCGCCGCGTGGGGACATGCCTCCGACACCACCTCCACAAGACTTCGCGCCGATCGAGGCTGCGGGCGTCGAGTCGTTGGGTGGGCTGTATGGTGCCAACCCCAGCGACGAAGAGGCTGCCTGGCCGGACGAGATCGCCGAGGCGGCCCCTGAGCAGGTGGTGCCGATCGACGACGACGATGCCGGGTCGGTGGTCGCGGGGCGGCCTCCGCCGCTGCTGAACCCCGAGAGCGACGCCGAGCGCTTCGAGGCGCTCCGGCGGTGGCTGAAGGCGGGCGGCGTTGCGTTTGATGTGTGGGCCGACAAGTCTGCGCTGCTGCGGGTCGCGCCGCCGCTGCTGCGGGTCGTCTTTCCTTCGTCGTTTACCTGCTCTCAGGCGCAGATCCGGCAGCATCACGAGCGGGTCCTGCTGGGCGTCGCGGCATACTTCCCCGAGTGCGAGCGCGCCGAGGCGCAGGTCCGTCCCCAGAAGGACGGCTTCGAGACCTGGGAGGAGAAGCAGTTCGCGGCCCGCGAGGCGCGGCGCGCCGCGCTGCGCGAAAAACTGGAGGCCGAGCCGCGCATCGTGGCCATCAAGGACATCCTCGGCGGCGAGCTGAAAGACGTGTACCTCGACGACGAGCCTGAAGGAGCCCGATGAGCACCGATCCCCTCCGTCGCTGCATCGCGCAGCTCTCGCGCTTCCCCGGCGTCGGCGAGCGCACCGCGACCCGGCTGGCATACTGGCTGCTCCGCCAGGACGGCGACGTCGCGCGCGAGATCGGCGCGGCGCTGTCTGCCCTCCCGGATCAGGTCCGCCGCTGCGGGCGTTGCTTCAACGTCGCGGCGTCGGACCCGTGCCCGACCTGCAGCAACCCGCGCCGGAGCTCGACAATCGTCTGCGTCGTCGAGCGCCCGCAGGACATCTCTGCCATCGAGGAGACCGGCGACTTCTCTGGCCGGTACCACGTCCTCGACGGGGCGATCTCACCGCTGGATGGCATCGGCCCCGAGCAGCTTCGCATCCGAGAGCTGCTGGCGCGGCTGCGGCCGGAGCAGGTCGAGGAGGTCCTCATCGCGACCGACCCCGACGTCGAGGGCGACGCGACGGCGCTGTACCTCGCCGGGCTGCTGAAGCCATCGGGCATCCGGGTCACCCGACTCGCGCACGGAATCGCCGTCGGCACCGAGCTGGAGTACGCAAACCGCTCCTCGGTCGCCCGCGCCCTCGCCAACCGCCGCGAGCTATAGCCGCTCAGTCGTCGTCATCATCGTCGCCGTGCTGTGGGGCAGGTGCGGCGGGTTGGGTGTAGGCTGCGGCAGCGCCGTGGGTGTAGACCAGCGCTCCCCCGGCCTCTCCGACGCTGTGCCCGAGCCAGAGGACAGCCAGCGAGGCCAGCAGGCTGCTCGCCGCGACCCCCTGGCCAATGCCTTCTCGCCTCACGATGCCAGCGAGCACCATCAGCGGGAGGGGCGCCAGGGTGGCCCATGTGAACAGCTCCGCGGCCTCCTCGTGAGCCTCCAGCGCGGCCTCGGGGACAACGGACTCGACGAGCTCTTCTTCGTGCTCGCCGGTCTCTGAGGCAAGGTAGCTGCTCGCGATGAGCATCGCCTGGAGCACCGCGGCGAGCCACCACGCCCGGCGCGGCAGCAGGCCCGCACGCCAGCTCAGCAGAACGCCGCCCGACAGCAGCGGGACAAGCACCGCCAGGGCGATGGGGAAGTGAACGATCAGTGGGTGGAACAGCAGCGTGTCCATGGAGCCCTCCGCTGGTGGTTATGCTCCGTGGGTGGCTCACTGAGCCCCGAAATGCCATCTTACATGTGTGAAGTAATGAGCAATTATAGTACTTTACGGTCGAATGGCGGCGGGGTCACGCTGCTCTTGTTCGGGGCCGTGGCTGTGCTGTCGGGCCTGGATATTGCCACAGACCTCCGCGAAGGCAGCACGCTGGCCCACGTGCTCGTCGAGGCGGCGGTGTTGGTCCTGGGGTCCGTCGGGGCCGCGCTGGCTGCGAGACAGCTCTTCAGCTCGTTGCGGGCGGCGAGAGCACACGCCGCTGACCTGGAGAGCCGCCTCGTCGAGAGCCGTGCTGAGGCGGTGCGATGGCGTGACCAGACCGAGCACCTGATGCGTGGCCTCGGCGCTGCGATCCAGGAGCAGTTTGCCCGGTGGCAGCTCACACCCGCAGAGGCGGAGACCGCGCTGCTGATGCTGAAGGGGCTCGCCCACAAAGAGATCGCGTCCGTCCGTGGGGTCGGTGTGGGCTCGGCGCGGCAGCAGGCGCGCTCGGTCTACCGCAAGGCTGGCCTCACCGGGAGGCACGAGCTGATCGCGTTCTTCCTGGAGGACCTGCTGCTGCCGATGGCTGCGCCTAAATAAGCGCCAGCAGGAGCACCTGGAGCGTCACCGCGACCGTGATGAACAGCCCGGTCGTGAGCACGAGCTGGACCGCGGGGTGCGTCGGCCGTCGGCGCTCGAGCTGGGTCATCGGCTGCGGCTGCCACCAGCCGCGGCGCGCCCGCGGCTGCATCATCCCCAGGTTCGCTGGGTACGACAGCGCGGTCTCCTCAGCCGGGCGGATCTCGACAGCCATCGGGTCCAGCGCTGGCTGCACGAGGACCGGGAGCTGAAGCGGCTCCTGGCGGGCAAGCTGCTCCTGGATCTCCTCACGCACCACCCGCCGCAGCATCGCCTCCAGCGCAGCCACCGCTGGGGCTGGCGCTGGCGCTGGCGCTGGCGCTGGCGCTGGCGCTTGGAGGCGCTCGTCGGGGCGGCCGTCGAGCATGGAGCGCGAGGCTCGGAGCGCCGAGCGGGCTGCGCGGGCACTTGGGAAGCGCTCGTCGGGATCCGCGGCCAGGAGGCCGGTCAGGAGCGCGATGGTGCGGGGGGGCAGCGAGACGTGCGCGGCCCACTGGATGCGGTGCTGGTGGTCGAGCAGCGTGTGTGGTTCCTGGCGGGCGAGCAGCGCCACGGCGAGCGCGCCGAGGCTGTAGAGGTCGGTCCTTGGGTCGGCCCGCCCCTGGAGCTGCTCGGGCGCCATGTAGCCGAAGGTGCCGGCGGCGGTCGAGGCGCCGAGGTCGGGATCGGTGACCGCGGCCTGGACCGCGCCGAAGTCGATGAGCACAAGCGCGCCGGTCTCGGCGTGGCAGATGATGTTGGCGGGCTTGATGTCGCGGTGGATGACCGGCGGGCTGCGCTCGTGGAGGTACACCAGCGTGTCCAGGAGCGCCTCCAGCATGTCGAGGACCTCGGCAGCGGACCAGCGCTGCCGGGCCGTGCGCGCCTGGAGTGTCTCGCCGGGGATGTGATCTTCGACGAGGCACAGCGCCCGGTGGCGGCCGTGGCGGGTAAAAAAGTGGCGGCGGAGGCGCGGGATGCCAGGGTGGGACAGCTCGCTGAGTGTCGCGGCCTCGCGCAGCGCGCGCTGCTGGGCGTCGTCGTCTCCGGGGCGCCAGGGGTGCTCTTTGAGCGCGACGGTGTCGCCGGTCACGGTGTCGTGGGCGCGCCAGGTCGTCGCGCGGCTGCCGCCGAGCACCGCGAGGAGGCGGTACCGGCCGTCGAGCAGCGGCTCGCCGGCGCACGACAGGCAGGGGCGGGCTGTGGTCAGCTCGCCGCAGGCTGCGCAGGTGAAGGGCTCCGTCTGTGCGGTCACCTTCTTAATGTGGCCTCTCCTGGCGCTGCGTCAATCCCCAACGAGCGCGCCCCCGGCAGGCCGGGGGCGGAGTGCGCAGCGCAGCGGTCGAGCGGGTCTACTCTTCGTACTCGACGACTTCCTCGTACTCTTCGTACTCGCCCTCTTCGCCTTCCTCGACCTCTTCGTACTCGACGACTTCTTCGTACTCTTCTTCGTCGTCGTCGATGGGCTGTCCGTCCTCGTCGACGTAGACCACGTCGCCGTCGTCGATGGGCTGTCCGTCCTCGTCGACGTAGACCACGTCGCCGTCGTCGATGGGCTGTCCGTCCTCGTCGACGTAGACCACGTCGCCGTCTTCGGCCTCTTCGTCCTCGCCGGGGTCGCTGGTCGAGTAGCGGGAGGTGGGCAGCAGGATGTAGCCGCTCTCCAGGTCACCGAGCAGCGCGCAGTCGTCGAGCCCGCGGAGCGCGAGGTAGGCGGCCGAGTAGGCGGCCAGGGCGGCCTCCAGGCGGTCCTCCAGCTCGCCGACGCGGCTGCCGTTGGACGAGGGCAGGTCGGCCCGGAGCAGTCGCTGGAGCGCGGGGCTCATGTCGAGCGCCGGGGAGGCGTCGATGAGCTTGTCGTACATCATCTCGCGGAACCGCGAGACCGCGTCCTTTCGGGCGCCGACCGGGCCGGTCTTCAGCCGGATGGGGCGGTCGAGGTTCCACAGGAGGATCTGGGTGGGGCGGTTGTAGGTCTCGAAGACCCGATCGCCCGGCGCGCCCGGATCGGGGTCGAAGCCCATGCGCATCAGCGCCCGGCCGATGGTCCGGGGGTGCGAGGCGTTGACGATGTTGGCCTGGTAGTCGTCGATCTGGTACTGCGCAAAATGATCAACGAGGAGGTTGTCGCAGGGGCGCGGGCCGGAGGTGTTCTCCACGATCAGCGGCGCGTTGACTGCGAGCACTGCACCGGAACGACCGCGGTTGCGGGCGAGCCAGGCCAGGATGTCTTCGTGGGAGCGCAGCGAGGTGGTGGACACCAGCTTCACGCTGCCGTCTGGGTTGGCCTCGATGACTGCCCCGCCAGAAGAGTTCCGGGGAGCCCACGCGAGGTTCAGCCCAAGGTAGCGAGGTGCGCGGTTGCGTCTACGTCGAGGGGGCATCTGTCTCCTTCCGATTCCGAGCTAGTTTCCGCCCTCCAGGCGGACCGTCGAGCAATCTAGCACGAATCGCACCCCCCGAAGGGCAATCGACCCCCTTCATATCCACTGCCCGCCTGCTTGGCAGGCCTTTGTCGCGATTGTGGGATCAGCTGTCTTCGAGCAGTTCGAAGTCTGGGGCGAATTCGCGGTCATAATTGGACACACGCGGGAGCGCGGACGCGCTGGGCTCTGCGTGGCTCTCCGCGCTGGTGGCCCAGCGGACGGCGGGGTGCATCCGGAAGCGGGCGCGCATCCGACCGGGGAGGTGGTCGGTGATGTTGTCGACGAGCTGCCGGGCGTCGGCGTGGGCGCGCGGACCGCCGACCGCGTGGAGCACGTCGAGGAGCAGGAAGCGGTCGCCGCTGGCCCGGGCCTCCTCGACGGCGAACTCCAGCACCTCGGCGTCGCCGCCCACGGTGCCGCCGAAGTAGAGCAGCATCGCCGACAGGCGTCGGTCGCCGGTGTCTTCGAGCAGGTCCATCGCGATCAGCAGCTCGCCGGGGTTGGCCGTCAGCACGCCGATCATGCCCTGGAAGAAGGCGCCGACGACGGCGAAGCCGGCGCGCTCGGCGTCCTGGG
>Ga0316202_10002613_pt1 | contig 11644 bp, 9 predicted proteins | sample 3monrhotite_MG_FD_204934 | JGI IMG/M metagenome (GOLD analysis project Ga0316202, IMG submission 204934) | Microbial mat bacterial communities from mineral coupon in-situ incubated in ocean water Damariscotta River, Maine, United States -... | ecosystem: Environmental > Aquatic > Marine >... | reverse complement strand
ACAATTGCACCTTACTTTGGTGTTTGTCTAGTTGCTAAGTGGTATGTGCAGAACCATTTTTGTGTCTGCATGCTATGAAACAACAGAATGGCTCACAGCAATGTACGAGACCGGGCAAATAACAGACCCACAGCAACAGGACGGCGTCGCAGAGATGTTGACCTATCAGCTGAAAGATTATGCCAAGGCTGGATTGAGCCTGTTTTGGCAGCGTCAGGCCATTTTTGGCTCTGCGCTTTTGCTTGAGGCTTACTATTACTCCCCTTTGATGGCGGCCTTTACACTGTGTCTCGTGATCGCATCCGAGATTTTCGATTTCATGTGCTTTCGCCGGATCATGCTGCTCAATGACTATTCCAATGACCGCGAGGCCTTCACCTGCCTGATGCTGGTTCAGGTCGGAACAGTGGTCAGTGCCGGCATCATCGCGTTCTTTGCCTTGTCCATTTCGCTGGCGCAGGGGCCGACCACCCACTTTATGCCACTGTTCTTCTTGTTTGCGGCGGCACTGTTTGCGGCGATGAACAACCACCAGATCCTGTCACTGATCGTGATGCGGCTGTTGATCTATGGTGTGACTTTTCTGTTCATCCCGATCTGGGACATCTGGCAGACCAGTGCCCCGCTGAATTCCGAGCTTTGGGCGCAGTTCTTTACCAGTATCTTTGTGGTCTATTTCATCATTGATTGCTCGCGCATCTACATGAAGTTCTATGAGCGCAACCGCCAGCAGTTGCAGAAACTGCAGATCGAACATGAAACAACCAAGAACGCCCTGCGCTCCAAGTCAGAGTTTTTGGCCACCATCAGCCACGAATTGCGCACACCTCTGACGTCGGTCAAGGGATCGCTTGATCTGGCTTGCGCCGGTGCGCTTGGCCCGATGCCCGACAAATTGCAAAACGCCTTGGGCATTGCACAACGGAACGCTTCGCGGCTGCATGCCTTGATTGCCGAATTGCTGGACCTGCAACAGATTGAATCGGGCAAGATGTCGTTCACCTTTGAAACCGTCAAAGCAGATACGGTGATCCGGCGCTGCGTGTCTTCGCTGGAGCCCTATGCAGACGGGCTGAATGTGCGTTACGTGCTGGGCGATATGCCGGACGATGTTTATGTCCACGCGGATGAAGCGCGGCTGGAACAGGTTGTGACCAACATCATGTCCAACGCGGCGAAGTTCTCTTTTGAGGGGGGCGAGGTCGATATCTCAATGGTCGCCACGGATGACAAATTGCGAATTCTTGTGCGCGATCGGGGCATTGGCCTTGAAATCGGCGACAAGGAAAAGGTGTTTGACCGCTTCAGCCAGCTTGATTCCTCCGATCAACGCCGCGCGGGCGGCACCGGTTTGGGCATGAACATTTCTAAAAAGATCGTCGAAGCGCATGGCGGCTCGATCGACTATGTTCCGAACCCGGACAAGGGCACGACGTTCTTTATCGAATTTGACCGCGCCGCGATGCCAGCCGAGATCTACACCGCCGAGGCAAGCTAGAGGAACAGGGTCAACCTGCGGCCAGAATGGCTTTGGCCGCAGTGACGTTGATCTCACCTTGCTGCACCAACATCTTGGCAACTTTATCGACATCTCCGCCTGTGGCGCCGGCAGTGATCGCGATGTTTCGGGCATGCAGAGCCATATGGCCTTTTTGAATGCCTTCGGTCGCCAAAGCCTTGAGCGCGGCCATGTTCTGGGCCAAGCCAACCGCCGCGCAAATCTCGCCCAGTTCCTGTGCCGACGATACATTCATCAAGCGCAGCGCCGCCTGCGCCGCCGGATGGGTGCGGGTTGCACCGCCAACGATGCCAACGGCCATCGGCATTTCAAGTGTTCCGACCAATGTTTCGTCTTCTCCCAACTCCCATGTCGTCAACGCACGGTATTGGCCGGACTGCGCAGCAAAGGCATGTGCGCCTGCTTCGATAGCCCGCCAATCATTGCCGGTTGCCAGAACCACAGGATCAATGCCGTTCATGATCCCTTTGTTATGGGTTGCCGCGCGGTAGGGGTCGATCAGTGCCAGCGTGCAGGCCTCCACGATACCCTGCGCCACATCGCGCCCGTTCAGCATCTTGGTGTCCAAGGCCGCAAAGGGCAATTTCACCCGCGCGGTGACCAGCCGTTTGTCGGCAAGATTGGACAAGATCCGCAACCGCACCTTGCCGCCTGTGATCTCTTCGATACTTGGGGCGAGGGTTTCCGCCATGGAATTGACTGCATTGGCCCCCATCGCATCGCGCACATCGACCAGCAGGTGCAGCACCGCCATCGGGCCAATGGGCGAGGTTTCGAAAACATGCACCTCAATGCCCCGGCAGCCGCCGCCCAGTTCCACCAGCACCGGATCACAGGCATTTGCCTGCGCCACCAATTCTGCCTCTTGGCCCAGCAATTGCGCACGGGCCTCTTCTACACCTGCCAAACCGAGGATCTGGATCTGCGCCCGCATGATCGGCGCGGTGCTGCGAACGATAAATCCGCCATGACCTCGGGCGATCTTGGCCATATGGGAGGCCGCAGCCACGACCGACGGCTCTTCCACCGCCATTGGCACCAGCACCTCGCGGCCATTCACGATGAAATTCGTGGCCACCCCCATGGGCAACTCAAACGTTCCGATAACGTTTTCGATCATCCCGTCCGCCGTGCCGGGATCAAGAGCCCCTGCCCCGGCCAATGCCTTGATATCCGCAGCATCCAATTCGGCCGCCGCTGCAACGCGGGCCAAACGGCCTTGCGGTGATAGGTTGCGCAAACCTTCAACGCGCGAGGTCGTTGAGGTGTTTTGGGGGCGATCGTCGGAGGGCATAATAGTATCTCTGAAATGTGGAAACGGCCTTAGCCATCATCCGCCGTTTCCAACCCGATGCAACCGCTACCTGAGCTAGCCTGCGCCCAGATCCAAACCATCAAGCCTGTGCATTTCACGCTCAATCTTGGCAGAGAGCGACAGCAGGCCGATCACTTCTTGTTCGGGTATCAGCGTGGCAAAAGAATAGGCGACATCTTCGACCAATTTCGACGCCAGCATCAGCCCTTCTGTAGACAGCAGCGGATGAAACTTCGTTTCGGGATCGCCGTTGTTGTCCGCGGTCGCCTGACGCTGCGCCTCAAGCGCGTGGCTATAGAGGGAAATGCGTTGTGATTTGAATGCAATCAGATCTACGACCGAAGGCACCTCATCCGCCGGATCGTCCGGCTTGCGGGTCACCATCACATTTTCCTTTCCGATATTCAGTACTCACTGTCTATGGAGTTAAGAAACTTTTCGCAAGGAAAAGAATGGATTACGGCAAAAACATGAAACAATTGCCTCAAAAATATGACACTCGCAATTTGTTCAATCCATGGTAGATTCAAGAGGCCATCAGAACCTGCAAGCAGAAGCTGAGCAAGTCCAGTCTGATACGCACCATACGGGATGCAAAGGATCGTTGTGACCAGAAAACGCGCTCGGATCAGGGACGTTATCAGGCTGACAGGGTTGTCCCGTGCAACCATTGACCGGGTTCTCAATGCAAGGCCCGGTGTCAAATCCAGCACCAAATCCAAGGTTGAGGCCGCGCTCAGGGAATTGGGCTATGCGCCGGATGTTTTGTCCTCGCGCGTGGCGGCGCAACCGATGGCGGTAGAGGTCTTTGTCCCGGTTGGCCCGAACCCGTTCTTCAAAGTGCTGCGCGACGGGCTTGAGGCGGCGATCGACGAATTCAAATACACCAACATGACCATCCGTTTTCGCGAGTTTAGCCCCTATGACCCCGATACATTGTCGGGACAGCTGCGGCGGGTGAAATCGGATATCGCTGCCGTGATCGCCGTTGGCATGGAAGACCCGAAGGTCGAAACCGCCTTTGGGGCGTTGCAGCGGCGCGGGATCAAAGTGTTGACCTTTGTGTCTGACACCCCCCGCGCCCAACGTACCGCATATATTGGTCAGGATAATCTTGCGGCGGGGCGCACTGCGGCGCAGTTGATGTTGGGTGCGCTTAGCGACCGAACAGGCACACTTGCGATCATGCTGAGCAATTTTCAGTTCCGGCATTTTCTGGATCGGCAAGCCGGGTTTGGACAAATCTGCACTGCGCTGCGCCCGGATCTGACTTTGATCACCGCGCCGCCCTTTGGCCAAGACCCATCGCGGTCTGAGGCGATCCTGAACGATCTCGCGCAGGCGCATCCTGATTTGGCAGGCATCTACATCGTCGGCGGCAGCCAGCCCGGCGGTTTGGCCGCATTTGCACAATCGTTTGATCCCGCCCCGGTGATGATTGGTCATGAAGTGACCCCGTTCAGCCGCGATGCCCTGCACAGCGGATTGTTCCGGTTTGTGATCTCCCATGACACTGTCGATATGGGCCGCATCGCGATCCGCGCAGTGTTGGCCGATGAACTTCCTGCCATCCTGCCCAGCGCCATCAACATTCACGTGGCAGAAAACCTGCCGTGAAAAAGGGGCATCCGCGCAGGTGACCAACCTGTGCGACATGCACCCTTTTCGGATCGCGCCCACCTTCAAAAGACGCGGCCCGGTGTCATGCTTTGACACGTTCCATTTTCGGATCATAAAGCGGCGCGAGGCTGACTTCGGCTTTGACACGTTCCGTGGCGACCTCCAGCTCGTAGTCTCCGGCCATCACATCTTTGGCGGTCAAACCGCCATCCATGCGCACATACCCCATGCCGATGGATTTGTTCACATGATGCCCAAACCCGCCGGAGCTAAGATACCCAACCCGCATCCCGTCGCGGTAGATCGTCTCGCGGCCCGACAGGATGACATCCGGATCGGTGGTGAACGTCGCTAGGATCTTGTGCAACTGTCCGGCCCGCTGCGCCTCAACCGCGGCGCGGCCTTTGAAATCGATATTCTGTTTCATCTTCACCGCCCAACCAAGGCCCGCCTCGTCCGGCGTATGATCGGGGCCAATGTCAGAGGGCCATGCGCGATAGCCTTTCTCAAGACGCAAGGTTTCAATCGCACGATAGCCCGCATCAACCAGCCCGTGTTCCGCGCCCGCTTTGTGCAATGCCTCGTAAACCGTGGTGGCATATTCAACAGGCAGGTGCAGCTCCCAACCCAGTTCGCCGACATAGGTCACGCGCAGGGCATTCACCGGACACCCCGCGATTCCGATGGTCTTGGCCGTGCCAAATCGGAAGGCATCATTGCTGACATCATCACGGGTGACGGCGGCCAGAATGTCCCGTGCCTTTGGTCCCATCAGGGACAGCACCGCGTTGGAAGAGGTGATATCAAACAGCTGTGCATTCATGCCCGCAGGAATGTTACGCGAGATCCAGTCAAAATCATGGGTAGCATAGCCGGTGCCAGTGACGATGTAGTATTCATCCTGCGCCATGCGCACCACGGTCAGGTCGCATTCGATCCCGCCGCGATCGTTCAGCATCTGCGTATAGATCAGTGATCCAACCGGCCGCGCCACATTGTTGGCCGCGATCCATCCCAGCGCCGCCTCCGCATCCGGGCCTTTGAGGGTGAATTTAGCAAAAGACGTCTGATCAAACAGCACCGCCGCGTCGCGTGCTGCTTTATGTTCGCGCCCAACTGCGTCGTGCCAATTGGGCCGCTGGAAACTGTAGATATCTTTCTGCGCCTCGCCCGCTGCGGTATCGGCAAACCAATTGGGGCGTTCCCAGCCCAGCTTTTCCCCAAACACCGCGCCCTTGGCCTTGAGGTGTTCATAAAGCGGGGATTTGCGGCACGGGCGTCCGCTGTCATGTTCCTCGGAGGGCCAAGCCATCGTGTAGTGCTTGCCATAAGCCTCAACCGTGCGGGTGCGGATCCAATCGTCGTCAAAATGCGGGCGGCCAAAGCGGCGGATGTCCACGGGCCACAGGTCATAAGGCGGCTCGCCCTTGGCAACCCATTCCGCCAGCGCCATACCCGCGCCGCCGCCAGCCGCGATGCCATAAGCGTTAAACCCTGCACCGACAAAGAAGTTCTTCAGCTCCGGCGCTTCGCCCAGAATGAAATTGCCATCGGGGGTAAAGCTTTCCGGCCCGTTGACCAGTTGCTTGACCCCTGCGGTCTGCAAGGCGGGCACCCGGCCCAATGACAGTTCGATCATCTGCTCAAAATGGTCAAAGTCACTGTCGAGCAGGGTGTAATGGAAATCTTTGGGAATGCCGTCCACGGCCCATGCTTTCGGGTTCGGCTCATAACCGCCCATGACCAATCCGCCGACGTCTTCCTTGTAGTAGGTCAAGCGGTCCGGGTCACGCAGGGTTGGCAGATCGGGCGTTACCCCCTCGATCCGTTCCGTGACCATGTACTGATGTTCCATCGGGACAAGCGGCACATTGACCCCTACCGATTTGGCAAAGGTGCGGGTCCATTGTCCGGCGCAGGCAACCACGATGGGCGTGTCGATCCGGCCTTTGTCGGTCTCGACGCCTTTGATCACGCCGCCTTCGACATCGACCGACAAAACCTTGGTGTCTTCGAAGATCCGCGCCCCCGCCATCCGGGCACCTTTGGCCAAGGCTTGGGTGATGTCAGATGGGTTGGCCTGCCCGTCCGTGGGCAAATAGGCCGCGCCGATCACGTCATCGACCTGCATCAGCGGCCACAGATCCTGCGCCTCTTTCGCGGTCAGCAGCTGCATATCCAGGCCAAAGGAATGCGCCGTGGTGGCTTGGCGTTTGACTTCGGTCCAGCGTTCCTCGTTGCAAGCCAGCCGCAAACCGCCGTTCATCTTCCAACCGGTGCCAAGGCCGGTTTCGGCCTCAAGAGTTTTGTACAGATCCACCGAATAGCCCAGCAGTTGTGTGATGTTCGCACTGGACCGCAGCTGCCCAACAAGGCCAGCGGCATGAAACGTGGTGCCAGAGGTCAGCTTTTTACGCTCAAGCAGGACCACCTCCCAGCCAAGCTTGGCCAGATGATAGGCCGTGGAACAGCCGACAATGCCGCCGCCAACGATGACGGCCTGCGCCGTTTTGGGAAAGTCACTCATGATTGGCCTCTTGCAGGGAATTGGGTGGCGTAGGCCTGTCGGTAATTGGACAGGTTTTCTTTGGAATAGCTGGCATAGTCAAAATCCAGCGCTGAGGTGATTTCGGAGACCATGCTCCACATGGTTTCGCGCAGCAGGGAGGCGCATTTCATCGCGCCGTAGCGGTGCATCAAATCGGCGTCGGGGTCAGCGTCAAAATAGCTGCGCAGCATCAGCGCCTCTGCCTCTGGCTCAAGTCCTGCATTGGTGGCCAGTCCGCCAAGATCAAACAGCGGGGTGTTGAACCCGCCATATTCCCAGTCAATCAGCCAAAGCCGGTCCGCACCGCGCAGAATATTGGCGGGCAACAGATCGTTGTGACCCAGCACGAGGTCGATCTTGCCCACGGCCCTTTGCAATTGATCCGCATGCGTCATCAACTCAGGCAACAGGGGACAATGGGATGATCCATTGGCATCAAGGAAGGCGGCATAGCTGCGCAAGATGTGAAACACATGAAAGGATAGGACCGGCCCGGTCACTTGCGCCTCAACATCGTTGTGCATGGCGCGGATCATTTTGGTGACTTCGACCAACAGCGCCGGATCGTGCAAATCATCGGCGGCCAACGGGGCTGCATCAACAAAATCCAGCACCATCACCCCTTGTTCAAAGTGGTGCACTGCCGGTGACACCCCTGCCTGCGCGGCGGCCCGCGCAATCGACAATTCGTTCCAGCGCATGACCCCATGTTCCAGAATGTCATCGCCCAGCCGGACCACAAATTTGCGTCCCTGATCCTCAACCGTGAGATTTACGTTGGTGATCCCACCGCCCAAAGCTTGGATGTTTTGCGGGGCGTCAAAGCAAGGCAATGCGCCTACGCGGGCCAAAAGTTCGGCAGATACAGTCATTCCAGTCCCAACCTTTCGCGTGATTGACGGGCCAGCGCGTTGACCACTCGGTCGGCTATGATCGCGAGGAAGGCCACGCCCAGCCCGGCGACAATGCCCTTGCCGACATTGGCCTTGGTCAGCGCGATATAGACCTCTTGGCCCAGATCACGTGTGCCGACGAGCGCGGTAATCACCAGCATCGACAGGGCCAGCATGATCGTCTGGTTCAGACCCAGCAAAAGCGAAGGCGCGGCCAGCGGCAGTTTGATCCGGCGCAGCAGTTGCCAGTTGGTGCAGCCTGCAACCTTGCCCGCCTCGATCAGTTCGGGATCAATGCTGCGGATGCCATGGGCGGCGTAGCGCACGGCGGGGGCCAGCGCATAAAGAACGATGGCGATCAGCGCCGAAAAATCGCCCACGCGGAACAGCATGATCACCGGGATCAGATAGACAAAACTAGGCAGCGTTTGCAGTGTATCGATGATCGCACCAATGACCGAATTGGCCCGCGCGTTTTGGCCCGCCCAGATGCCCAGGGGTATGCCGATCACACTGGCCAGCAAGACGGCAACGGAGGTCAGGTAGATGGTGATCATCGCCTTGTTCCACAGCCCTGTCGCCGCGATAAATGTCATCATTGCCGCCGCAAGGAGGCCAAGTCGCCAACCGCCCGCGCGGCCCGCGGCAAGGCCGGTCACCACGATGCCAACCGGCCATGGAATGCCGCCAAAGAACTGTTTCACTGGCAACAAAAGCCAGGTCAGCAAGAAGGTTTTCACCGCGTCGATGGCATCAAAGAAATTGATGTTGATCCAGGCGATTGTGGTTTCCCAGATCGTACCCGTCGTCAGTGCCTGTTCGATGGGGTAGACCCGGAACAGCGGCACAAGAAGGCTCGCCAGCGTGGCACAAACCACCACAACAATCGTCGCAGTTACCCAAGGGTAGCGTTTCGGCAACGGCAGGCTCTTGTCCGGCTGCGGGCGCAACTGGCGTTCGGCGAACGCCTGGCTCAACCGGTCCAGCGCGATGGCCATGACCACAATGGCAAATCCGGCCTCAACCCCGCCGCCAATGTCCAACCGGCGCAAAGAGGTCAGCACGTCATAGCCCAGCCCCCCTGCCCCGATCATCGAGGCAATGATCACCATGTTCAGGGTCAACATGATCACCTGATTGACCCCGACCATGATCGACGGCAACGCGGCAGGCACCATGACTTTCCACATCAGTTGGCGGCGTTTGCAGCCCATCATCTTGCCCGCTTCGATCAATTGCTCGGGCACCGATTGCAAGGCCACCGTTGTGTTGCGGACCATTGGCGGCATGGCATAGATCACAGTCGCAATTAGCGCGGCCACCGGGCCAAAGCCGAACAGAACAAGGATCGGCACCAGATAGGCAAAGACCGGCACGGTTTGCATCAGGTCCAGAACCGGCCGCATCAGCCGTTCCACCCGCACAGACCGATAGGCGGCGATGCCCAGGAGCAGGCCGCCGATGGCCCCGATGGGCACCGCGATGAGGACCGAGGCCAGCGTGACCATTGCACTGGCCCATTGGCCAAAGATCGCGAGATAGGCAAAACAAGTGCCGACCAACGCGGCCAGCTTCCAACCGCGCGCATATTTGGCCAAGGCCACAAAAACAAAGATGATCGCGATCCAGCTCAGGGCTGGCACAATCTCGACAGCCTGCTGGCCTTGCCCTTGGGCAAATCCATCCAGCAGCAGCGACCGCACCAGATCATAGGGCGCCTCAATCAGGCTGGCGATAAAACGCGTGATATCGCGAAAGGTGAACCAGCCAAAACTCAGATCCTCAACCAGCCATTTGGTGAAATCCGACAGCCAGTCATCCACTGGAATTTGATAAGCCTTGGGAAACCGCACGATCCAGCGGGCATCCAACGCCTTATAAAGCGCAAAAGACCAGGTCGAAGCCGCCCAAGTCACCGCAAGCAGGATCAGCCAGAACAAGCGTCCGCCGGTCAGCCACCGCGCCTTGCCGCCCTTGGGTGGGGGATGATCTACCACTTGATCCGTCATTTGGTGCTGCGCCCGATCATCACCGAAATTGCGGTTTGGGCATCCACTGCGCCGATCACTTCGCCGTCCGCCTCAACCACTTTGAACGGGTGGGCGGCGGCGTCTATTTGCTCCATCGCTTCGGCCACGGTCATGCGGGCGGGGAGATCGCCGGCATAGGTGGCATCGGGATCAACCGGCACCGCGATGGAGCGTAACTTGACCACCTTGGAACGGTTCACATGGCGCGTGAACTCGGCCACGTAAGGCGTGGCGGGGTTGGTCATCAATTCCTCGGGGGTGGCGGTCTGTTCGATCCGCCCGTCCTTCATCACTGCAATCCGGTCGGCAAGGCGGATTGCCTCGTCAAAGTCATGGGTGATAAACACGATGGTTTTCTTGAGCATGGATTGCAGGCGCAAAAACTCGTCCTGCATCTCGCGGCGGATCAAGGGATCGAGGGCCGAAAACGGCTCATCTAGAAACCAAAGGTCGGGTTCAGTCACCAAGGAACGGGCAATCCCGACACGCTGCTGTTGGCCACCGGAAAGCTGGCGCGGGTAATAATCCTCGCGGCCCCTCAGACCCACGGTTTCGATCATCTCATGTGCACGCGCCTCGCGGGTGGTGCGGTCAACCCCTTGAACATCAAGCGGAAACGCAACGTTTTGCAAGACTGTCAAATGCGGCAACAGGGCAAAATGCTGAAACACCATGCCCATTTTCTTGCGGCGTATCTCGATCAGGTCCGTCTCGGAAATGGTCAGCAAATCCTGACCTTCGAAATTGATCGCCCCGGCAGAGGGTTCAACCAGCCGCGACAGACAGCGTACCAGCGTCGATTTACCAGAGCCGGACAGCCCCATGATCACAAAAATCTCACCGTCTTGGATCTGTACATCGGCGCCACGTACCGCGCCAATCATCTTGGCCTTGGCCAGATCGGCGTCACTTGGCGCCCCGTTGTGAGCGGTCAGAAAGGCATCGGCCTGCGGGCCATACAGCTTCCAGACGTTAGAGCAATCCAGCATAACGTTACGCGACATCCGGCGTGATCCTGTGACATGAGAAAGGGACGTGTGGTCCGGGGCGATGTGACACCGCCCCGGAAGATTTCAGGCGGGTTTAGTTGATCCAACCCTGCCATGTGCTTTCGTTGCTGGCCATCCATTCGGCCACAACTGCATCCACGGTTTTGCCGTCAAGATCGACCGCGCCGACCATGGCCCCCATTTCATCACTGGTGATGTGGAAGTCGTTGATCGCCTCGGATGCGCCGGGCCATTTGTCGGCCACGCCGGACCATGCCACCTTGAAGATCTCGCCGCGCGGCTTGCCGCAGTCATAGGCCGCGTCGGGGTTGATCCCCACAGAAGCATCCGCATAGCATTCCGCCGAATAGGCGGGGAACTCTACAAAGCTGCCCTTGTATTTTGATGGCGCCCAATGTGGCGAATAGATCCACAGAACAATCGGATCCTGACGCTGATAGGCCGCTTCAAGCTCGGCAAAAAGGGCAGCATCGGTGCCTGCGTGGACCACTTCAAAATCCATCTCAAGCGCTTCAATACGTTCCTCGTCAAAGCCGCCCCAAGTGACAGGGCCGCCCAGATACCGACCCATCGGCGCGGTTTCGGCGGTGGCAAATTCGCTGGCACAGGCGTTCAACGCCTCCCAATCGGGCAAACCGGGGCAGCGTTCTTCCATATAGGCCGGATACCACCATTCCTCGATGGCCTTCATGCCGGTCGGTCCTGCGCT
>Ga0316202_10002612_pt1 | contig 11645 bp, 8 predicted proteins | sample 3monrhotite_MG_FD_204934 | JGI IMG/M metagenome (GOLD analysis project Ga0316202, IMG submission 204934) | Microbial mat bacterial communities from mineral coupon in-situ incubated in ocean water Damariscotta River, Maine, United States -... | ecosystem: Environmental > Aquatic > Marine >... | reverse complement strand
CAGGACAAATTGTTACTCGGCAGCAATTAATTAAGGAAATGACAGGTCGTGATTTACGCTCCAACGACCGTACGGTAGATGTTACTATTAGACGCTTACGTAAACATTTTGAAGTAATAGAAAATGGACCAGAGCTCATCAATACCATTCACGGTGAAGGTTATCGTTTTGTCGGCAATGTTGAATAGAAATAAATAGCTATACTTAATCGATAGTAGCCAACCACTGTGTAAATGCAGTTATGGCTGCTTCGTTTAAGCTTTTTAGTTGTTTGATATCTTCAGCTTTAAGCGTTTCTTCCTTATTTGACTTTTCCATTACAACTAACAAACTATTAACCTGTGTCAAACCTACGCTAGCAGAAGCTCCTTTCATTTTATGGCAATGCTCTTGCCATAATTGTTGCGAGGATATGACTAATGCTTGCTCAATATCCAGTAAATAAACTTTTGATTGTTGCTCGTAAAGCTCAAGCATTTTATTTACTGTTTGTTTACCTAAGTTAGTTAAATAACCACCAAGTAAATTAAAATCTAATTGTTTATTATTCATAGTAAAAAACCTAAAAAGTTTATTTCACAACATTTATAACTAACTCAATAATAGCACAAATTAAACTTGTTTTTTAAATGCAATTTTACAATATATATGACATATAAAAATAATAGTGCTGATCTTAACTAAATATAGGGTAGAATATGCGCCCTTGAAATTAAGTTAGTTGTACCTACAAAACGAAGCGGAGTAATAATGTCGTCATCAATGCCTGATATTGCCAACCATACCACAGCTCAAACTGAAGGCAAGCTGGATTGGGTCGGTATGAGTAACATTGAAATGCCTTTAATGGTTGCCTCTAAAGGTGAGGTTGAACGAATGGTTTCAGCCCATATAGATGCATTTGTCAATTTAAAAGAACCTCAAGCCAAAGGCATTCACATGTCGCGCTTATATTTATTAATTGATCAACTTTCAAGCTCTGGAGTTTTAGATTTTCCGAGTTTAATTGCATTACTAAATGGTTTTATTAGCAGTCACCATGACTTAAGTGATAATGCTAAAGTACAATTTAGCTTTGACTATCACCTGCGCCGTAAATCATTAATTAGTGGTAAGCTCGGTTGGAAGGCTTACCCTGTCACTATTACTGGACGTTTAAACAAGGGTGTATTTGAAGTAGAACTTGCTATTAATATTACTTACTCCTCAACTTGCCCATGCTCTGCGGCTTTAGCGAGACAATTAGTACAAAAAGCCTTCACGGAAACGTTTTTAAATCAAAAAGAACTAGATCATCAAGTCATTCATGAGTGGTTAGGTACAACCGATGGCATAGTCGCAACGCCGCACAGCCAACGTTCTATTGCTGAAATAAAGGTAAAACTCAATAGCAGTATTAAATATTTCCCTATTACTGACTTAGTTAATTTAATTGAAAATTCATTAAAAACGCCAGTGCAAGCAGCGGTTAAACGCGTTGACGAACAAGAATTTGCTCGCTTAAATGGTCAAAATTTAATGTTTTGTGAAGACGCGGCTCGTCGGTTACAGCATGCAATGAATATTACCGAAAATCAATATGATGATTTTTGGTTAAAAATAAATCACTTAGAATCCTTACATGCCCATGATGCTGTTAGTATTACAACTAAGGGTATTACTGGCGGTTATCAAGCTTAATTATATTCATCCGCAACTCTATTATATAAAAAGCCAAACCTTATTCATGAGGTTTAGCTTTTTATATATCTTCTAAGTTAATTAGGCTCAACATCATAATTTTCTAGACTAAATAATAACTATAACCATCGAAAACAATGCATATTCATGCAAAAAATAACAAATTGTAATTTAATTACAATTAATGGTTAAAGAACGCTTAAAAAAGACTAATTCATTGCAAAAACTAGTTTGAATGGATATAAATACATTAAAATCCGATAAATACAGCTCATTACGTAATTAATTTACGAGTAATAACTCTATTTAATTTGACCTTTTTCACTTTTAGCATTAATGTTGACAGTTCTTATTAGTGATATTGGTATATTTATGCAAAACACACCAATCTTTATTACACTTATTTTACCTGCACTAACAAGAAACCAAAATTTATTAGGAGAACAGTAATGCAGCTTTATGATCACAACCAACAAAAAGACAATTGCGGCTTTGGTTTAATTGCCCATCAACACGGTGAGGCAAGTCATAAGCTGATAAAAACTGCGATTTCTGCACTCGATCGAATGCAACACCGTGGTGGCATTGCTGCCGATGGTAAAACAGGTGATGGTTGTGGATTACTGCTGCAAAAACCAGATAGTTTCTTCCGCTCAGTTGCCGATGAAAACAACTGGAAACTTGGCAAAAAATACGCTGTAGGTATGGTTTTTTTAAATACAGATCCTGTCAAGACTGCATTAACGAAAAAAGTTCTTGAAGAAGAATTAGGCAACGAAACTTTAACCATTGTTGGCTGGCGCGAAGTTCCTGTTAATACAGATATTTTAGGAAATATCGCATTAAGTAATTTACCTAAAATAGAACAAATTTTCATTGATGCGCCTCCAGGATGGCGTAATCGTGATTTAGAACGTCGTTTATACATGGCTCGTCGTCGTGCTGAAAAACGCATTTCTAATGACGTTCAAGATGATAAATTTTATATTGCGAGCTTGTCTTGTTTGGTAACTATTTATAAAGGCTTGATGATGCCAATCGATTTACCAAATTTTTATTTAGATTTGGCAGATATTCGCATGCAAAGTGCTATTTGTGTTTTTCATCAACGCTTTTCAACAAACACGTCACCACAATGGCATTTAGCACAACCATTTAGATATTTAGCACACAATGGCGAAATTAATACTATTCGTGGTAACCGTCAGTGGTCTCGAGCCCGAACTTATAAATTTAGGTCACCACTTTTACCTGATTTACAAGATGCTGCTCCATTTATAAATGAAAGTGGTTCCGATTCTTCGTCATTAGATAACATGCTCGAATTATTTTTAGCTGGCGGCATGGATTTATTCCGTTCTATGCGTTTGTTAATGCCACCTGCTTGGCAAAATAGCACACTTATGGATGATGACATTAAAGCGTTTTATGAATTTAACTCTATTCATATGGAACCGTGGGATGGTCCTGCAGGTGTTGTAATGACCAATGGTCGTCACGTTGCCTGTAATCTTGACCGCAACGGATTACGCCCAGCCCGTTATGTTATTACCCGTAATGGTTTTATTACCCTAGCCTCTGAAGTCGGTATTTGGGATTACGGCGAAGATGAAGTCATTGAAAAAGGTCGCGTTGGCCCCGGTGAAATGCTAGCTATCGATACTTATACTGGTAAGGTGTTTAATTCAGCAGACATTAATGAAGATTTAAAAGCACGCCACCCTTACAGAGAATGGTTAACTAAGAATATTCGTAAATTAACCCCTTTTGCCGAATGTGAAGCGAATATGATCGGCACCCGGGTTTTCTCTGATCAAGAAATGGCCCAATACCACAAACTATTTAATTATTCTTATGAAGAAATTCAGCAGGTCATTAAAACCATGGCTGAAAATGGTCAAGAAGCCACTGGCTCTATGGGGGACGATACACCAATGGCAGTATTATCAAGTCAGCCTCGTACTCTATATGATTATTTCCGTCAACAATTTGCTCAAGTCACTAATCCACCCATAGATCCTTTACGTGAACGTTATGTAATGTCGCTTGCGACGAGCATTGGTCGTGAACAAAACGTGTTTAATGAAACAACGGGGCATGCTGATCGCATTACCTTTACTTCACCTGTATTAATGTATACCGGTTTAAAACAGTTACGAGAGCTGGATCCTGAACATTATCGTTCAGATACATTAACGCTTAATTATGATCCTGAAGAAGGTTTAAAAGCGGCTATTTTACGCTTATGTGATGAAGCTGAAGATTTAATAAAAAATAAGCACACGGTTATTTTAGTGCTTTCAGATCGCCAAATTCATCAAGGTTTATTGCCAATGCCAGCCGCAATGGCGGTTGGCGCTGTACAAAAACGTTTAGTTGATCGACAACTGCGTTGTGATTCTAATATTATTGTTGAAACTGCCTCTGTTCGCGATTCTCACCAATATGCCGTGCTTTTAGGTTTAGGCGCTACCGCTATTTATCCTTATATGGCTTTTGAAACTATTGAGCAATTGGTCGAACAAAAACAAATTAGCCTTTCACCACGCCAAGCGTTAGAAAATTATCGTAATGGGATCAATAAAGGATTATTGAAAATTCTCTCTAAAATGGGTATTTCAACCATTGCTAGCTACCGCTGTGCAGGATTATTTGAAATTATCGGTTTAGGCGAAGACATTATGGAAATCTGTTTTCCTGATCTACCTAGCCGTATTAAGGGCGCTGATTTTAGTGATATTGAACAAGACAATATTAACCTCGCTCGTCGCGCCTTCTTAAACCATCAAAAAGTTAACCACGGCGGTTTACTTAAATATGTTCACGGCGGCGAATACCATGCCTTTAATCCAAACGTAGTTAATTACTTACAACGTGCAGTACAAACCGGCAATTATGACGATTACAAACAATTTGCTAAAGAAGTAAATGAACGCCCTGTTGCGACCTTGCGAGATTTAATTGGTTTTAAAGAAAACACCAAAGCAATTGCTCTTGATCAAGTTGAAGCAGACAGTGAGCTATTTAAACGTTTTGACAGCGCAGCGATGTCAATTGGGGCATTAAGCCCTGAAGCACATGAAGCCTTAGCCATAGCGATGAACCGTTTAGGCGGTTACTCTAATTCTGGCGAAGGCGGCGAAGACGAACGTCGATTTGGCACAGTAAAAAATTCACGTATAAAACAAATTGCTTCAGGTCGTTTTGGCGTAACACCGCATTACTTAGTGAATGCTGATGTTTTACAAATCAAAGTCGCTCAGGGAGCAAAACCAGGTGAAGGCGGTCAATTACCAGGAGATAAAGTATCTCCGTTAATTGCTAAATTACGTTTTTCAGTGCCTGGGGTAACATTAATTTCGCCTCCGCCACATCACGATATATATTCTATTGAAGATTTAGCGCAGCTAATTTTCGATTTAAAGCAAGTTAATCCTAAAGCGGTTATTTCAGTAAAATTAGTTTCAGGTCCAGGGGTTGGTACAATTGCCTCAGGTGTTGCAAAAGCTTATGCCGATTTTATTACTATTTCCGGTTACGATGGCGGCACCGCAGCCAGCCCATTATCTTCAGTTAAATATGCAGGTTGTCCGTGGGAACTTGGTTTAGCTGAAGCACATCAATCACTTGTTACTAATGGCTTGCGTCATAAAGTACGCTTACAAGTAGACGGTGGCTTAAAAACTGGTGTTGATATAGTAAAAGCGGCAATTTTGGGCGCAGAAAGCTTTGGTTTTGGTACTGCGCCTATGGTGGCATTAGGGTGCAAATTTTTACGAATTTGTCATTTAAATAACTGTGCAACCGGTGTTGCCACCCAAGATGAAGTACTGCGCGAAAAATTCTTTAAAGGCTTACCTGATCAAGTAATGAACTATTTTAAATTTATTGCTAATGATGTCCGTGAAATCATGGCAAAACTTGGTGTTGTTAGTTTAACCGAGTTAATTGGTCGCACTGACTTACTCGTTCTATTAAAAGGCATTAGCGCAAAACAACAAAAACTTGATTTGTCGCCAATAATCGCCCCTGTAGTTGCTGGTGATAATACGGCACTTTATCAAACTGAAAATAATGTACCGTTTGACGAGGGTAAATTAAATCAAGAAATAGTTAACGCAACCCGTGAAGCCGTTGCCCATAGTAGCGGTGGTGAATACCGTTTTTCTATCCAAAATACTGACCGTTCTGTTGGCGCAACACTATCAGGAGAGGTTGCCCTTCATCATGGTAATAATGGTATGGCAGGCGATCCAATCACATTATATTTCTCTGGCACTGCGGGACAAAGTTTTGGCGTATGGAATGCCGGTGGTTTACACATGATATTAACTGGTGATGCTAACGATTATGTTGGTAAAGGCATGGCAGGTGGTAAATTAACCATTAAACCGCCAAAAGGTGTGGAATACATCTGTCATAAAACTATGATCATGGGTAACACTTGTTTGTATGGTGCAACAGGCGGTAAGCTCTATGCTTGTGGTCGTGCTGGCGAACGTTTTGCTGTACGTAACTCTGGCTGTCAGGCAGTAATTGAAGGTACTGGCGATCACGCTTGTGAATATATGACCGGTGGTATCGTCACTATTTTAGGTGAAATTGGCGTTAACTTTGGTGCGGGCATGACTGGTGGTTTTGCTTACGTACTCGATGAAGCAGGCGATTTAGACACCCGTTTAAATACTGAATCTATCGAAATGTTGCCGATTGAAGATCTTAGTATTCATCAAGAGCATTTACGCGGCATTATTAATCAACACTTAGCCGAGACAGACAGCCCTCGTGCGCAAGAAATTTTAGATGATTTTGATGATTTTGCACCAATGTTCAAATTAATAAAGCCAACCGCTACCGATGTTAAAACCTTATTGGGTCATCATAGCCGTTCATCTGCTGAACTTCGTGTACAAGCGCAATAAATAAATTGATGAAATATCTAACAAGATAAATAGCGAGTTTAAAAATGAGTAAAAATGTATACCAATTTATCGACGTTGCCCGTATCGACCCACCGAAAAAAGCGGTTAAACAACGTAAAATTAATTTTGTCGAAATTTACCAGCCATTAAGTCAAGTGCAAAGCGCTGGCCAAGCCGATCGCTGCTTAGATTGTGGTAATCCGTATTGTGAATGGAAATGCCCAGTGCATAACTATATTCCACAATGGTTAGAATTAGTGTCAGAAGGAAAAATACTCGAAGCAGCAGATTTATGTCATCAAACCAATAGCTTACCTGAAATGTGTGGGCGTGTTTGCCCGCAAGATAGATTATGCGAATCCGCTTGTACACTAAATGCTGATTTTGGCGCAGTCACCATTGGTAATATTGAAAAATATATAACTGACACCGCCTTTGAGCAAGGCTGGACACCTGATTTATCTTATGTAATAAAAACAGGAAAAAAAGTGGCGGTAATTGGTGCTGGTCCTGCGGGTTTAGCCTGCGCCGATGTATTAACTCGTCATGGTGTTGACGCGGTGGTTTTTGATAAAAACGCTGAAATTGGCGGTTTATTAACCTTTGGTATTCCTTCATTTAAATTAGAAAAAGACGTTATCGTGCGTCGTCGTAAAATATTTGAAGGCATGGGTATCGAATTTCGCCTAAACACCGAAGTGGGCAACGATATAACCTTTAAAGAACTAAGCGAGCAATACGATGCTGTTTTCCTAGGGCTAGGCACATATACTGATATGGCTGGCGGCTTTGAACATGAAAATTCTGCTGGCGTTTATAACGCCTTAGATTTTTTGATTGGTAACACCCAAAACTTAATGGGCTTACACAAAGAAGGCACAGAAAACACACAAGGCGAAGCTAAAAATCTAAAATCTTACGTAAATTTTAAAGGCAAAAAAGTTATTGTACTGGGTGGTGGTGATACCGCGATGGACTGTGTGCGTACTTCCATTCGCCAAGGAGCAACAGAGGTAACGTGTGCTTATCGTCGTGATCAAGCTAATATGCCAGGTTCGCCACGTGAAGTTCAAAATGCTAAAGAAGAAGGCGTTAATTTTGCCTTTAATCTACAACCACTTGATATTGCGGTCGACGAAAACGGCAATACCATAGGCGTCAAATTTGTAAAAACACAGCTCGGTGAAGCTGATGCTAACGGTAGACGTAATCCAGAGCCTATTGACGGTTCAGAGTTTATTATGCCTGCCGATGCTGTTGTTATCGCCTTTGGCTTTTTACCAAGCCCTCCTCAATGGATGAAAGATGCAGGTGTTGAAGTAGACAGTCGCGGTCGTGTAGTTGCCGTTGATAACAGTGAATTCGCCCTTCAAACATCGCAAGATAATATTTTTGCTGGTGGTGACATGGTATTAGGTTCAGACTTAGTGGTAACCGCGATAGATCAAGGCCGTAAAGCCGCATTAGGTATTTTAGATTATGTACTAACCGAATAATCTAAAGCATTTTTATTATGAATATAAGCAGCCTCGGTTGCTTTTTTATTGTATGGTTAAAAATACTGTCATCCTGACGCAAGTCAGAACCTAATAAAGTTACGTACCCTAACTTACGTAACTTTAACTTAAAACCATACAGGTACCAACATGAGTAAACCACAACGTGATATAACTTTACGATTTTTAGCAGAGCCACAAGATGTTAATTTTGGTGGGAAAGTTCATGGCGGCGCCGTAATGAAGTGGATAGATTTAGCTGCTTATGCCTGTGCTGCAGGTTGGAGTGGTAAGTATTGTGTTACCGCCTACGCAGGTGGTATTCGTTTTGTTGCTCCAATTCATGTTGGTAGTTTAGTCGAAGTAGAAGCTAAGGTTATCTATACTGGTACATCATCAATGCACATTGCCCTTGAAGTCGTGGCTTGTGATCCTAAGTCACTTAATCGTCGTTTAACTACTCATTGTATTGTGATTATGGTTGCCATGGACGAAAATGGACAAAAAGTAGAAATTCCTACTTGGACACCAAAAACAAACCAAGATAAACAACAACATCAAACTGCGATTAAACTAATGGAAATGCGTAAAACTATTGGTGAAGAAATGGAAATTTTTGTTAAATAACATTTCTTTTATCTACATAATGATCTACTTTACGCATAATATTTAACTAACATTTGATAAGCGCAAAGCATGCCAACCAAAATTTCACCTGAAATGCTCACCACAATTGAAAATTATGATGAACATAAACGTTTTACTTATTTGCTTGAACAAACTGTACTCAATAATAGCCTTTGGCTATTAACCGATGAACACGGTTGTATGATGCTTAATACCGACGACGAAGATTGTGTACCTGTGTGGCCAAATGAAGAATTTGCTCTTCTTTGGGCTACGGGTGATTGGGAAAATTGTAAAGCTGAAACAGTGTCGTTAAATAAATGGTTTAGCCGTTGGACAACAGGACTAAGTGATGATGAATTATCAATAGTCGCATTTCCCAATCAAGCCCAAGAAGGTTTAGTATTCTATCCTGACGAGTTTGAATTTGAATTAAAAGCACAACAAAAAAAGTTCACTAAATAAATAAAATCAAACGGGAGTCATTCAAGTGAATAACCAAAACGTTAATTACACAACTATTATCAATTTTTGGTTTACTGAAATACAACCTTCCGCATGGTTTAAAAAAGATGAAACCTTTGATCAACTAATTAAAGAACGCTTTCTTAATATTTATGAGGCAGCAACTAAAGGTGAATTATCACCTTGGCGGAATTGCCCACAAGGTCGACTCGCTGAAATTATTGTGTTGGATCAATTTTCTAGAAATATATTTCGTGATTCAGCAAAAGCATTTCAAGTAGATAATATAGCGGTTATTTTAACGCAAGAGGCCATTAGAGCTGAAGCTGACAAAGCATTAACTTCCACAGAAAAAGCGTTTTTGTATATGCCCTTAATGCATTCAGAATCCTTAATAATTCATCAACAAGCTGTTGAAGTATTTTCACAACAAGGGCTAGAATCTAATTATCAATTTGAACTCAAACATAAAGTGATTATTGAGAAATTTGGCCGTTATCCCCACCGAAACAAAATACTTAAACGCCCTTCAAGCGCTGAAGAATTAGCCTTTTTACAAGAACCTAATTCTTCTTTTTAAAATCATTAAACGCTACTGCTCGCCTTGGAAATGACCGCCCGCTTTAGGTGCATGTTGTAGTACACGATCGGCTAAACGAGAAAATGGCAATGATTGAATCCACACCTTACCATGACCACTTAATGTTGCTAAAAACAGTCCTTCTCCACCAAAAAACATACTTTTTAAACCCTTAGTCATTTCAATTGAATAATCAATACCATCACTAAAGGCGACTAAACAACCAGTATCCAAACGCAATGTTTCACCGTTAAGTTGTTTTTCAATTACGGTACCGCCAGCATGAACAAAGGCCATTCCATCGCCTTCAAGGTGTTGTAAAATAAAACCTTCGCCACCAAAAAAGCCGCTTCCTAAACGTTTATTAAAAGCAATATCTATTTTAGTACCGAGTGCTGCACATAAAAAAGAATCTTTTTGACAAGTTATACTACCACCAATATCGGCCATATTAATTGGTACCACAGACCCAGGAAACGGTGCGGCAAACGCAACGCGCTTTTTCCCTTGTCCTTGGTGAGTAAAATGAGTCATAAAAACAGATTCCCCTGTAAGCATACGTTTGCCCGCTGAAAATAATTTCCCCATCATCCCTTGATTAACGTCGGAACCATCACCCATTTTAGCTTCAAAATTAATACCCTCTTCCATATAGTTCATTGCTCCCGCTTCAGCGATCACAGTTTCATTGGGGTCTAATTCAATTTCAACCATCTGCATTGATTCGCCAATAATTTTATAGTCTATTTCATGACAACGCATTTTTTCTTCCTTTTGCTTTATTAAAGAGTTTTATATAAGTTTGAACATAATACTCATTATTTATTACATGCCTCATAACAATGAGCAAGCACTTTTTTGATAGTTAACGCTTAATTAAAACATACTAACCAATTGAATATAAATGAATTATAAAAACAATCATCTCTTAAACTAAAATTTTAGTAGGCTTAAGGTCATCAAGACTATTTGCTCGTAAAAACAGGAAACTTATTACGGTTTCAATGAACAAATACCAACGTGAACAGGATATAGGACGGTTATTCAATTTATTTTGAGTAGTTACTATACTTATACCGTACCTAAATTAGAGCCGGTAAAAATAATCAAAGGCAAAAATAGTCACATACTCTATTTTTTAGTCCGTTGGAATAGAATCCAAAATAAGGGTTAGTTCTTTAATTTTTACAGGATAATTTAAAGTTTTGGAACTACCTACTGTTTTTTGATATTTATCACTAAAGGAAGTTAGCACTATGATTGGTAATTTAATCCGTGAGCATAAATTGAGTAGTAATCTTTGTTCTAGTCTATCTTGATGACCAATAATAACGGTTTGGTATTTATTTTTATTACTAGCACACAACGCCATCGCTTCTTTTACATTTTCAATAACTTCATAAACTACTTTTAAATATTTCAGTTGATTAATTATGGATTGACGTTGATGTTCATCAGTCTCAATCAATAATACTTTTTGTTTACTAGGTATTGTTATGCTTTCTTTTTCTGTAACCAATTGCACTGGTACTTTGCAACTAAATACAGAGCCTTTTCCAAGAGCAGAAACTACAGAAATACTCCCCCCAAGCAAGTAAGCTAACTCTTGACTGATAGATAATCCCAATCCATTCCCTACAGAATCTATTGATGACTCACCGTGAACAAATGGTTGAAAAATATACTTTTGTTTTTCTTTATTGATGCCTTTACCTGTATCAATAACTGTTATAGTTAGCCATGGAACATTATTAATAATTCGGTAAGTGAGTAATAAACCAATTTCTCCTTTGTCTGTAAATTTAATAGCATTAGCTAATAAATTCAAGGTGATCTGGCTAAGCCTTAATGGATCGCTAATAACTTTACTTGGCA
>Ga0316202_10002611_pt1 | contig 11647 bp, 9 predicted proteins | sample 3monrhotite_MG_FD_204934 | JGI IMG/M metagenome (GOLD analysis project Ga0316202, IMG submission 204934) | Microbial mat bacterial communities from mineral coupon in-situ incubated in ocean water Damariscotta River, Maine, United States -... | ecosystem: Environmental > Aquatic > Marine >... | reverse complement strand
GTGGTACCCGTAGACGGTGCTGGAGGGGCGGCGTCCCGGTGGCAGGACCGGGCCCGTCGATGGCGGCGGTGGCGGGGGGGCCGCGGCCTGCCAGGCGTGGGGGCCTGGGGGCGGCTCGGCGAGGGCAACGGCGAAGGCTGCGGCAAAGAGCAGGGCCAGCATGGGTGCGCTCCCAGAGACGGAATCGTCGATCAGGTCGGGGCGTTGTTGTGGCCAGCCAGATGGCTGACAGAGGGTGTGTAATACTCTGCCATGTGCAGCGTAGCCGCTTGCGAGACAGGCTTGCCTCGACTACCTTCGAAAGCATACTGCCACGTAGGCGCCGGAACTATGGTACTGCAGCGGATAGCGGGAGACACTGATGGGATTCTTTGATCGCCTGTCCCAGATCTGGAAGGGCTTCCTCGGGCTGTGGATCTCGGACCTCGAGAGCCGAAACCCCGAAGCCGTCTACGAGGCAGCCATCGCGGAGCGGATCCAGAAGCACCGCGAGCTCAAGAAGGCGGTCAGCGGAATCGTCTACCTCCGCAACAAGATCGAGGCCGAGCTCACCTCCAAGCAGAAAGAGCTTGTCGAGATCGAGCCCCAGATCATGATCGCGGTCGAAGAGGGCGAAGAAGAAGCCGCCCTCGTCTTGCTGGAGAAGAAAAACGAGCTCGAGACCAGCATCCTCCAGCTCACCGGTGAGCTCGAGAAGGTCCGCGGACAGGCGGAGGAGGCCAAGACCGGCCTGCTCCAGTTCCAGGCCGACATCGAGAAGCTCCGCCGCGAGAAGACCGAGATGCTGGCCAAGAAGTCCAACGCGGAGGCACGGCTCAAGATCCAGGACAGCATGTCCAGCCTCTCCACGGACGCGGACATCAAGGCCCTCAACAACGTCCGCGAGTCCATCTCCAAGCTCGAGGCCGAGGCCGACATCGGCGCCGAGATCGGCGGCGAGTCCCTCGACGCGAAGCTCGCCAAGATCAAGGCCAAGACCGGCAACGCCGCCGCGCGCTCCCAGCTCGAGCAGCTCAAGAAGCAGATGGCTGCCAAGAAGGCCGCGGCCTCTGCGGTCAAGAAGACCATCTGAGCCAACGCAGCACGCGGACACCCGACGCCCCACAGCCAACGCTGCGGGGCGTCGCCTTTTGTCCCGGTTAAGCGGGGTCGGCGGGGGCCACGCTACATTGCCCCCCGAGCTCTGTTGGACGGCAGGATGGATCAGGTTCCCGAGCGGGTGATGCAGTGGTGGCGGACGCTGGACGACACAGAGCGTCGGCGGGCCACCTTCGTGGCGCTGTGCGGCATCATGTACCTCGTCCACTACCTGGTCTACTGCATCCCGCAGCCCTTCTTTATCGAAGACGCCGCGATCACGTACGCGTACGCGAAGAACCTCGTCGACGGAGAGGGGCTGGTGCCCTTCCCCGGCGCCGAGCGCGTCGAGGGTTACTCCAACGCCCTGTGGACCTTCCTCGGCGCGGGCTTCTACGCCCTCGGCGTGCCGCTGTGGACCTCGGCCAAGCTCATGGGCGCCGCCCTCGGCGTCGCGACCCTGCCCATCGTCTACGAGCTGACCCGCCGCATGCGGCCCAACGGCAGCCACGATGTCGCCCTGCTCGCGCCGCTGATGCTGGCGCTGCACCCCTCGTTTGTTGTCTGGAACGCCTCAGGGCTGGAGAACAGCCTCTTCTGCTTCCTGCTCGCCGGCTCCTCGCTGCGCCTGATCCGGGAGTCCGAGGACGACAGCCTGCGGCCGTGGTCGGCCCTCGGCTTCTTCCTGCTGACCATGACCCGCCCCGAGGGCATCATGTACGCCACCCTGGGCGGGGTGGCGCTGGTGCTGTACGCCGTCGCGGACCGCAAGCCGGCGCGGGTGCTGTGGTGGGTGCTGATCTTCGCGGTGCCCTTCGCGCTCTACAACGGCTGGCGGTACTGGTACTTCGCCTGGGAGCTGCCGAACACGTACTACGCCAAGCTCGGCGTCGACCGCTTCAAGCCCTTCCTCTGGACCAACAAGGGCTGGAAGTACATCAACAATTACCTCGTGCAGTACGGCATCGTGTTCGGCCTGCCGCTGCTGTTCTTTGCGCTCGGTGGCGCCAAGGACCTGTGGCGGCGCCGGGTGAGCGTGGCGCTGGTCGCCCTGCTGGCGCTGCTCATCTTCTGGGACGCGGCCTACCCGAAGCCGCCGGCCGACTGGGCCGAGGACGCCTGGCCGCGGATGCCAGACTGGTGGCGCTACCTCAAGGCCGAGTGGATCAAGGCGCGGGTCTACACGATCGCAGGCGTCTCCGGCCTGATGGGCCTGATGACGCTGACGTGGCCCGGCTGGCGGGCGCGCGGCATCCTGTGGTGCCACTGCACCGCGGGGGTATTCTTCGCGCTGTACTCCGGCGGCGACTGGATGAACGAGTGGCGCTGGTTCAACATCGTCTCCATAAGCCTGCTGCCCCTGCTGGCCGTCGGCCTCGGCGAGGTGCTCGACGCGCTGGTCGACGACGACTGGACGGTGACCCTGCCGGCGATCGGCTGGACCGTCGCCGCCCGGCACCTGTTCCTGCTCGCGGTCGCGGTGCCGTTTTTGGGCCGCGGGGCCCACCGCGCCGGCATCCGGGCCTTCAACCCTGAGACCTCGGTGCGCGACATCCACCGGCGGGTCTACTACATGCACGACGTCCAGCGGCAGCTCGACGTCGACCACATCACGCTGCTCGACGTCGACATGGGCGCCCACCTGCTGTTTTCGGGGTGGGAGATCGTTGACATCGCCGGGCTGGTCGATGTTCCGATGGCGCGGCACTCCGATTTTAACCGCAAGTTCATCATGGAGTACATCTTCGACGAGAAGGTGCCCGACTTCGCCCACGTGCACGCCGGCTGGGCCCGCCAGAGCCGCATCGACAAGCCCCGGATCTGGAAGGACAGCTACATCGAGATCCCCGGCTACCCGCTCAACGGCCGCCAGCTCCACATCGGCAACCACATCCGGCGAGACCTGTTCATCGAGCCGTTCTCGGCGCTTCCTGAGTCCGGCGTGATCAACTTTACCGGCGAGGTGCAGCTCCTCTCCCACGCCGTGCCGTCGCCAGAGGTCGCGCCAGGCAGCGCGCTGCACCTGCGCACCTGGTGGCACGCCGAGGGCCGCGAGGACGGCTTCCGGGCCATCGTCTTCCTCGACGACGGCAGCGGCAGCCAGGCCAGCATCGTCGTCGAGCCCGGCTACGGCTGGTACCCCGCCGAGGAGTGGAAGGTCGACGAGAAGGTCGCCGGCCGCTTCTGGATCCCCATCCCCGCAGACCTGCCCACCGGCACCTACCGGCTCGGGATGGCGCTGATGGACGAGGCGACCGGCAAGATCATCCAGCGGCGCCCCTCCCAGGACGGCCCGCCGGCCTACATCGTCGGCGAGACCTGGCTGGACGCGACCGTGCAGATCGTCACGCCCGACGAGGCCCGCTCTCACGCTGAGGCGGACCACGCCGCCGCGCTCGCTGCCGCAGCGGCCGGGGACTGCGAGAAGGTCTGGCCCCGCTTCAAGGACGCGACCCGGCACCTCTCAGACGACGCGGACTGGCGCGCGCCCCGCGAAGAGGCCGCGCGCGAGGCCCTCGCGCTGTGCCACATCCGCCGCGCCGAGGGCGCCGAAGATCGGGACGAGAAGATCCCGCACCTGCTGGAGGCCCGGAAGTGGGACCACCGGGCGCCTGGCCTGTCCACAGCCGTCCGGCCGGTGGTCATTGACCTGGAGACGGAGGGCGAGGCACGGGTCGGCCAGGGGGACCACGAGGGCGCCTACCAGGCGTGGTCCAAGGCGCTCGCGCTGGACCCCAGCCGCTCCTGGACCCGCCGCAAGGCCGAGGCCGCGCGCGACAAGCGACTGGGCATCACCCGCCCCGGCGAGAAGAAGCCCGAGCCTCCCAAGCCCCGCGTCATCACGCCGCAGCGGCGCACGCCCCAGGACAAGGAGCCGGCCGACAACCCGCCGGATCCCACCAAGGCCGGCGAGATCTAGGCCGCGGCGGCGCTACGCCCGCGCAAGCTGCGCAGACACCCAGGCATCAACGTCGGGGTGGACTGCGATCGCTGCCGCCATGCGCGCCTGCCAGTCCCGCAGCGGTTCGATGCCGCGGAGCGTGAAGAAGGACTCTGGCTCGTCTCGCAGCTCCGCTGGGCCTGGCTCGGTGCCCTGGGGACACAGGCGCGAGAAGCCGCAGGCCATCATGCCCAGGAACTCGGCGAGGTTGTTGGCCACCACGCTGTTCCCGTCGCCCTCGTCGCCGAGGTACACGATCGGGGACGCGAGCATCGGGCGGCCGTCGTGGGACCAGAAGCCGTACAGGAAGCCGGCGCTGCCCCGCAGCCAGATGTGCAGGGTGCCGGCCATCTTCTCGGCGCCGTCGTCGCCGGCCCAGACCGCCAGCTCCTCTGTGGAGACGACGAGCATGCAGTCGTCGAAGGGGTAGACCTCGTCGTCGAGGGTGTACCCGAAGCCGTCGGTCGACCGGAAGGCGGCCGGGACAGGGTGAGGGGCGAAGACCGCGGCGATGTGTTGCTGCGGGGTCACACCTTGCGCTTGGCAGAGACAGGGGCGAGCCGGGGGCCAGCCTGCCGCAGCCGCTTGCCCTTGAGGCGGCGGTAGTCCGAGCCGCGGGCCTGGACGAAGGTGCACATCTGCTCTAAGCGCGAGAACACGCGCCAGCCGACGCGGTCGCCGAGGGTCTGGCTCTCGAAGGCGGGCTTGGCGAGGTTGGGCGGCGGGGCGCCGGTCGGGGAGCCGGGGCGGTAGTTGCTTGTGCCCAGCACGCAGCCCATGCCGTTGTACCGGCGAGAGATCACCTCGTCGATGATGGTCAGCTCCCAGTCGGACAGCCGGCCCTTGCCCAGCTCGTCGATGCCGAGGACCGGCACGTCGGCGAGGCTGCGGAGGATCTCGGTGTCGGAGCGGCCGGCGGAGTACGCCTCCTTCAGGGCGCCGAGCAGGCGGCTAAACTCGACGAAGCGCACCGGGACGCCGTGCTGGAAGATGAGCTCGCGCAGGGTCGCGATCAGGAGGTGGGTCTTTCCGCGCCCGACCTGTCCCCAGAAGACCATGCCCTGGTTCTCTTCGCGGGGCTTGTAGTCCTGGACCCACGACATGGCCGCGAAGAACGCGGGCATGACGCCCTCGGCAGAGGTGTCGAAGCCCATGAAGCTGCTGGAGGCGTGCCGGGAGGGGATGTTGGCGGCGTTGAACAGCCGGATGCGGTCCGGCAGCATCTGGCAGCGGCAGCGGCCGACGCGGACGAGGCTGTCGGTCTCGATGAGGACACGGCCGCTGCCGCCGCAGCGGGGGCAGTCAGGCACACACTCACAGACAGAGGCCAGGGCGCGCTCGCCCTGGGGGCGCACGACGTAGCTGACCCCCTGGCAGTGAGCGCAGTTGGCGTCAGCGGGCGGATAGAAGCGAGCCGGCATCGTGAGGAAGCCCGGAGACAGAGGAGAATGGAGGAGGCGCCGTGGAGGGATATCGGATCAGGAGGCAGCGCGGGTGGGGCCTTCGTGCAAACGATCCCAGATGACCTGCGCCGAGACAAGGGGGAAGCGCGCGCGCACGCGGTCACGGGCGACCTCCTCGACCGCCGCGTCCCAGGCGGCGCCGCGGAGCAGGCCGCGCAGGGCGTCGAGCTCTGTCTCGGCGTCGCGGAGCAGCGCCGAGCGCTGGGCGACGATGGCGTCCCAGACGGCCTCGTGGAAGCGGCGGCAGGCGGCGATGGCCTGGCGGGCGCGCTCCTCGACGTCGGGCGGGCCGTCCTGGTCGAGGCGGGTGATGTCGGCGGTGAGGGTGTCGCGCATCGGCAGCAGCAGCGGCGCCACCGTGAGCACCCCGATCTCACTGGCGAGGCGGCCGAGCCCGCCGCGGGGCGTGGGGCGCGCGGCGGGCACGGGGCGGGCGCGGCCCATCATGCGGCGGACCTCGCCGCGGCAGGACTGGAGCGTCATGCGACCGCGGGTGCGGCGGCGTCTCCGGCGGATCGCGACCCGATCGAGGCTGGCCATGATGACGGCGACGGGTACGCCATCTGTCAGCCAGCCGTGAAGAAGTTGTGAGTCCGCGCCCGACAAGAAGGGCGCGCCGCCGCGCAGGTTGACCAGGTAAGCGCGGACATCTTCGGCGTGCAGGGCCATCTCTTCGAGCTGCTCTGGTGGTTGTCCATCGATGCCAGGGATGGTTTCGTGCACGTCCAGTCCTTGCGCGGTCCTGAGCGGGAATTTACTATCGCACCTGCCGCTTCTGACAGGGGACAGTCTGCCATGCCCGCCGATTCCCGGTTCTCTTTCTTCCTCGCTGGGCTGCTTTTTGCAACCCCCGCGATCGCGCAAGATGATGACGACGACTGGTTGTTCGAAGACGACGACATCCTCGACGAGGAAGAGGGGGACGGAGAGGAGGAAGGCGAGGACTGGATGGAGGACTTTGGCGACGAAGAAGACGACGCCAACAACTTCGACGACGAAGATGACGAGTTCTTCGACGAGGACGTCGAGGTCCGTCCCCGCCAGGAAGGCGAGGACACCGCCGAGATCTACCGCGACCACGTCGACGAGGTCCGGGGCCTGCCGGCCGACGAGGAGGCGCTGGCCTGGGAGCGGTACCTCAAGACGTACCCCAACACCAGCTTCGGCAACCGCATCGAGGAGCGCCTGACAGAGCTGGAGAAGGAGATGTTCGGCGGCGCCATCGAGGGGCCGGGCGGCAGCAACAGCCTCGACGCCGGGCGCGCGGAGCTGCACTTCGCCCAGCCGGTCTCGCTGGAGAACATCGATCCGATCACCAAGATCCGGATCGGCTTCGAGGCGGGCCTGCCCGACTACACCAGCGGCATCCTCGACTTCGAGTACCAGATCTTCCGCGAGCTGTCGGTCCACGCGGGCCTGCGCAGCCGCTTCTCGCCCGGCGGCAGCCTGGAGGTGGGCGCGAAGTACGCGCTCATCAAGTCGGCCCGCACCAAGACCCTGCTGACAGTCATCGCCGACGTTCGCGCCGGCACGGTGCCGTTCTACCCGGCGCTGCGCCCGCAGCTGGCCTTCGGCCAGCAGATCTACTTTGGCGACATGCGCCTGGACGTGCAGCTCCAGGGTGGCTCGGACATGACCTTCATCGACGGCTCTGAGGGGGAGACGGTCTTTGAGCCCCGCCTCGTCGGCGGCGGCAACGTCACGCTGGTCCCCACCGACCGGGTCCGAATCTTCATGGAGACCTCGACCTACATGAAGGACTTTGCCTTCGAGGGCGGGGCGTTCACGTTCAACCAGCTCACCTTCGGCCTGAAGATCATCGGCCGGAACGCGAAGACCGACGATCTCCAGTTCGAGATCGGCGCCGCGGCCAACGCGCCGTACCTGGCCCGCTACTGGGGCTACCACCAGGGCGCGGTCACCGCAGACATGAACTACTACCTGGACATGTAGCCGCGCGACTTCACGGTCTGCGCACATCTTCCTCACGCGGGCGCGACAGCGCCCGCGTTAGTCGATCCGGTCAGGAGGTCGAGAGAGTATGGCCGAGACCATGTGGGCGCTGACCTTTGATCGGTCACGAGAGTCGTGGAAAGGTTCGACCGGGCTCGTCAAGGAGCGCGTCCCGATCCCCCGCCTGGACGATCCCAGCGGCGCAGACCGCTCCAACGTCATCATCCGGGTCAAGTATGCCGGCTTCTGCGGCTCAGACCGCGGCATCTGGTGGCGGAAGGCGTTCGGGGACATGATCCTCGGCAGCCTCGACGAGGAGGGACGCGACAAGCGCATCGTCGGCCACGAGCTGCTCGGCGAGATCGTCGCCATCGGCAGCCGCGTCGGCCCCAAGTACGGCTACGCCCCCGGCCAGATCGTCTCCACCGAGAGCCACATCGTCTGCGGCGTCTGCCACCAGTGCCGCAGCGGCGACCTGCACGTCTGCGCCGACGACAAGATCATCGGCATCTCGCGCGACGGCTGCTTCGCCGAGTACGTCAAGCTGCCGGCCAAGGCGCTGTGGCCGACCGACCTCAGCCGGATCCGCCCCGAGGTCTCGGCGGTCCAGGAGCCGTTCGGCAACGCCATGCACGCCTGCCAGGCCACCGAGCTTCGTGGGAAGACCGTCGCGATCATCGGCTGCGGCACCATCGGCCTGTTCGCGATCCTGATCGCCCGCGGCATGGGCGCGAGCCGGATCATCGGCGTCGAGCCGGATCCCCGCCACGCCGAGATGGCCCGCAAGCTCGGCTGCGAGGTCGTGCTCACACCGTCCCGGCCGCCTGCGGACGCGCCGCACCGCTCGGACGCTGGCCTCATCGAGCAGGTCCACGCGCTGACCGGCGGCGTCGGTGTCGACGTCGCGATGGAGATGGCCGGCTTCAACTCTGCCCTCAACAACGCCATCAAGATCACCCGCCGCGGCGGGCACGTGGTCCTGTTCGGGGTCAAGAACGGCGACGCGGTCGTCGAGGACTTCCACCGCATCATCATGAACGGCCTGCGGCTGCACTCGGTGGTCGGCCGGCAGATCTTCGGGACCTGGGAGCTGACGCGCAGCCTGCTGGAGAACACCGACAACGGCATCCAGCAGGCCGTCTACGACACCATCCTGGCCGGTGGCGACGGGACGATCGTCGGGATCGAGGACTGGGAGCCGGGCGCCTTCGAGCAGATGATCCGCAGCCACCCCAAGGTGCTCATCCGCTTCGCCGGCTGAGGCGCCGCGGAACGATATACTCTCCTGCCAACCGGGAGAGGACATGTCACTGCAGCGACTTGATGCGGGCCTCCGCGAAGACATCCAGCGCCTGACCGCGGAAGGCCGCGCGAAGCCGCCAGAGCGGGTCATCGTCGACTATGTGCCCGCCGACGGAGACCGCGGGCCGCGCTACAAGCTCGACGGCCAGGGCGACACGCTGTTCCTGCGGATGAACTCCAACAGCTACCTGTCGCTGTCGCACCACCCCCGCCTCATCGAGGCCGCTGACCACGCCTCCCACACCTTCGGCGTGGGGCCGGGCGCGGTGCGCTTCATCGACGGCACCTTCGCCCCCCACGTCGGCCTGGAGCGGAGCATCGCTGCCTTCATGGGGCGGCCGGCCGCGAAGATCTTCAACTCGGCCTACACCGCCAACCTCGGCCTCGCGCTCTCCATCCAGAACAAGAAGACCTTCTGGATCGGCGACCAGCTCAACCACAATTGCATCATCCGCGCGATGCGGATCGCCAACGTGCCGCGGTCCAACAAGGCCATCTACAAGCACAATGACCTCGACCAGCTCAAGGCACACATCGAGGCGGTGCCGGACGACATCGAGCGGGTCGTCGTCATCTTCGACGGCGTCTTCAGCATGCGCGGCGACAACGCTCCCATCGCCGAGATCAACGCCATCCTGGCGCCGCACCGTGCGCGCTTCAAGGAGGGCCTCATCACGATCGCGGACGACTCTCACGGCGTGGGTGCCTACGGCCTGACCGGCCGCGGCACCGAGGAGATCTGCGGCGCACAGGCTGATGTGGTGGTCGGCACCTTCGGCAAGGCGTTCGGCGTCAACGGCGGCTTCGTCGCGGGCAGCGAGGCGCTCATCGAGGCGATCCGCCAGAAGGCGGACACCTACATCTACACCAACCCGCTCTCTTCGGCTGACTGCGCCGCGGCGATCGAGGCCGTGGGCATCACCGACAGCGACGAGGGGCTCCAGCGGCTCGCCGACGTGCGCGCCCGCTGCGCGCAGTTCCGCGCCGGCCTGGATCGCCTGGGCATCGAGAGCATTCCCGGCGATCACCCCGTCATCCCGATCATGGTCCGCGACACGGACCGCTGCCGGGCGATGGTCGAGGGCCTCTTCGAGCGCGGCATCCTGGTCGTCGGCCTGAACTACCCGGTGGTGCCGAAGGGCGACGAGACCATCCGCGTGCAGATCAACGCCGCGCACACCGAGGCGGACATCGACACGCTGCTCCGCGCGGTCGAAGACCTCAGCCGCTGAGCGGTTACAAGCAGGCGACTTCGGAGGGGAAGGGACGATGAGGTCTTTGTTGCCGCGACTGGCTCTGGCTGCCGCCTCGGGCGCGGGCATGGCGCTCGTCTGCCCGCCCATCGGCCTCCGCCACCTGCTGTGGGTGGTCTTCGTTCCGATGCTGCTCGCGCTCCGCCCCGACGACCACCGGCGCAACATGTGGGTGGGGTACACGGCGGGCTGGGTGATGTTGTTTGTCAACTTCTTCTGGCTGTCCGACACCGTCAGCACCTTCAGCTCCATCCCCACCCCGGTCGCCGGCCTCATCGTCGCGCTGTTCGCGACGGTGTTCGGGCTGCCGTACCTGATCGCGTTTGGCCTCGCCCGGTGGCTGCGGCAGCGGTTGGGGCTGTGGTGGCTGGTGGCCTTCCCGGCGCTGCAGGTCGCCCACGAGACCCTCGCCCCGGCGCTGTTCCCGTACGCGCTCGGCGCGACGCTGTACCGCGACCCTCACGTCTGGCAGGTCGCCAGCGTCTTCGGCGCCTCCAGCCTCACGGCGCTGGCGCTGGCGACGAACGCCCTGGTGGCAGAGCTTGTCTGGCGCCGCCAGGAGGGCAAGGCTGTGCCGATCGCGCCGTCGCTGGCCGTCGTCGCGGCGGTGGGGCTGGCGTTTGGCTTCGGCGCGTGGCGGCGCGGCCAGGTCGAGGCGATCCTCGAAGAGGCGCCCACGATCCGGGTCGCGATGCTCCAGCAGGACTCGACGATGGAGCAGCGCCTCAAGGAGTCGGTCTGGAAGGCGCTGTCGGACTGGGTCAAGGTGACCCGCTCGATCGAGGATCAGGAGCCGGACCTGGTGGTCTGGCCGGAGGGCGCGGTCCTCTTCAACCCCGACGACGAGCGGGAGTTCCGCGCGCTCGGCGGTCGCTCGCCGAAGGAGTTCTTTGGCCGGATGGTCGAGCGCGGTGGCTACGACTTCCTCATCGGCGGTGGCACGATCACGCTGCACGACACCACGACCGCGGACGGCCGGCAGGACTACACCGCCTACAACTCCTGCTACACCTTCAACCGAGACGGCTCCATCGGCGGTCGGTACGACAAGATCGTGCCGCTTCCGTTCGGCGAGTACCTGCCGGGCGCCGAGACCTTCCCGTTCCTGCGGGACCTCATCCAGGGGCCGGGCAACTTTCGGGCGGGCAAAGAGGTCGTGCACTTCGAGGCGAGCAGCCGGGACGGCTCGGTGACCTTCGACTACACCAGCCCCATCTGCTACGAGGCCATCCTCGCGGGCCTGATGTTTCAGATGTCGGACACCGACCTGTTCGTCAACATCACCAACGACTCGTGGTTCGGTGACACCGCCGGCCCGCACCAGCACGCGATGCTCACCGCGGTCCGCTCGATGGAGCTGGGCCGTCCGATGCTGCGCCTGGCCTACACCGGCGTCAGCTTCGTGGTCGAGCCTCACGGCGCGATCCTGTACGAGACGGAGCCGTTCGTGAAGGTCGCGACCGTCGAGGAGCTGCGGCTGGGCAAGGTCGAGACGATCTACCGCCGCGGTGGGTGGTTTTTTTCCTGGCTGGTGAGCCTGCTGGGCTTCGCTGCGCTCGGGATCGCGTACCGGCGCGCGTAAGAAAATCAGGGCCCGTGTCACAGCTCGGGAGATCGGGGCGTATTTGATGGGTGGAGGTACGCGATCCCGAGCGCAG
>Ga0316202_10002609_pt1 | contig 11648 bp, 12 predicted proteins | sample 3monrhotite_MG_FD_204934 | JGI IMG/M metagenome (GOLD analysis project Ga0316202, IMG submission 204934) | Microbial mat bacterial communities from mineral coupon in-situ incubated in ocean water Damariscotta River, Maine, United States -... | ecosystem: Environmental > Aquatic > Marine >... | reverse complement strand
CCGGTGTTTAGCAAATGGCTGGGGCGAGAACGCCAGTGGTGGATGCGCTTGGCCGCTCCCACTTACCAACTGGTATTCACTCATCAATGTTCGGAACGTGATCCTCAACTCAAATCCGTGGCACCCAATGAAATGAAGGTCGAAGACGAGGAAAGTCGTATGAAATGGATTGAAAAAGCAGCAAATAAGTTTCATGAATTAATGAATGATCAGGAAGCCCACATGCTGAACGAACTGAAGATCATCGCTACCTGGGTAGACTCCCCTGACGCAGAGTCTGTTTATTAACCATGCGCTGCTTCTTTATCCCCATATTATTAACCCTGACCTTACTGACCGGCTGCGACCACGCACCCCGCGGAGAATCACCTATGCCCCCTTCAACCATGCGAATCAACGTCGGCGAATCCAGCACACAATTCCTGCAACGCAATCATCTCGACAGCCGTGGCAATGTCGACCGGCAACCGGCAGGGCTCAATTTTCATGAGCACGACTGGTCAACTGACTACCCCGGTACCGTAATTGTGGAAAATGGCACCCATAGTTTTGAAATAAAACATGCACTTGGTGTGGTGGGTACAGAAAATGCTGAAAAACGGGAAAAAGGACTTTACAAATTTAGTGTTACTGCACTCATCAGTCTAAACCGCCCCACTCCCCACGACGAAGCCCGCATCGCCTTCATCACCCTGCTGCAAACACTGACACAAGCGGGTTGGCGCCCTGCAATTCCGTATAGTATGCCTAGATTAAGCGGTGAACAGGCCTTTCAATATTACCTGGAAGACCCAAATGCCAATCTACCCCCCATCGACTATGCGCCAACACTGGAAGAATGGATGCGTATAAAAGACGGTACCTGGTATTTCTACGCTGGAGACCTGTTTATGGACATTGCCATTCGTCGTGGTGGCAGCCAGGTTATGGATGAGCCGGGCGCTTATCTGTTGAGTTTTTCACTCTACGGCAAAGAGGAACGTGGCAGGAAACAAGTTCGCCCCTCCGAACGTGACCAATGGCAAACACTGTGGGTTGACATAGTCAAAAAACTGAAAAAAAACCGCTATGCCATTGAGAAAGAATTAATAAGGCGAGGCTATACCATTGATACAGGTTATATTGAGCCAATTGTGCATCCTGCTGACCCAGTAGAGCCATGAAAAACACACCTGAAATAAAAACAATTGCTGTGTTCATAGACACAGCAATTTGCCTGTTTGAGATTGGTGAACAAAACAAAAAATAGTGGTGATACCAGCAAGTGCGAGCGTTACTATTGGACTGAGTCATCCTAAATCCGGTTATTGTGTCTTTTGCCTTGACTGACCTCGCGCCTCAACTGCCGGACAGTTTTGATGGCTTTGTGCCCGGCGAAGGTGCCGCTTTTTTACTGCTGACATCAGCGCATGCACCCGAAGCAATACGCAACAAAAGTTTATTAAAACTGCATGAACCGGCAACAGTACACGAACCAGGACACCTGCTGAGTGAAGCCCCGTACACAGCAGAGGCATTGGCGAGCGCCTTTCAACAAGCCATGGCGACAACAGATGCGCCGATCAACACGTTAGCTGCAAAAAATTATGCTATGGGACTAAAGGGAAGAGATAAAGAAGCAAATTTAATACGTGACGCAAATGTTGCTTGTGTCGCAGGAAGGTTGTTGCTCGGCGATTTATCTTCCTGGGAAGAATTTCTAGAACCTGACTTGGTTAATTACTCAGAACTCCCAAGAAAACAACTCAAAAGTGGGAAATATGACATTCAAACTAACTTACAGCAACGTATAGATAATTTTTGTAAATCGAATTTTCCGAAAATGACTTGTAGTAAATTTGTAATGCTGTTTGAGGAATTAAAAGCTCATCGCCGCCTGGAAATTCCATATTTAGAATTTTGCAAGAAATATTCTCCTGTCCACAATTTTCACAAAAAGGGATTTCCGGCATATAGTACTGTCTGTATTTCGCTATGGGGTTTGCAATACCGTTTTCCAGAACATGATTTTTCTAATGACTTAGTGATTTCATTAAATCAATTGATTGAAGCCGAAGTTGAGTTGGATTCTTATCGTAACGCGGAGCATGAGAAATTAAAAAATGCAAAAGATTATATTTCCAATCTCATAAGAAAAAGTGAAAGCTCTAAGCGGCAAGTTATGCAGGCGTCTTTTAGTATTTTGGAATGTTATTTAAATGGCATCGCTTGGGAGTTTCACAATAATGAAGGCCAAACATTGTCAAAAGGAAAAACCAAATTACTCAAAGATATCTCGAACGTTACTCTAAGAGACAAAATTCGCAAGTATCCCCTAACAATATTTGGAAAAGAATTAGATGAAAAAACCTATAAATTCATATTGGATGAGGCTAAGCAGTATAGGGATTCTCTAATGCATCCATCACCATTCTCTGCGCCAAAAAAATTTGGTGGATATGATAAATTGGAAAAACTATATAACATTGACATGGAAATAATTGTTAAAACTGTATTTGGTGTTATAGAAATAGTGGAAGAGATCGAAACAATGAAAGGAAAGAATACTCCGGAGCCAATTTGGCTTCCAGAGGTAAAATCAGCGGCTAACCATGCGCTTCACCCGACCAAAAACCGCGATGCGGTTTTAGTCGGGTGAGCTTGGCCGTTAGCTCTTTAGGAAGTTTATGGTTCTAAATTACTACATAGATGAAAGCGGAAACTCAGGCGATGTTTTAAGTGCAGGAGAAAATTTCGATTTCTGTGGGCAGCAAGTTTTTTCTCTGGCCTGTATTGGCGTGAGTGATGTAGTCAAGTTGGATGATTTCATTTCAACTCTTAAGAATAAGCACCGAATTCAAGGTGCGGAGTTGAAATCGACAAAGATATACAAAATAAACCTGATTTTATAGTTGAACTTGTAGATTACCTACGTACTGAACAAATTCCGGTATTTATTGAGGCCGTAGATAAAAAATATTACATTTCGGCTAACTTGGTAAATTGCCATGTAATGCCACCTTATTCTTCTCTCCCAGAAATCCAAGATTCTCAAGTTGTGAGAAATCATTGTGCGGACTTTATTTATGAAAATGCACCCAATTCAGTTTTTGATAAATTTTTAGAGGCTTGCAAGACCCCCGCAGATGAGACCTTGTTTGAGTCTTTTAGTGAACTACTTGCTTTTTCGAAAGCTTTTTTTCCAACTAATGATCTTTCTAATTTTTTGTCGAAAAATATAGAAGAAAGTATTAATGATTATGAAGAATTAAAGTCTAGGGAGGGGGATTCAGCATATAGCCGCTTTATTCCTGTGCCAGATAACAGCAAAAGGAATAAGTCTATTTGGATGCTTCCAAATATAAGCTCCTTCACAAATATATACGCAAGAATTAACTTGTTTATGAAAGGGAATGTATCAGGTGTTAGTATATTTCATGATGAACAAGTGCATTTTGATGAAATAATTTCTCACAACAAGACCTTGGTGGAAGAGCTAGATATGGCAACCGTGGTTTCATTTAAGACTGCGAACTATGATTTTTCCGAAACGGCATCTCTGAAGTTTGCTAAGTCGCATGAATATGGAGCGATTCAAGTAGCAGATATATTGGCTGGAACAGCTATGAGATACATGCAAGAAAAAATTGAGGGAACAGAAAGTAGGACTGAAATAATAGGAGCATATAATGGAATATTACGAATGTCTAATCCAGCTCGTGGTCTAGGGGTAAACCTAGTAACAACAACGAATATTTATCGTGAATTACATTATTAAATAGAGTTACCCAAAACGATATACAGCTCGGAAAATGGAGAAATGCACTACACCAGAGAACTCAATGTAGCAACACTGCGCCAGCAATACCGCATGGATACACAGTACAAAACTCACCGGCCCGCAGAATATTTCGGTGACCTCGGGGCCGCCTTTGCACCCGTCGCCATTGGCCTAGCCAGCACCACGATCAACACACAACCTGAAACGGCAACCATCGTGTACGCATCTTCTGACGGTGGCTCACGCGCAGCCCTCTGTTTATCCGCCAACACCCCTCTGTAAGGAAGTTTGATGTCACGCAGTGTCTATGCCAACAACCGAAATTTCAGCCACAAAGGCAGTGACGACAAAGCCGTCTCCAGCGCACCGGACGTGTGCAAAACCCCCATGGGCAACAGCACTCCGCCCATCCCCTATGGTGTCAGCAGTCAGGCCGGTGATCTTACGCAAACCACCACCAGCGTGCTGATTGATGGCAACCCCACTGCCATTGCCAACTCGATTCACACCCAATGCACCGGCGATCAGGCGGGCAGCGCCAACGGCATCGCCTCGGGAACCGTCGCCGACAAAACCCAATTTACGAGCTACTCCTTCGATGTCAAAGCAGAAGGAGAAGGCGTCGTACGGCATATGGACATGACCACCATGAATAACGGCAATACCATTGGTGCCAACTACGGTGCATCCACCTCACCGGTGCAGATTGAAATCGAAGAAGAAGAACCGGATTACTCTCTGGACTTTCAAGTGATAGACGAACTCGGCCAGCCGCTGAAAAAAATTGACTACAAAACCCTGCCTGCCGGTAATCAGGATGCGTTGCATCAGGCTAATGGAAAAACCAATCACCAGGGAGCCACCCCCATCGTCGCCACAGAACAACATGACAGCATTGATTTTCACTTTGTCTGGGCAAAGCTGAAAACCAATAAAAATGCGGACGAAGGATAACGTTTCATGCCAATCGAAGAACCCATCAACGCCGTTAATGACACACCTGATAAAACACACGAAATCACTGCCAATTGTGATCTGCTGTGGTCACAGGCACAGCAGTTTGCCTACCTGCGTCTCTCTGATAAAACCGGCGATAACGAATACGAACTCATCGGCCTCTATGCCGCCCGCGCCAGACGTATTGCTGCCACCTATGCCCGTTTTTATCTGGAAACAGAAGACGGCGGTGATTCCGACAAAGTCGGGCGATACTACTGGATGGCGTTAGCTGCCTTTGCCAGCAAAACTGTCTCCTGCATACTGGACACCTTTCAGGTGCAGTCCAGTTACTTTATTGGCACCGCCAGCCTCGGTACAACAGACATGAAAGCCATTGCCAACGGCCTGGGCCAGGGCAATCTCTGGTTGTTTAATGACATCGCCCCTACCCACTGGTTATACAGCCATTATCCGCACCACTTCTTTAGCGGCATGGCCTGTTTAGGCAAACGTGATGCCAACCAACTGGAAGAACGGGTCAAAGAAACACTTAACGACCTGCCCTGGGCCGCCAAGTCCCTTCCCAAAATAAACCATTTCGCATCAACATCGGATATCTTTGAAGGGTTTGCTCATATATTAGACATAGAGGCGTTAGAAGAGGGAGATGAAAAAGAACTCCCAGAACTTCAGTTAAAGCATCTGCTTACCATCGCAGACCACGAACAGCGAGAAATACTGCAACCCCTGATTTATAATGACCCGGTGTTTAGCAAATGGCTGGGGCGAGAACGCCAGTGGTGGATGCGCTTGGCCGCTCCCACTTACCAACTGGTGTTCACCCACCTGTGCTCGGAATCTGATCCGGCACTCAAATCGGTGGCACCGGATGATATGAAGGTCGAGAACGAAAAAAGTCGCATGAAATGGATTGAAGATGCAGCAATGATGTTTCATGAATTAATGAGTGGTAAAGAAGCACACATGCTGAACGAACTGAAGATCATCGCTACCTGGGTAGACTCCCCTGATGCAGAGTCTGTTTATTAACCATGCGCTGCTTCTTTATCCCCATATTATTAACCCTAACCTTACTGACAGGCTGCGACCACGCACCCCGCGGAGAATCACCCATGCCCCCTTCAACCATGCGAATCAACGTCGGTGAACCCGGCCAACAGTTCCTGCAACGCAATCACCTCGACAGCCGGGGTAATGTTAATAGACAACCCGCTGGCCTCAACTTTCATAAACACGACTGGTCAACTGATTATCCCGGCACCGTGATTGTGGAAAATGGCATCCATAGTTTTGAAATAAAACATGCGCTTGGAGTAACTGGCACGGAAGACATAGAAAAGCAGGAGAAAGGACTTTACAGGTTTAGTATTACTGCAGGCATCACCGCCGCAGACAGCGTATTGCACGACGAAGCCCGCATCGCCTTCATCGCCCTGCTGCACACACTGGCCCAGGCGGGCTGGAAACCGGTTCTTTATTATAGTTATCCCAGGTTAAGCGGTGAACAGGCTTTTCGATATTATCTGGAAGAAAAACCTCGCGGCCCTGCCCCTGTTAACTATGACCCAACACTGGAAGACTGGATGCGCATAGACTCCGGCCCCTGGCTGTTTTATGCCGGAGACCTATTTTTAGATATTTCTGTTCGGCGCAATCGTGAGCGTATGGCCGTGGATGAACCCGGCAACTACCTGTTAAGTTTCTCGCTCTACAACAAAGAAGCGCAAGGGAGAAGTCACTTCAAATCTGAAAAACGTGATCAATGGCAAGAACACTGGGTTGAAACCATTCAAAAATTAAAAAGAAAGCGCTACACCATCGAGCGGGAATTGATAGAAAAGGGCTACACCATTGATACCGGTTATCTTGAGCCGATCATACACCCTGCTGACCCGGTGGAACCCTGAGAAAGAAACTGCCTGTTGGACGTTACGACTAAATGACACTGGGTACTTTTTCCAGAAAAACCGTCGAAAGCCATTGCCAATGGCCGGGCTCAGAACAACCTCTGGCTGTGTAATGACATCACTCCTGCCCACTGGTTATACAGCCACCATTCGCACCATTTCTTTAGCGGCATAGCCTATCTGAGACGACATGACACCAATCAACTAGAAAAGCGAGTCAAAGAAACACTTAACGACCTGCCTTGGGCTGCCAAATCCTTTCCCAAAATAAATCATCTTGCATTAACACCGGACACATTTACTAGGCTCGGCTATGCACCACAAATAGAGGCGTTAGCTGCACCCATTTATCAACTGATGTTCACCCGCCTATGCTCAGAACCTGATCCGGCACTCAAATCCGTAGCACCCAGTGAAATGAAGCTCAAAGTCGAGGAAAATCGTATGAAATAGATTGAAAAAGCAGCAAATTAAGTTTGAAGAAGAAATTTCAGGCTTTAGTATTACTGCTTGCATAGCCGCCGCAGACAGCGTACTGCACAACGAAGCCCTTATTTTCACTTAAAGAAAAATTGCTCTGCTCGTTCGTTAAAAAAACTAACAAAATCTTTAACCTCTGTTCTTCCGGTGATCCCTATAATGGATTCACACGGCAACAGTCCATTAAAAATGACTTTTGAAAACCAAATCAATGCATTAATGTTCTTCCATTTGGAAGAACATACCTCCGCTAGTCTACCTCGTCATAAATAATGTAACATAGGAACTCTTGCGACTATCGAGGACTTTATTATGCGTGTTGCAGTAGAAATTGCTTTGTCCAATGAAGAAATTGCCTATCTAAGCAAGCCTTCAAAATCACGCTCAGTGCCTGCACGTCTTGCAGGAGGCAGCGACAATGACGCACGATTACAAACGTTTATAATGGGTAAATACTACAGTCTTGAGTTTAAAGGGATGCAGCACCGGAGCTGTCTCTGACTTAAGGTTGAGTAACTTTTGAGGCAATAAGTATATGATTGAAACTCCACAGAATGGTATTAAAGGTTTAAAGCATTGGCGTTACGATTTGTTAGCGGGCATGCAGGTAGCCCTTGTTTCATTGCCGTTATCGCTAGGTATTGCTATTGCGTCTGGTGCACCGGCTGTTACCGGATTGATTTCTGCCATTATTGCTGGTTTTATATTCCCTTTTCTTGGTGGGGCTTTTGTCACCATCAGTGGACCTGCTGCAGGCTTAGCACCCGCACTTTTAGCCGGAATGTTAATGTTGGGGGGCGGGGATCTTGCTGAAGGCTATCCTCTACTCCTGGTCGCTATCTGCCTCACTGGGTTGTTGCAAATACTCCTGGCTTTTTTAAAAACAGGTCGTTATGCCATTTTTCTACCGGTAACCGTGGTTGAGGCGATGTTGGCAGCCATCGGTTTAATTATCATTATCAAACAAATTCCCGCATTGATGGGTGCGATATTACCTGCTGCCGGCAGTATGCTGGCTTCCGTTGTAAAGTTGCCTCAAGCAGTCTTACAAATCGAATGGAGTGTCTTTTTTATTGGCGCCATCAGCCTTTTTCTTATGTTTTATTTAAATAAATCAAGACACGAGTGGATGCGCAAGGTACCGCCACCACTGATTGTGACAATATTAGGCATCCTGCTCGCCTATATTTTCACGCTTGATGCAAAGTATCTCATCGCTATGCCTGACAATATACTTGCCGACGGAATTACCATGCCGGCTTTTGGTGAGGTGTTTTCACGGCCTGAATTATGGTGGGGTGTTTTTATTGTCGTGATGACTTTAACGTTGATTGATGGCGTTGAATCATTGGCGACAATTAAGGCTGTTGATAAAATTGATCCGTTCCAGCGTAAATCAGACCCTAATGTGACATTACGCGCCATGGGAATATCGAACACGCTTTCCAGTATTTTTGGTGGTTTGACGATTATTCCTGGCGGTATAAAAAGCCGTACAAATATTGATGCGGGTGGGCGGACACTGTGGGCGAACTTCTATAACGCTACATTTCTAATAATATTTTTGTTTATTGCCGCCGATATCATCGCGATGGTACCGTTGGCTGCTATTGCCGCTATTTTGATCTACGTTGGCTGGAAGCTATGTGAGTATAAGGTTTTTACTAAAACCTATGCCATTGGGCGTGACCAGATTATCATCTTTATTATTACCGTCATTGCGATTCTTGGTACTGATCTTCTTGTTGGTATTCTTACCGGGGTTGCAGCAGAAGTTCTCATGTTACTGTACTTATTAGCACCCTCTTTTCGCTTTGTGTTGACGGGACGATTAAGCTTCAAACGCTCGTGTTGTCTACTTTGGGATAACCTGAAAAGTTTGTTCAAAACACCCGTAATAAAAGTTCGGGAACAGGAAAGGAGTGGAATTACCCACTATGAAATGACCTTGTCTTCGCTGGTCTGTTTTAATCTTCTGCCTCTGGATAAATTGCTTTCTAGCCTACCCCCTAAGGAAGGTGTCACGTTGATCGTTAGCGAATCAGGACGAATCATTGATCATACTGCTATGGAGTATTTACATCAATTTCAAGAAGAGTGTGTGCGTGATGGTCGTATCTTTGAACTTGTAGGAGTAGAAAACTTTTTTCAATTTACCGGTCATTCCCTGGCGGCACGTATGCAGGATACTTCCTTGATAAAAGAACATGCGCAGCGTACTGAACGAGAAGAAGAAATGGGCCGTTTGGCTGAGCAATATAGTTTGAATTTCCAGTCAATGACAGAGAGCACGTTAAATGTACAAGACTTTGTTTATTTGCGTCGAGGCGCTGATAAGCAGGAAAATAATATCATATCAGGTGAGCTTTCTGGCTGTAATGTGCGCTTGTTTGATTATAGTCATACAGCTGCACCAGATTATTATTCTAAACATTGGCATACAATTATTACCTCTCATTGTCTTATCGCTTCGGACAAAAATATACCGGATGTAGTTATCACTCCTGGGCATTATTTAGAACGCTATCTTGTTGAATACGATGAAATCCTGTTACCCCACGGTGATGAATTCGCTGAGAAATATCATTGTTACGGAAAAGGCGATACTGACCCGCAATCATTTATATCGCCAGAACTTATCGCATTTCTGGTGAAGAATGAAGGGTTTTACCTGGAGATACATGAAGGCGTTATGTTAGCCTTCAGAAAGACTCATGGGCTTGAAAGTGTAGATGAAATATCACTCTTGTTTACCTTGGTAGAAATTTTTAATGCTTCTTGTGTTAACAACAAATTGGGTAACGAGTGAGATAGGTTTGGTACACCGTCAATCAGCATGGGGCTCCTCAAGAAAACAGAACAGGAGTCAGAAGCCAGAGGGTAAATCTCGCGGGAGCGAGCTGAGCACAAAAATTTACGCGGTGGTAGATGTGCTGAGCAACCCGGTATGCTTGTTACTCACAGCAGGTCGAACCTCAGAATGTGGAGAACCCTTGGCATTAATCAAGGGTTTTTCATCTGACGATGTATTATTTGATAGAACGGTTCTTTCAGAAGCTGAAGCATTTCCGTCGAATTGCGACATACTATACCCGTAGTGTTTGAAATTTAGGCTTTTAGTGTGCGTCATATTTATTTCATGGCAAGGCGAAATGATGAGTAATAGCGGGACTATTGCGAGGATTTTCAACGCAGCCATGGAATAAAGAGGGCGGGCAATAAAACCTAAATCTCAAACGCCACGGGTACATAAGCAATTGGGGAGAAATTATCAGACTATGTTGAATTTGGTGGCTTCTGTCATTTGGCTGGCTAGGTTGAGAACATCCCTTTAGTTTACAATGCAAATCAACCCATCGATAATGCTCAGTTAAAATCGACCTAAGATTAAACCGGGTGAATAGTATGCCAGCAAATGTTTTTTCCATTTCAAATCAAAAAGGTGGCACAGGTAAGACAACCCTGAGCATGAATTTTGCGGCTGGGCTGGCTCGACGTGGCCGTACCTTGATTATTGACGCTGATCCACAAAGATCAGCAGGGCAATGGAAGTCTTTGGCAACGGATAAACGCCCATTTCCCGTGTCAGTGATTGCTGTTGCAGGTAATTTGGCCAGTGAAATCAATCAATTTCGTCAGGATTACCAATATATCGTTATTGACTGTCCGCCAACCCTTGAGACCGAAATGATAAAACAGGCAATGTCTGTTTCCGATATGGTACTTATACCGGTACTGCCTTCTCCTGTTGATTTATGGGCCAGTGTCAGGCTTGCTGAAGCGATAGAACAGTCTAAGCTGAGTAATCCAAAGTTACTGGCTTATTTGGTCATTAATCAATTAGAGCCGCGTAACGCGCTTTCTCGTGCTATGCAGCAGGCTTTAGCTGAGTTTGACATCCCATCACTCAAAAACGGGGTGCGCCGTAGAGCAATCTATCGTAGCTCGGCTATTGAAGGGGCAAGTGTTTTTTGTATGGGGAAACGGGGTGATGCGGCAGCCCAAGAGATAGAATCCATTATTGAGGAGCTTTTATAATCATGAATCAGATAGCATCTAAATTAGCTAATAGTGTTCGCCAAGTTAAAACACAGCAAGTGAAAAAGACGCAAAAGGGGCAGGAAAACGATGTAATAAACAAGATACCCAAGGCCACCACAACCGACGAAATGCCGTTAGCTGTTTTGCCCTCTAAGCGTGTTTGGCCAGATTAGAATTTACTTCATCGTCAGGTGCCTTTTATGCGCCAAAAGTAAGGTAAATAAAGACATAAACTAGACGGTGGAAAACGTTACTCTGAGACATGTTCGCTTCCAGCTGCCCATGAGCTGATTGAACTTGTGCGTATCAGTGATTATCAATGGCTACACTTCTCACGTCCAGACTGGGTTTTACCCTCAGGCACGTCAAATGAATAATGACAACAGCGCTTTTACTTTATTTTGATGGCTGTCATCGAAAACCCTAAAAATGGGAATATTGAATGACCGTTCCAACTATTGATGCCAACTTCAACTTTGACAATAGTTACGCTGAACAAT
>Ga0316202_10002608_pt1 | contig 11664 bp, 10 predicted proteins | sample 3monrhotite_MG_FD_204934 | JGI IMG/M metagenome (GOLD analysis project Ga0316202, IMG submission 204934) | Microbial mat bacterial communities from mineral coupon in-situ incubated in ocean water Damariscotta River, Maine, United States -... | ecosystem: Environmental > Aquatic > Marine >... | reverse complement strand
CCACTAAAATAGAGTAATAGTGAAAGAAAAAACACATCCGCAAGTACTTGCATAAACAAGGCGGTTTTAGTGGTTATTTTATCTCCACGATAATACCAATAACAAACACTGGTAAATATTATTTCAACACTAATAATGCTAAATAAAGGTAAGCTTGGTAATTGATAATTTAACCCCTGACTAACTAAAAAAATCAAAACCAGTTGAGTAACTATTGCCACTACACGCAACGCAATAATAGTATTAATTTGATTTTTATGTTTAAAGCGCATTTTCATTAATCAGTTACCTTTACACATAATATAACGACAATTAAGTACAACAGAAGAGTTCAAATGGAAGATAATTTATATTATATTTCATATCATTTGTAATTTTATCTTAACTTATTTGATCTTGAGCATTATTATAAATTATTAATTACATAGTGTTTTACTATTTAGGATGAAAAATCATAATGACCATTGAAAAAATAACTTTAGGCGGTGGCTGTTTTTGGTGTATAGAAAATATTTTTAAACGCGTAATTGGCGTTATTAGTGTAACAAGCGGTTATTCTGCTGGTGACAATATTAATCCTACCTATCAACAAGTATGTTCAGGTGAAACAAATCATGCAGAGGTAGTACAAATAGAATTTGATAACACTGAAGTAAATCTTAAAACATTATTAACGGTTTTTTTTGGTATTCATGATCCCACCTCATTAAATCGCCAAGGCGAAGACATTGGTAGCCAATACCGTTCAATTATTTTAACACGAAATGAACAACAGCATAAAACAGCGCGAGAAAAAATTTCTGAACTTGATAAAACGGATAAATTTATCGATAGAATAGTTACTGATATAGTACAGTTTGAGCAATTTTATAGTGCTGAAAGTTATCATCAAGATTATTTTGAAAACAATCAAGACAACCAATATTGCCAATTAGTTGTAGCAAAAAAAATACAGAAATTTTTGGCTGAATATAGCCATTTATTGAAAAACTAATTGTTGTTGAATACAAAAAAACAACCGACAATATGAATACTTTTTATTGTCGGTCGCAGATAAACAAGTTAAGCAAGTAAAGTAAATAAACTTACTTTACTTTGCGCGAATACCTTCAATATTCAAGTTCATGATCACTTGTGTTGACGCAGGACCTAAATTCATTTTTATGGCAAAATCTTTCATCGTAAGTGTAGTTGAGCCAGTAAAACCAACACGGTAACCACCCCACGGATCTTTACCTTCGCCTACTTTTACAGCATCAATTACGATATTTTTACTTATACCGTGTAATGATAAAGTGCCTTTGATTTCTAATTTGTCGTTACCCTTATCAGTGATTGCCGTGCTAACAAATTTAGCTTCAGAAAATTTATTCACTTCTAAAAAGTCACCACTTTTTAAATGTTTATTACGCTCAGCATGGTTAGTATTAATACTGCTAGTATCAATGTTAACTTCAATTTTACTGTCGCTAACATGCGCGGCATCGTAGTTAAATTTACCGTCGAAACGATCAAAACGACCGGTTAACCAGCTATAACCTAAATGCTTAATTTTAAAATTAATTGAAGCGTGGGCACCTTTGGTATCAATTACATAGTCGGCGGCATTTGCTAACGGCGTTAATAATCCAGCCATTAAGGTGGTGGTGGTTAGTAATTTTTTAATTTGTACTTTCATTTTATTCCTCTATTTTCTATTTCTATTTATATTTCTATTTCTATTTCTATTTCTAAACAGGTTTAAGGACTATTTAGATCGTAAACCTAACATTCGTTTTAAGGTAATATCTTTGTCGGCAAAATGATGTTTTAGTGCCGCAGTTGCATGTAAAAATACTAAACCCATCATACTGTAGGCTAAGTATTGATGAATAACGCCAGCAACATCTTCTTGGTTTTCAATAAACGCACCAAAACCAGGCACCGTAAATAAATTAAAAACATCAATGCCGCGATCATCAGCAGTTGAAATTAAATAACCGCTGATCATAATAAAAAATAACAAACCATAGAGTAATATATGCACGCTATGCCCTGCTTTTTTCTCAAATTTGGTGTGAGTTGGTAACACTTCTGGGCTAGTTTGTCTTAGTCGCCAAAATCCCCGAAAAAGCATAATCATCAGCAAACAAATACCGATACTTTTATGTAAAGCTGGCCCGCTTTTATACCAAGCATCGTAATAGGTTAAATCAACCATCCAAAAACCTAAAGCAAACATACCAAATACAATAATAGCCACCAGCCAATGCAATAAAATAGTTAAGTAACCGTAATGTGTAGTGCTATTTTTCATTCATATTTCTTATATCAGTGCTTCAACATGGCTATTCTGCCTAATTAAAAATTAAATTAATATTGAAGGTTTATTTAGAAGATCTTAATATAAAGTTAACTTGTTTACTGAGTTTTGATAAGACTACCTACTATGACTTTAGAACAATTAACCATGCTTAAACTCGTTGCCGAACAAGGTAGCTTAAAAAAGGCGAGTGAATTATTACATAAAACCCAACCCGCGATCAGCCAAGGCATTAAACAACTAGAACATCAACTTGGTCTACAATTGTTTAATCGTCAAGGTTATCGCTTAGTGCTCAGTGTTGAAGGCCAACAAATTTATAATCATGCACTACGTTTGTTGAATGAAGCGGCAGAAATCAAACAATTGTCGAAGCATTTATCCTCAGGCCATGAAGCCTCAATAACCATTGCTATTGAAGCCGCTTATGATCTGAATAAAATAATTCCACTATTAGAAAAAACGCAGCAACAATTTCCACGCACACAAATAATTATTCGACAAGAATACATCAGTGGCGCTTTTGAAGCGGTTGAACAAGAACAAGCTGATATTGCCATAACACCTGTCGGTATGATTGATTTAGAAGCTGAAAAGCTTGAGGGGTATTTTCTCTATCAAGGATTTTTAGTCAATGTCGCCTCATCTAAATTATTAACGCGTCATCCTAATTTACAGTTAGTGAAAGACTTAGAGAACGAATATCAAATTGTGGTGCAAGACTCAGGTCAGCGTAGCAAAGGTAAAAGCTACAGCGTACAATCAGGCCAACGTTGTTGGTATGTAAACGATTTTACCACTAAAAAAACACTGATTTTAAGTGGTATGGGTTGGGGAAGATTACCCGATAATCAAATAGTAAATGAATTAGCTCAAGGATCATTACACGCGATGACGTTAACCGATTTTGAGCAAGCCGCAGAATTAAATTATCACGCATTAAAGCTTAAAAATAAAATTTTAGGGCCTGTGGCAAGTTCATTATGGCAAAATTTACTCGAACATAACCGTTAAAACATTATGTAAATGAAAAAATAGGGATAAGTATGACCATAATAACCTTGAGACAAACACTATTCACTACTCTATTGCTGATATTATGCAGCAGTAACGCCTTTGCTAAAAACGATAATATCTTGTCAAAACAAGCAATTATATCAGGATACAGTGTTGAGCATTATTCGACAACAATGCAACAAAATCGCCGTTATATGGTGTCGTTGCCTGAAGAATATTACAGCAACACTCGCCAATACCCTACTTTGTACGTTATTGATGGCGACTTTCAGTTTCAGCATACCTCAGCATTAGTCATTAATTTAGCGCGCATGGGAAAAATACCGCCGATGATTGTTATTGGCGTTGCTAATCAAGGCTCGAAAGACTATGTATATTCAACAACGTGGTCAATAAAAGGCAAAGCAGAAGAAACACAAGATTATGGCGGTGCTGCAAAATTTTCGGCCTATTTACATAACGAGTTAGTACCTACAATAGACAAACAATACCGTACCACAAGCCAAAAGGCCTTAGCGGGTTATTCGTTAGGTGCATTATTTACAACATTTGAAATGATGCAAACTGATACGCCTTTTAATGCTTTTTTGGCAATGAGCCCAAGTGCTTGGTTTGACGATTACAGCTTACCCAACAAACTCAGTGATTATATAAAAAATACAAAAAAACCACTGGCTGATTTTTTTATTTCTGTCGCTAACGAAGAAGAAATGGGTGTAGACAAAACGCTTGATGCACTTAAAAAGACAATAAAAAACAATAATAACAGCCCATTAAAAAATTGGCATTGGCAATTTAAAAATTACCCTAACGAAAGTCATTTTAGTACCGCGATGCCCGCGTTGTATGATGGCTTAACTTTTTTAGCACCTGATTTTTATATTGATCCGCAAGATATGATGAAGCGAGAAAGTTATCAGCAAGTACTTGAACAATTTAAATTAAAACAAACAAGCTGGGCAGGTTTCCAATTTGAATGGGTGCAAGCTTATAAGTTTGCTCAATATATTTTTTGGTCCAAACAAACCGATAAAGTTGATGAATTATTAGCGGCAATAAGCAAAGATTTTCCCGAGTCTTTACCTTTGGTTAGCATTCAACTAGCGAAAGGCTTTATTATTAAAAAACAACCCAAACGTGCTTTAACCTTATTAAATAGCGTTGAAACAAAAAGTAAAAACAATGCGCTTTGGCATCGCCAAATGAATTTAGCTCTACAAGCGTTAAATAAAAATGAGCAAGCGAAGCAGCACCAACAACAAGCAATGAAGTTAGCGAAACAACAGCACTTATCATCATGGTTAGTGTGGGAATTAAAGGATTAATTTTTACCGCAGCTTTTTAAAATAATAAATACATCAAGTGAGTTTTTATGAATGATTTTTATCCTGAAATAGTCCCTTTTAAGTGTTTTTTACTGCCCGTTGATGATCAACACCAAATTTATGTTGAACAATGCGGTAACCCTAATGGTCAACCGGTATTATTTATTCATGGCGGGCCCGGTGGTGGTTGCTCTGAAAATGATCGCCGCTTTTTTGATGCCGAAAAATATCACATTATTTTATTTGATCAGCGTGGTTGTGGGCGTTCTTTACCCCATGGTTGTTTAGAAAATAACAACACTCAAAATTTAGTGGCCGATATAGAGAAAATTCGCACAAAGCTAGCTATTAAAAAATGGCATACTTTTGGTGGTTCGTGGGGCACAACACTCGTATTAGTCTATGCGCAAACACATCCTACGGCAGTTAAAAGTATTGTATTGCGAGGCGTTTGGCTTGCTCGCCCTGAAGATACACATTGGTCATTTTCAAAGGGCGGTGCTGCGCGTATTTTTGCTGATTATCGACAAGAGTATTTAGCTAACTTTCCTGAGAGTGAACACGAACCATCAATACAAGATGCTTATAACATTATGATTGGTGAAGACAAAGAGGCCGCATTAAAAGTAGCACGAGCTTGGAATTTATGGGAAACACGCTGTTGTACATTGCAGCCTAATGCAGAATATCTTGCTGCGGCATGTGATGATAAAAAAGCATGGACAACTGCGCGTCACGAAGCACATTTTATGGTAAATAATTGCTTTTTAAGTGAAAACCAAATACTTAATAATTGCGATAAAATAAAGGATATTCCAACCATTATTGTGCATGGCCGTTACGATATTGTTTGCCCTTTTGATAATGCTTGGTTGTTGCATCAAGCCTTGCCACTTTCAACCTTAGTGATCAGCCAAACAGCAGGTCATGCTTCCTCAGAGCCTGAAACGAAAAGCCATTTAATTGATGCCACCAGAAAAATGTTAACGGTTACGGGTTAACTTAATTTTACAGCCCGCCCGTTACATCGATAAAGCTGCCAGTGGTAAATGATGATTTATCACTGGCTAACCAATATATTGCTTGAGCCACTTCATCAACCTGTCCACCTCGTTGTAGTGGAATAATATTCTTCAAGCGTTCAATACGAGCCGCTTCACCGCCATCAGCATGCATATCAGTATAAATAAGCGCAGGGCGAACACCGTTCACTCGAATGCCTTCGCTGGAAACTTCTTTTGATAAACCAATCGTTAAAGTATCAACCGCCCCTTTAGATGCAGCATAATCTATATATTCATTTGGCGAACCTGATTTTGCTGCGCCTGATGAAACATTAACAATTGCGCCACCACTACCGCCATTATTTATCGACATACGTTTAATCGCTTCACGGCAGCAAATGAAAGTACTGGTAACATTTGTCGTAAGAATAGTATTTATACGCTCAGCGGTCATATTTTCTAAACGCATTTGCGGTTTTAATATAGCTGCATTATTAACAAGCGCAGTAACGGCGCCAAATTTTTGATCGACTTCATTAAATAATTTACATACTTCATTTTCATTAGAAATATCAGCTTGAACGACAATACAACGACCACCCTGATCAGTTATTCCACTAGCGACTTGTAGTGCTGATTGCTCATCATTTTTATAATTAATACACACAGCAAAATTATTTTGTGCAAATAATTTTGCGGTTGCCGCACCAATACCTCGCCCAGATCCTGTGATTATTACAACTTTACTATTAGTCATTTTTTTCCTATTTAATATTTCTAAATTGATCTAATTCAAACACATAATCCGTCAAACTTGGCTGAACTAACAATGAATGTTGTGTTAATCGCTGAAAATACTGAACAAAATTTTCTATTTCAGCTTTATTCATTATGCTTTGATTCGCTTTTAACTGCTGGTTTTCAATACGTTTTTGCTCTTGTTCTAACCGCCAACGAGAAACACAGTCAAAAGACGGCACTTTTAACATGATTGATATGTCCATCTGTTTGAATAGCGGTTGATAAAATTGTTTGAGTTGCTGATTCACATAACTCCGCCAAATTCTTTGTGGATCTTTGCTACGTTCAAGTTCATTTACAGGTACGATTAAATCTTCTTCTTTTTGAGCTGGTGTGCCCCAACACCAACCTTCAATGATCACAACATCAATCGCTTCATTAAATCCTTCATTCAGATCTTCGTAAACCAGTTGCCAATATTTTTTTGCTTTGGGGTTATCGCTAAGCTTATCAAAAACAGGAATACGAATACCTCGTTCACATTTTTTAAGCCCGTTGATCACTGTATTTAATAGCTCAATATTATGTGTACCGGGTACGCCACGCGTTTTTAGTAATAGATGAATGTTATTGGCTAATTGATCGCGCTGTATTTGATCAAGGTAAAAATCGTCGAGTGAAAAAAACACGGTTTTTAACTGATGATTAAGTGTTAGTTCTGTCGCTAAGTAATCAGCAAGGGTTGATTTTCCACTGCCTTGACAACCGTTTATGCCCACAAAAACAGAGCTATTTTGGGCTGAATTAACTAAACTGGCAATATGCTTTATTATCGGCGAAAACGCCTGTTCCGCCTGTTGAAGGTATTGAGTGCTAAGTTGATGGCGTTGTAAAAAATCAGTAAATGTAAGCATTTTTTAAAGTGCGGTGCCTGTATTACGCTTATTAATACATTTAGCATAAGTTTTTATTAGCCAATAAAAAACCCCTAACATTCAATATTAGGGGTTTTAGTTTCAGTCAATCAAAGTAACGGTTTAACAATCAATTACTAACTAATTATTGAAAGATTAACCGTTACTTACCTCTTCAAAATCAGCATCAATTACATCTTCATTGCTAGCTGAATCGTTAGCCGCACCATCAGTTGACTGACCTTGCTGACTAGCGTCTTGCTGAGCTTGTGATGCTTGCATCATTTTACCGTACGCTTCTTGCAAGGCATTTTGTCGCATTTCAATCGCTGACTTATCATCGCCATTAACGGCCATTTTAAGTTGCTCAATTAATGTTTTAAGTTCTGTTTGCTGCTCTTCAGCTAAACTTTCCATTGACGTTTGTACAGTATGAATTAATTGATCTGCATGATTGCGTTGCTCAACTAATTCACGTTTTTGCTTATCTTCACTTGCGTGGCTCTCAGCATCTTTCACCATACGGTTCACTTCATCTTCAGTTAAGCCACTTGATGCGGTAATTTTAATACTTTGCTCCTTGCCCGTTGCTTTGTCTTTCGCTGACACATTTAAAATTCCGTTAGCATCAATATCAAAAGTCACTTCAACTTGCACTGAACCACGTGGACCAGGGTTAATATCCGTTAAGTTAAATTGGCCCAACGATTTATTATCCATTGCCATTTCACGCTGACCTTGTAACACATGTACCGTTACCGCTGCTTGATTGTCTTCTGCTGTCGCAAACACTTCAGAAGCACGTGTTGGTATGGTGGTGTTTTTTTCAATAAGCTTGGTCATTACACCACCTAAGGTTTCAATACCGAGTGATAATGGCGTTACGTCAAGCAATAACACATCATCAACCGCACCCGATAACACACCCGATTGTATTGCCGCACCTAAGGCAACCGCTTCATCTGGGTTGACATCTTTACGAGGTTCTTTACCAAAGAAGCTTTTAACTGCTTCTTGTACTTTTGGCATACGGGTTTGACCACCCACCAAAATAACTTCATCAATATCACCTTTACTTAAACCCGCATCTTTTAATGCTAGCTCACATGGAGCGATAGTGCTTTTCACTAAATCATCAACTAATGATTCTAATTTAGCGCGTGTGACTTGTACGTTTAAGTGTTTAGGACCACTTGCATCGGCCGTAACATACGGTAAGTTAACATCAGTTTGCAGCGCAGATGACAATTCAATTTTCGCTTTTTCAGCCGCTTCTTTTATACGCTGTAACGCTAAAGGATCGTTGTGAACATCAATACCATTTTCTTTTTTGAACTCGTCAGCTAGGTAATTAATTAGGCGTAAATCGAAATCTTCACCACCTAAAAAGGTATCGCCATTGGTTGCTAATACTTCAAATTGTTTTTCACCATCAACATTGGCGATTTCAATAATAGACACATCAAAGGTACCGCCACCTAAATCGTAAACCACGACTTTTTGGTCTGCTTTACTATTTTTATCAACCCCATACGCTAGCGCTGCTGCGGTTGGTTCATTAATGATACGTTTTACATTTAGCCCTGCAATTTTACCCGCGTCTTTCGTTGCTTGTCGTTGCGAGTCATTAAAGTATGCTGGTACGGTAATAACGGCTTCTGACACTGTTGCGCCTAAATAGGCTTCAGCATCTTTTTTCAACTTACGTAAAACTTGCGCTGACACTTCTTGAGGTGACAATGCCTTACCATTAACTTCAACCCAAGCGTCACCGTTATCTGCTTTGACGATTTTATAGGGTGCTAGCTTAATATCTTTTTGCACTTCTTTGTCGTCAAATTTACGACCAATTAATCGTTTAATGGCAAATAACGTATTTTCAGAATTCGTTACCGCTTGTCTTTTTGCTGGTTGCCCCGCTAACGTTTCATTGTTTGCATAAGCAACAATAGACGGTGTTGTACGGCTCCCTTCTGCATTTTCAATAATTTTTGCAGTGCCACCTTCCATAACCGCTACACATGAATTTGTTGTACCTAAATCAATACCAATAATCTTAGTCATAATAATTGCCTCATTACTTAATAAAAAACGTTGTAAAAAATGTCTGATGCTTCATGGCAAATACCAGTAAGCACTTTGACTATATAAGCAACCTTTTATAAACCTATTACATTAATGGTTTTACACTGACTGCTTGGTTAATGAGGCCATGATACGCAAGGTAAGAAAATGCTTCTGTCACAAATATGACAGTGCTCAAAAAATTATATTAAATTTCCATTTATTCATTAATAACCAATGGGTTATTTTCGTTAAATCAAGATTAAAAACAAATAGAACAACATTAACTTTTGCTATACCGCTACAACTAGGTAGAATAAAAACTTCCTTGTAGGTTATAACTAAAACCATTCTATTTATGCGAAAAGATGTTATTCATTTACCTCAAAAAGCCAGCCCTGTTTTAGTAAAACAAGCAGAGCTGTTTGCAGATTTGCCAGCAAAGTTACTTGAAGATTTCCAGCAAGAATTTCAACTAAATGAATGGCATAAAGGTGATTACATTAATTCAGATATTTTAACAAAACGATTTTTTGTAATACTTACAGGACAACTAGAATTAAAACAAAGTAACCCTGATACAGGCAGAGAAGCAACATTAGACATGCTATATGCTGGTGATTGTTTTGATTTAATGGTGTTATTAGATGACAAGCCGCACGAAGTCATTATTTCCCCCTTAACCGCAGTTAAATTACTATCAGTTACGTTAGATACAATGCGACATTGGCTATGGACATATCCTGAATTTAATAGAAAATTCATGCCGTATTTAGCTCAAAAAATGCGTGAAAAAGAACAACAGGCAAGTAGCCTTATATTACACGATGTAACTACGCGTTTAAGCCGCATTATTTTACAGCATATTAATAAAATTAAATTTTATTCCGGCAGTAAAGAAGAAGAACATCAACACCATTTAGTCAATGACTTAAACGATGAAACCTTAGCACGGATGACAGGCTCTGTTAGACAAGTAATTAATAAACAACTACAACATTGGAAAAGCGAAGGAATGCTCGATAAAAACCGTAACCAACTGATTATAAAAGATTTAGAAGCGTTAGAGAAAGAAGCAAAATATACACAAACCTTAGCTAATACCCCGCGGTCAACTGTTTAGCTGTAGTAGCTCACATTTTTTATATATGTTACAACCCCCATAATAAGAGTTTTCTAAAAACTTCACATTGAAAACACTCACTAATTGGTCAATTTAGCCATTTTTATTAATCTTTGACATTATTCATTACAAAATATATTACGTAAACATCTAGTCCATTGAATTAAAAGAATATTATAATTGGCATGTATTGTGATTATTACTCTACAAACTAAAACATAATATCTAAATTAGTACCTCTCAAATCAAGGAATAATAATGAACTCAATAAAGGCAATTATCACACTAGCTACAGCATCTTTATTAAGTGGATGCGTTATAGCCGTTAACACTGCAAATGCCGACATACATATGCAAAAAGAACTGTCGCTTAGCAGTCAACAACTAAAACAATTAAATATTGAAGCAGGTGCAGGTTCATTAATAGTGCAAGGTAAAAAAGATATTGACTCCATTCAAGTTATTGCCGACATTTATACTGACTCAAAAGATAATTATAAATTAACCTTAGAGAAAGATAACAATAAGGCTACATTAATCGCAAAAATAAAAAATGGCTCTGGCTTTTGGCAAGGAAACTCACCACGAGTAAATGTTAAAGTTTTTGTACCACAACATTTAGCACTTAACATTAACGATGGTTCAGGTGATATGGTGGTTAACAATACAAACAACAGCGTTGATATTGAAGATGGTTCTGGCAATATTGAAGTTGCTCATATCAATGGAGATATATCTATTAGCGATGGTTCTGGTGATATTGTTGTGAGCAACACGAACAATAACATTAATATAAAAGACGCCTCTGGCAATATTGAAGTAGCCCATGCCAATGGTAGTTTAACGATTAACGATGGATCTGGTGACATAACAGTTAAGCATATTGTTGGTGCCACAGTGATTGATGACGGCTCTGGCTATATTGACCTAAAACATATAACAGGTGATGTTTCCATTGCTGACGGCTCTGGTGATATTTACGTAAAATCAATTAAAGGTAATGCCAAAATCACTGATGCGTCAGGCAATTTAACGGTAGAAAAAGTAACGAAAACAGTCACCATTGATGATGGCTCTGGCGATATCAATGTTGAAAAAGTAGGTAACTTAAACATTATCGAAAGTGGCTCAGGTGGATTACACGTAAATAAAGTGAATGGCGATTTTAGCATCG
>Ga0316202_10002606_pt1 | contig 11667 bp, 4 predicted proteins | sample 3monrhotite_MG_FD_204934 | JGI IMG/M metagenome (GOLD analysis project Ga0316202, IMG submission 204934) | Microbial mat bacterial communities from mineral coupon in-situ incubated in ocean water Damariscotta River, Maine, United States -... | ecosystem: Environmental > Aquatic > Marine >... | reverse complement strand
GTTTGGACAATGGCAATTGCTCAAGAAAAGCTAGACAGTGTTATTAACAACGCAAATGTTAGCCGAAGCAGCTTAACCAAAGTAACAGATAGGTTTAAAACTAAAATTCATCTTGAAGCGACAGAAGTTGATGTCATTATTCGTAGCCGATTACTACAGAAGAAAGACAGCTATTTTGAGCAACTTGTCGAATATTATAATAAAAATGACGGACTCATTTCTGACGCAACAAACTTAAAATCGTCATTTCCAACGAAAACAGAATCAGCTCATGATTTTGCAACGTATTATCCGTTTCATAAGTATCAATTCGATATTTTGCAAAAGTTCTTATTCAGTTCAAACGCACTAGTTGCAACACAAATTGCAGCCCGTGGCATGATCATCACCACGTTTGATGTACTACGCAAACAAATGCGTGAACAAAGCTTATTTTCATTTACTACGGGTCACGCACTTTGTAGTGAAGCTCAAACCGCTCCACCAGTAGACTTAGTTAATAAATATCAAACAGCGACAAAGATACTCGATGAGAGTGATTTAGAAATTGATGGTGAGAAGCTATTAAAAACAATTCATTTATTAGCAGATTCAGAAGTTGTATCACCAACCATTGAAAATATTACCAAAAGCTATATTGCAGACGTAAATGACTACTACAGCATCAAACCAAAAGTAGAAAAGTCTTTAGCATTATTGTTAGAAGCTAAGGTACTTTTATTATCAAATAATAACTACAAGATAACGTCAGATCTTGAAGGTAAATTACTTGATGAAATGAAAGAGTTTGACGTTGAATTGTTTACTAAAAAACGTGATCTCATTAATTTTATTAAAAACTATAAAACGTTTAATCCAATAGCCTCATTCAACGATGGTCATACAAGTTTTAAATTTAGTGTGTTGTCAGACCAAGAAGATGAATTATGTGGTGCTGGTGGTAATAAAAACCTTAAAGTTACCGCTTATAGTTTGTTTAATATCAGTGATGACAGGCAAGATTTTATTGAGAACCTCAAATTAGAAACTCAATACAATAAAGACTTAATCACCTTAATTCCTGACAATAAAGACTTTGCAAAAATAGATAAGCTAATTGCTGAAATTCATCGTTATCAGTTGATGGAAGAGAAGTACTCAACAGAGTCAGATATTGATAAGCGTAGAATTATTGGTGAATTTAAAACCATTAAAGAAGAAAAAGAAAAAGACCTTCGTGCTTTAATCAACAGTGCTTATAAGCACTCTACGTTAGTGTATTTATTCGATGAGCACTTACTTAACGAAGATACATTCAAAGGCACAATTACAGAGAACCAACGTAAACTAGTTAAAAATATTTATTTCAAACAGCTTAAAACACAATTGTCAGAAAGCTTGGTGACTAAAATATTCAGTAATAGAAAAGAAGAGCTACATAAGCTCTTTTCAGGTGATGATTTTAAATTTTTCGACTCTAACGGTAATTTTACAGGTGAACACCTTAAAGTGGTTGAAGAGTTAACGGCAAAAATAAAGTCACGTCATGTAGACGGACGTTCAATGGAAGCTGATTTTTCAAATGATCCATGGGGATATTCTTTTGGTACGTTAGTTTCTACGTTAGCTGTGTTGCTAAGAGCAGGTAAATTAGCGGTTAAGTATAATGGCGACCCGTATATGTCGCACGACCAAAAAGCAGTTCATGAAGCTTTTACCAATACTACTAAATTTAAGTCAGCCTCTTTTAAGTCTGTCACAGAATCTTTATCGACAGCTCAAAAAAATCAAGCGGTTCAATTGTTGATGGAAATTGATATTGAAAAGCATACCAACAAAAAAGTGGATTGGAGCACCAACGATTATGAACTAGCTGAAGCAACTCGGTATATGGCCGATCATTTTATTACGGCTATCTCAACATTAAACAGCTCAGTAAATAACTTTGAAACATTGTTTAGTAATGTAGCCCTGCAAAAAGACACATTGTTAGATTTCTCTAGCAAAGTTACTGAAAACAATTACAAAGAAAAAGTAGAGTTTTTATTAACCAATGCTGATGTTTATAAAGCGGCTATTCAAACAGTATTAAAAGCGCAAAAGTTCATTAAGAAAAACTATACAAAAGTTAATGAGTTTAAACATTTTGCTGAAACAGTTACTGCTGAATTGATAAAAGCCAATATCGTTGATGAAACAATTAAGTCGGCAAGTGAAGAACTATTAAGCTTATACAAGCAAGACATGGTAAAAAACTTTGTAGCAATTCAACAGCAAGCGCAAAAGGTAAAAGATTCTTATTATAAGCTAATGAATGCAGCCAGCAAAAATTTAGCAACACAATGCGAATCATTATTAATTAAAGTAAATAAAGCAAATAGTGCGTTAAATACTCATTATCCTAAACATCTAAATACCCATAACGCTATTCAGTTAAATACGATTAAGAAATATTGCCAAGATCGAGTCTTAACAGAGCTAGAGTTAAGCTTTTCTATTTCTTGTAAAAACAGTGGTTTTTCGTTATCTGAAATATTAACAAGTACAGAGTTAGTACCTTCAAAACAAAACGACTTACTGATTATCGAAAATAGCTTTGTCAGTGAACCACCTCCACAACCTGAGCCGACACCTTTACCAGTTCCACCACAAGGAGCTAAACCTAGTGTTGGAGACCCTATACCAGAACCACCTAAACCAGTGCAACCTAAAGCACCTCGTAAGCTGAAGCTTTCTATCCCAAGCGGTAATATGACAGTACAAGAATATAAAAACATTTTAACCGCACAATTACGATCTATAGCATCGGCACAGCCAGATGAAAAAATAGAACTAGATCTTAGCTCAATCAACACTAATTCAAGCAAGGGAACCGCTTAATAATGAAACTTTCAGATCATGTAGATAAAATTCGCAACCTAATTACCGCTTCATTTGATAAGCAATTCGCAAGGTTAGGTATTGGTGCAAATAAACAAATAGAACTTGAAAAGTTACCTGAGCAGGTTAGAGGTAAACGACAACACCTTGAAGTCATGCTTGAAAACCATATTGGTGAAACAGGTTGTTATCAAGATGCCAGAGAAAAGCTACTTGATGAATTGAGCTTTACTTTATTTAACCGTTTAGCAGCCGTTAAAGTAATGGAGTCAGCCAATTTATTCCCTCCTGTTATCACTAAACAAGCTGAACATGGTGGTCGTTCATTTGGTCATAAAGCGTGGTTAGAAGAGTACCCTGAAAATCGTGAAAACGAGCTAGAAGGTATTAGAGACTATTTTAAACATGCCTTTAATGAATTAGGTGATTCATTATCGTTATACAGTAAAGAATATCTTTATGCGTTATTACCTGATGCCATTTCGTTAAATGAGATAGTAGAAGCATTTAATGTTATAGCAGAAGACTCGCAAGTTGAAGATGATATTTGGCAAAGTGATGATGTATTAGGTTGGTTATACGAAAGTTATAACAATGCGAAGAAACAAGCCTTTAAAGAGAGTAAAGCTAAAACAGAATACGACAAAGTTTCTCTGCAATCGCAAGTTTATACGCCACGTTGGGTAGTTCAGTTTTTGGTAGAAAATTCATTAGGTAAACTTTACCTTGAAATGTATCCAGAATCAGAGATAAAAGAACAATTTAAGATCGCTAATGCTCCTAAAGATCAAGAGCGAGATCCTAAGCCATTACATGAGATTAAGTTAATAGATCCAGCATCAGGCTCAGGTAACTTTTTATTGTATGCCTTTGATTTTTTCTATGCGTTATATATCGATCAAATTGAAAATTACGATGCGGATTATGATGAGGATGAAATTCCCAAACTCATTATTGAAAATAACTTACACGGTATTGATTTAGACGATCGTGCGATTCAACTAGCGCAATTAGGTTTATATATAAAAGCCCGTAAAAAGCGCAGGTTTATTAAAAGTAGTTTTAATTTCAAGGTGGTTTCTTCAGACTTCTATTTACCAGAATATGAAGAGGCTCGTCATATTTTTGAAGACGGTGGTAATTTAGATAATACTCAAAAAGAACTGATTGAAGATATATGGAATGATCTTCGTTATGCTTATAAATTTGGTTCACTTATTCGTTTAGATGAAAAGTTAAAAGCAAAGTTAAATGAATTAGAGGCTAAACATGATGACAAAGTTCTTGATTTGTTTGCTGATGCAGACATACGTGAACAAAAAGATTTTACTGTTCAGTTTTTCAATAATTTAAAAGCAGCAGTTGAAAAGTTTTCAAGAAAAGATATCGATACTTTTATTGCTAGTAAAACACGAGATGCAATTATATTTTTAGAGTTATTGACTACTCAATATGATGTAGCTTGTGCAAACCCACCTTATACAGATAGCACTGATTTTGGTGTTGAACTTAGAGGGTTTATTGATAAAAATTACAAAAAGGACTATAAATTCCACACCAACCTGTATGCCACTTTTATCAAGCGTTGCTATGAACTTACTTGTTCTGATGGGTTAATTGCTATGCTTCATCCTCTCACATTCATGTACATTAAAACATTTGAAGATGTCCGAAAATTTATTTTGTCAAAAACTAACGTTAATGTATTGGTTGAGCTTGGTCTTGGCGGAGTGTTCGAAAATACTGATGTACAAGTTTATACTTGCATGTATGTTTTGAATAAGGGGAGGGGAAGTGATAAAAATCTAGGTTTATATTTTGACTTAAAGCCTTATCATAATCATAAAAACAAGCCGAATATTTTTTCTGAAATATATGGAAATTGTATAGAAGGTAAATCAGATGCTCATGTTTATTCCGTCAGTCAAGAAAAATTAAAGATCATAAAATCCTGGCCGTTTATTTATTGGATTTCAGATGAGTTTCGGGAAACATTTGCAAAAGCTTCATTAGATAAAATGGCGAGCGTAATCTCTGGAGTTAAAACAGGCAATAACAATGGAGCTTTGCGCTTCTGGTGGGAGATTGATAAAAATGAAATTTACAATGGAGAAAATCAAATAAAATGGGTCCAATATACTAAAGGAGGTCCATTTAAAAAGTGGTATGGCAATAATTGGCTATGTGTTAACTGGCAGAATGATGCAGAATATATAAAGAAACAAAAAAGCTACAATCTATTACCAGAGAAGCATTCTTTTGTTGAGGGAATAAGTTATTCGGGCAGTGGTTCTAAAGGGATTAATTTTCGATATATACCCGAAAAAATATTATATGACATGGGGGCTTCTTCAGTTTTTCCTAAAAAAGATTTGTTTTTCTCCCTAGCGGCTCTGAACTCTAAATTGGTTTTTTATATTGTTAATTGCCTAAATCCGACCGTCAACAAGCAACCAAATGATGTCAAAAGAATACCTCTCCCAACACCGTCAAGAGATTCAATTGATTTACTTACCCCGTTGGCTAAAAACAATATCAATATATATAAGTTTTTGGAAGGATATTCTATATTAGAGTTAAATTTCAAAGAGTCGCCTTTTTTATCATCAAAACATAATGACTTACAATATATTGCTAAGACGTTTTTCGACCGAGAAAACCATCTCCTTACTCAAGTACTGCTAAACGAAGCGATAATCAACAAGGCAATATTCGATATTTATGACTTGACAGAAAAAGATAAGGCAATGGTTTTGGATCTTGAAGGTGAAAGTGTTGGTGACTTGCCTATTAGTAAAGAAGCGAAGGCTGGATATCTAGCCCAAGAGATACAATGGGAAGGTTTTTCACTTGACACCACTGAGAGGTTCATCAATTTATTACCGATAAATGAGTTTTCAATAGATGACATTGAGCTGGTATGTAGTGAGTTTTCTACATTATATAAAGGTAATAATACGCTGGATGAATTTTGTAACCGTCATCGGGTTAACCCTATCAATGTTTGGTACTGGTTCAAAGAACGCAAGGTTATACCCAAAGAACGACTAAATACTCTAGCATTGGAGTTGTTAATAGACATTGTTAGAGAGGTTCTATTGGACGATGAAGACGGTATTGTTCCTCTGGTTCCTAATGCTGGAGAAAAGGTTCTTATTGATCGTATTGAAGAAAAATTCAGGGAGAAAGGTTTCTCAATGGCGCAATACTCTAGTTTCGATACCATTTTAGGTCGACCTATATGTGAATATTTAGAAAGATACTTTTTTAGAGAGCTTGCTAATCACCTGAAATTATTTAAAAAATTGCTTGCGACACCATTTATTTGGCACCTAACAAGTGGTCCAGAGCAAGGTTTCGATTGCTACCTCATCATCTATAAATGGAGTCGTGACAACTTAATGCGTATCCGCTCTGTTTATATTGAACATAGGGAACGTGCTCTAATAAACCGTCAAAGTGATTTAGCCAATAATGAGTCAGTTGATGCTCAAAATGAAAAAGATAAAATATTTAAACAATTAAAAGAAATTGAAACTTTTAAAGTCAAGATTGATGAGTTGTTGGAAGAAGGTTACGACCCTCTTCTTGATGGTGGTGTTGGTAAAAACATTGCACCATTACAGCAAAAGAAAATGCTTTCTTACGATGTCTTAAATGCAGGGCAGCTTAAAAAATACTTAAACGCAGATTGGTAGACGGAACTCATTATGATTGATTTATGGTTAAAAGAAGATCTCGAAAATATCTTTAGTAAAAATATTGTTGCCGTATTTATTGATGAACATACGGATGCTGAGTTTATATTAGATATATTAAATAAAACTTTTAATGTACATAAGGCAAATTCAGAAATTGAAGAATTGCATGTAAAGTACTTAATTGAAAAAGAGCAACCGTCAGCCACTAAGCATGTAATTTATACAAACTTAGCTAAAGGTGATTTAAAGTACATTCGTGAGTATTGCGAAGTAAATGGCTGTTTAGATATTCGTCACTTAGAAAATTATATAAAAGCTAAAGTGCATAAAGCATTAAACTTAAATATCAATTTACCAAAAGATGAATTAATTACTGCGGCTAAAGTAAGTATTGGTAAAGACTTATCGTATTGGATGGACTTATGTCATAAAGGCTCATCTGAAATATTTGATTTGAAAATAGAACTCCTGCCTTTTATTCATGATCCAATTCTGTTCACTAAAAAATATGATGAACAATTACTAACAACGTTTTATCAGAAAGTGAATGAGCTATTAGGACAAGAATACATAGGTAAACCAGCACAAACACTCGCTGATGAAATTGTAGCTAAAATGTTTGATGGATTAGCCTGTAATGATTGTGAACCCGTTTTAGAGTCTGTTTATGTTCAATGGCTAAACTCTAAAGAGCATGACGGCTCATTTGAGAAATATCTCACCAACTATTTAAGCAAAAATAGTAATGCTAGTTTATTAAATAGTAATCAGGATATTTGGAACATCAATGTAAACCATCCATTTAAATTGATTGATGAACAGTGGTTAAAAGCTATCGGCAGGGATATTAATAATAAAGCAGTATTACCTAATTACTTGGCTAAAATTAGCCAGCGTAATCAGTCTAAACAAGCACAATCATTAAACATAACCTTTTGGGCTGATATTAAAGTACTTCTAGAATTTGATGATAAAAATATAGGATATTTGAGTAATAGAGAACAGTGTATTGATTTCTATACCAAGCATTTTCATAAGCTTGATACCGCTATTAGAAACTTATATACAGATTTTTTAAATAACCCTGAAGTACTTGCACCTTATCAAGATTATTATAAGCACTTTGTCGATGTGTTTTTTGATAAGTGGTTTAAATATATTGAAGGTTATCAAGAAAATCAAACAGGTATATTGCAGCGTATTATTGATGAGAACAGTCAAAAAACTGCAATCATTGTCGGTGATGGTGTTGCTTATGAACTTGCTTGTGAAGTATCTAAAAAGGTAAGTAATAACTTCAAGTTTACTAATGACATTATTATGGCTGATTTACCTTCATTAACGGTAAACAACATGAGCCGTATCTACATTGCTAATGGCATGGTAGATAAAGTTCAAAGTAAGCGTGAAAAATACCTTACTAAACAAAACCCAAGTGCCGAAATTGATTATGTTAGGTTAGACGAAGTTAACTCTGAAGCTCGCTCTGGTCAGTATCTTATTTGTACCTACAAAGATATTGATGATATGGGTGATAAGCTTAACAACAAAGCCTTAAAGTACTTCCCTGAAAGTGTCGATTTTTTTGCTCAACAAATAGCTGTATTGCTAAATAGTGGTTATCAAAAAGTATTTTTAATTACGGATCATGGTTTTGTTCTAACGGGCATGTTAACTGATGCAGATAAAATAACACCTACATTAAATGGTCAAAACTATGTTGCTGAACGTTATATCCGTACAGTAGATAAGCAGCATTCAGCTAGTTCATATGTTGAAATTGAAAAACAATATGAAGAGTTTAATTACCATTACTTCTCAAGAACAATGAATCCCTTTAAAACGCCAAGTGTTTATGGTTTTGCTCATGGTGGTGCCGCACCTCAAGAATTAATAACACCTTACTTTTGTTGGGAGAGAACAGCAGAAACAGGTGGTTCGCTTAACGCTAAATTTACTAACAAAGCGGATCTTAAAAATGTATCTGGCGAGTTGTATTTATTAAAAATTCAAGCCGATAAATCAGAAGATAATATTTTTGAAATGGAACGAAAAGTTTATTTGGTTAAGTTCTGTGGAAAAGAGCAAATTGGTAAAAGTGATGTTTTCACCCTTAAACAAGGGGAAACAATCAACAAAGAATATACGTTTGATGGTAATAATGAAATTGAAATTCAGTTGCTTGATGCGCTAACCAAAGAACAATTAGACAAGGCTGTTGTAAAGAAAAACAATGACCGCGATTTAGGTGGCTTGTTTTAGCCCATAAGGATAAGTAAATGCCAGTATTAAATGAATTAGATGAAAAGTTATTAGAGCATTTCCGTGGTTTAGTAGTTAAAAAAGATCTTGTTGGTTCTATAAAAATAGGGGCAAATGTTCCTGTTTTTGTTTTGGAATATTTAATAGCCAATTCATGTTCAACTGATGATGATGAACAAATAAAAAAAGGAATGGATAATGTTAAAAAGATCCTTTCTGAACATTACGTAAATCCTGAAGAAAGCACATTAATTCACTCTAAAATTAGAGAGCAAGGTCGCTATAAAATTATCGACAAAATATCTGTTGAACTAGATTCTAAAAAAGATATTTATTGGGCTAAGTTACAAAACAGTAATATTAAAAATGGCAACATTAGCGACAGATTAGTAAAAGATCATGAAAAAATATTGATGGGCGGTATTTGGGCAATTATTGATGTTGAATATGATCCTGATATTAAAATTGGCTCCAATATTTACCCATTTGTAATTACAGATATAAAGCCTATTCAATTATCGACATTTGATAATAGTAAAATAGTTAACAAGCGTAGTGAGTTTAATAAAGAAGAATGGCTAAATTTGTTACTTAGAAGCTGTGGCTATGAACCAACTGCTGAAGGTGTAAGTGACAGGGTTAAAATGCTGTTACTTTCGCGCTTATTGCCAATGGTTGAGTCTAACTTTAACTTTATTGAACTTGGTCCTCGTTCTACGGGTAAGTCATTCGTTTATAAAGAATTAACACCTTATGCGGTACTGATTTCTGGCGGGCAAGGCACTATAGCTAAACTATTCGTGCATGGTTCAACAGGTAAAGTAGGATCTGTAGGTCAGTGGGATGCTATTTGCTTCGATGAAGCAACGGATAAGATATTTAAAGATCGTGATGCGATCCCTCTGATGAAAGATTACATGGAGTCAGGATCATTTTCTCGTGCTGGTGCTGGAGGAGAAATAACAGGAAGTGCTTCTATAATACTTAACGGTAACATTAACCAACCTGTAGAAACGGTATTGCAGACGTCTCATTTGTTTAGCCCATTATCTGATGAAGTAAATAATGACACGGCATTTCTTGACCGAATTCATTTTTACTTACCAGGGTGGGAAATGATCAAATTCGCCCCGAAGCATTTTACTGCCAACTTTGGTTTTAGTACTGATTACTTCTCTGAGGTATTAAAGTCATTCAGACGAATTACTTATACCGATGCTATTGAGGAATTTTTCTCACTTGGTGCTCATTTAAAAACCCGTGATACTAAACCTGTTAAAAAGACAGTTTCTGGTTTTATTAAACTAATGCACCCTGATGGTAAATACACCAAAGATGATGTTCGAGAGTACCTAGTAATTGCTTTAGAAATGCGTAGGCGTGTAAAAGAACAATTAAAACGCATTGGTGGCATGGAATTTTGGGACACTAATTTTTCATATATTGATAAAGAAACCCAAGAAGAACATTTTGTTGGTTTACCTGAAGAAAATGGATCTCATTTAATTGAGAATACTCCGCTGCCGCCAGGCGTTTGTTATACCAGTACTAGCGATGGTGATAATGTTGCCTTAGTTAGGGTTGAAGCTATTGCTGTAGGTGGTTCAGGCAAGCTGAATATAACTGGTGTAAGTAATACAGCAGTTAAAGAAAATATTAAAAACACTTATCAATACATTAAAGGTAATGAAAAAACCATTTTAAGTGAACAACACTCTCTGAAAAACTTTGATATTACGATACAGGTAACAAATCTCTTAGGAGCTTCTATATCGTCTGGTATTGGCTCTGCGGTTTATATCTCTATCGTTTCAGCATTATATAAAAAGAACCTTAAAGCGGGTCTTGCAGTGCTTGGAAACATATCTGTTGGTGGTGCTATTGAACGCGCAATTAACTTTGAAGATAAAGTAACCATGCTTTCAGAAAATGGCGCGAAAGTTGTTATTGTTCCAATGGATAATTTAACTGAACTAGCCAATATACCAGCAACAATATTGGGTGATACGGATGTGCCATTTTATCAAAATAACCAATTGCTGATGCAGAAAGCTATTTTGATGGATTGATTTTAACCTTGTATTGAATATGAATGAGAAGGTTGTAAAGCATAATATTTCAGTCATTTACTGGTAATAATAACCAAGTGTTGAATCAACTTACATTCAATATTGAATAGTTAGATAACCATCCAATATTGAATGTGCAGTGATTTAGTATTCTTATTACATCGTTTACGTATTTGGTTTGTAAGCGTATGGGGAACTACGTCTAGCCTTGTTTAACATTCCAAGGTAGCAGGTGTTCTAGGCTCTCAGGTTTTTTAGCAAGCTCATCTAAGCAAGTTTGTAAATAGCTGTCGACCAATAAACCATTGGCTTTAGCCGTTTCAACGTAAGCGTCAGGGGAACTACGTCTAGCCTTGTTTAACATTCCAAGGTAGCAGGTGTTCTAGGCTCTCAGGTTTTTTAGCAAGTTCATCTAGGCAAGTTTGTAAATAACTATCGACCAATAAACCATTGGCTTTAGCCGTTTCAACAACGCTGTAGAGTTTAGCACTGGCATTTGCACCGCGTGGCGTATTTGAGAACAGCCAGTTTTTTCGACCAATAACAAACGGCTTTACGGCTCGCTCTGCACGATTATTGTCGATATTGATACGCCCATCTTTAAGGTAGGTTTCTAGTTTATGTGCTTGGTTGTGCCAATAAGTTAACGCTTCACCCAATTTACTTTTCGGCGGTATTTTCTCTTTATTGTCCGTTACCCACGCATTTATTTTATCGAGTATGGGTTTCGACTTATCTTGCCGTATTTGGTGTTTTTCATCCACACTTTTTGTTTT
>Ga0316202_10002605_pt1 | contig 11668 bp, 8 predicted proteins | sample 3monrhotite_MG_FD_204934 | JGI IMG/M metagenome (GOLD analysis project Ga0316202, IMG submission 204934) | Microbial mat bacterial communities from mineral coupon in-situ incubated in ocean water Damariscotta River, Maine, United States -... | ecosystem: Environmental > Aquatic > Marine >... | reverse complement strand
GATATGGGTCTGAGGCCCTATCACATTGATGCCTTGGGGACAGATTTCCGCGAACGGGTGATTGCAGCTTTTGGCGATTCCAGCTTGCTCACGGATACGCCGGATGAAAACTCCCTTGTCATCACGCTTTCTCTGATCGAAGTCGCCCGTATGACGGAAGTAACGACCGGCAGCCACCTCGCCCGCGCTTCTATTGAAAATACCATCCGCGGCGGTGCCAATATCGAGATGACCTGGCGCAAAGGCGTCGAAGGTGACCTTGTAATGGCAATCCGCGATGGTCGCCGCCCTGAGCAATATGATCCAGTGGCCTATCCCGGCGACCGGTGGACGGACGTTAAAGGCGCCTTTGACGATTGGTCGACAGATATGGCTGGTTTCTTCGGCATTGAGCCTCAGCAGGTCGCGTCCAACTAGGGCTCTGCCCAAATTGTGAACAGATGCCCCTCGACGAGATGGGGCCATCGCCCTACCCTCTCTCTCAGGCCGGATGGTTTATGCCGCCGGCCTGATTTTGCAACTGATGCAATAGAGAGGGTTTGATCATGCAGAAATCTCTTCTCAGTATAGTTGGTTCCCTATGCGGCTTGATGGTGCTCGGCGCAGTTCCCCTGAATGCCGCGCCCTTGAGCGATGCAGACCTCGCCGGCCTGGACCAACAATCAAGTACAACGTTCGATGAAGTTTATGTCCACTTGACAAGACTGCCATTGTCTTTGCGTTCTGTGGATGTCTCCATCGCCATTGATGATGCGCGCCTGCAACGTCAGTTGGGCACGCGGGATCTGGAACGGCTTCGCGCCTCCTTTGAGCGTGATCTGGGCGGCAAGGATGTTGATCAGAACGGCACCGTAAGCTTGGAAATCTCCCTGACAGAACTTGTTCCCAATCGAGTGCTCAGCCACAGCGGTGGGCGCACGGCATCGCTTCATTCATCAACGGGCATTGGGGCTGCTTCCATGGAAGCAGTGTTCCGCAATGCATCAACCGGTGAAATTTTGATGGTGATCCGCGACCGTCGAACGGGATTGGGACTTTATCAGAACCAACATCTTCAGAGCCAACGGATCTGGGGCGACGCTGATGAAATTCTTGAAGACTGGGCGGCAGAGCTACCAAACGCGCTTTAGGTCCGACCTGAACGGGTCTAGGCGATGCCGATCAGTTTATGCGTTTGCAGACTAAGCCGCCATTGGGGATGCGCCTTGCAATAGGCCACCGTGGCGGCGGTGTTGGCTTCGATGTCCGGCCCGTCCATGGGTTGGAGGAAGAAATGCGCAAATCCTAAATGCGCAAAATCCTCCGGCCGGGCCTTTTCCTGCGGATATACCAGCTTCAACTCATTGCCTGATGTTTGCACCACGCGGGCTTCCGCCTTGGGGCTGACGCAAATCCAATCGATGTTTTCCGGGGCGCTTAAAGTACCATTGGTCTCCACCGCCACACGAAATCCAACTTTGTGAAATGCATCCACCATGCGCCGGTCCAGCTGCAACAAGGGCTCCCCGCCGGTACAGACCACCAGAGGCGTTCCACCACTGCCGACGGGCCAGGCCGCAAGAACCGCATCGGCTAATTCTTCAACGGCCTTGAATTTGCCGCCGCCGACGCCATTGGTGCCGACGAAATCCGTGTCGCAAAACTGGCAAATCGACTTATTGCGATCATGTTCAAGCCCGGACCAGAGATTGCACCCGGCAAAGCGGCAGAACACAGCCGGCATACCGGATTGAGCCCCTTCCCCTTGAAGGGTATAGAAAATCTCTTTGACGGAATAGGTCACAAGGCATCGCCTTGTTCGACAAATCTTGCATAACCCTTGGCGCGCAAATCACATGCGGGGCACGTGCCGCAGCCATAGCCCCAATCATATCGTGTTTCTCGGGAGCCCAGGTAACAGGTGTGGGTTTCTTCTAGGATCACCTTGATCAGCGCATCACCGCCCAGATCATGAGCCATTTTCCAGGTATCCGCCTTGTCGATCCACATGAGCGGCGTGTCCAAAACAAAGTCCGCTTCCATGCCAAGGTTCAATGCGTTGTTCATGGCCTTCACCGTCTCATCACGGCAATCGGGATAGCCGGAAAAATCCGTCTCGCAAACGCCGGTGACAATATGGCTGATGCCCTTTCGATAGGCATAGGCCGCCGCCAAGGTGAAAAACAACAGATTGCGACCGGGCACGAATGTGTTGGGCAGGCCATGTTGGCCCATGGTGATCTCAACATCGCGGGTCAGCGAGGTCTCGCTAATCGCCCCCAGAACACCTGCATCCAGCACGACATCATCGCCCAGTTTTGAGGCCCAGTCGGGCTGGCCCTTGACCATGGCCTCGCGCACGGGGGCGCGCACGTCCAGTTCCACCAGATGGCGCTGACCATAGTCAAAGCCGATGGTTTCCACATGAGCGAAGCGGTCCAACGCCCAAGCGAGGCAGGTTGTTGAATCCTGCCCCCCTGAGAAGAGAACCAGCGCTTTGGTTGGATCAAGTATCATGGGCGCTGTTTAGCGCGGGCAACCCGCCTAAATCAAGCAAACTCCTATTTATCGCCCCCACCAATCAGCTTAGGAAGCATGTCCCCAATCCCATCGATGGGCATGGGAAAGACGATGGTGTTGGTCTTGTTGCCCGCAATTTCCTGCAGAGCAGAGAGATAGCGCAGTTGCATGGCACCGCTTTCCTTGCTCAATTCCTTGGCGGCTTCCGCCAGTTTGGCTGCGGCCTGAAACTCGCCCTCCGCTGAGATAACCTTGGCGCGCCGTTCCCGTTCTGCCTCCGCCTGCTTGCCGATGGTACGGATCATGGACGGGTCCAGATCAACATGCTTGATCTCCACATTAGAGACCTTGATGCCCCAGGCGTCCGTCTGCGCATCAATAATTTCCTGCACGTCGCTGTTCAGCTTGTCGCGTTCTTTCAGCATTTCATCCAGATCATGCTTGCCCAGGACCGACCGCAAGGTGGTTTGAGCTAGCTGGCTTGTGGCCATCATGAAATCTTCCACCTTGTTGATGGCGCGATTTGCATCCACCACACGGTAGTAAATCACGGCATTCACCTTGACCGAGACGTTGTCCTTGCTGATCACATCTTGTGGCGGCACGTCATGGACAAGAGTTCGCATGTCCACACGAACCATTTTCTGGATTATTGGGATCAGGATGATCAGACCCGGACCAGATGTGCTGGTGTAACGGCCAAGCGTGTAGACCACGGCCCGTTCGTATTCGCGCAAGACTTTGAAGATTTGAGTTAGGATCACGATGGCAAACCCACCGAACGCTAAAAGGCTAATGAGAGATTCCATTGGGGGCTCCTGAAGTTGGTCTCGCCCTTGCGAGGATAAAATTCAAACACGGGTTCTAGGTTGCTGCTTCTACGGTTAGAAAATTTCCGGCCCTGTCCGTCGCTTTGATCGCTTGGCCCGGCTCCAGGGCGGCATCGGATGTGGCTTGCCAGCTTTCCCCATCCAAAAAGACAGTGCCCGAGGTGCCGCTCCACTCGATCACCTTACCCACCATGCCGATGAGCTCTTCGGGGCCCGCCGATATTTTCCGTCCGAGCGCACTGAGGGCATAGGTAACTACGACGAACAATGTGCCGCCAAACAGGACAAGCGTTCCTGTGAGCACACGCCAATCGAGACCAAACTCCGGTATGGATGAATCAAACAAGAAAAAGGCTCCTATGCCAAATGAAATGAACCCACCTACGGCGAGCACACCGCCGGAGATGACAAAAAGCTCCGCCCCCATGAGCAAAAGACCGATGATCAACAGGGCCAGCCCCGCTGCATTGAACGGAATAACGCTGAGCGCATAGAGCGCCAGAACGAGGCAGATCACGCCAACAACACCGGGCAACATCCCACCCGGATTATAAAGCTCGATCAGAATGCCCAACATGCCAAAATTCATCAGGATGAAAGCAACATTGGGGTCTGTAATCAGTGTAATGAGATTTTGCACCCATGTCATGGGCACGCGGGTGATGGTGAGCCCGGCGCTGTGGACGGTCAGGTCCCCATCGCTGCCGCTAACCACCATACCGTCCATGGCTTCAAGCAATTCATCCAGATTCCGCACCCGATATTCGATAACGCTCATTTCCAAGGCTTCGGTGGAATTGATGCTGGTGGCATCCCGGATCATGCTTTCGGCAAATTCAACATTGCGTCCGCGCATTTCCGCCAGGTCACGAGCAAGGGCCGCTGCATCATTCATGGCTTTTGCATCCAGCGGCGTGCGTGGGGCCGTAGCACTGGTGCCTTGGGGCAGAGCATCCGGCACGGCAGTTTCTTCGCTGTCTTCTCCTGGCGTCTCCGTTGGAAGATCAGACGGCACAGGGCTCTCGCCCCCCATCTGGATCGGGGTGGCCGCTCCTACGGCGGTGCCGGGCGCCATGGCAGCCACGTGGCTGGCATAGAGAATGAATGCGCCTGCGCTGGCAGCCCGCGCACCAGATGGAGAGACGTAAGTGACCACCGGCACATCGGAAGCAAGGATTGCCTGGATCATCTCCCGCATGGAGGTGTCAAGGCCCCCTGGCGTATCCATTTCCAAAATGATCAGGGCTGAGCTTTCTTGAGCATCTTCAATGCCGCCCACAATATAATGAGCGAGCGCTGGTCCAATAGCGCCAGTCAATTCCAGCAAAACCGCCCCGTCACGATCCGGCATCAGCTCTGCCAATGTATCTCCTTGGGCATCCTCTTGCACGTCCTCAACGGCGGTTTCTTGATCCACCGCATCGTCTTGCGCAAAGGAGGACGACAAAAACCCAGTAGCGCCGAGCATCAGGAGGCCCACGCTGATGACGCGCCGAAGATTGATCCAGATTGACTTTTGCTGATTTGAACGCGTGGTCATGTCACCCTCCAAGGAATGCATGCAGTACTTGTAGCACAGATTGCCCCTGGGTCATGCGGGAAAAATTCAACCGGATGGGAGGCAGGTCCCTTTAGAAACGACGGCTGATGCCAATTTCAATGGCTCGCGGCTCGCCGGGGAAATATCTATCAGAGCCAAAGGAATAATCCGCCCGATTGGCATAGGTCTCGTCAGTCACGTTGCGCAGCGCAACAAAGATCTCCCAATCCTCCTGCGGCTGCCAGGAACCCCTTAGATTGAGAAGGTTATGGCCGTCATATTCGTGACCGTTGGAAGCATCCGTATAATACTCCCCCACGTGGACCACTTGCACTTCTACTTTCACATTGTCCACGGGATAAAGGATCAGGCGCGCATTGGCGAGTGTGCGCGGAGCCGTGTCCACATCATTGCCGGACAGGATTGATTCCGTTGAATTGGCATTCACTGCATTTGTGAACTGATAGGTGTGTTCCGCATAGGTGCCGCTAGCGGTAAAATCCATCCACTCGGTCACGGACACAAAGATCTCAGCCTCAATACCCATGTGGCGGGTGCGACCATCGCTGACATTAAAGCCGTCTGCATCGCGGAAGAAGAAGTTTTCCTTTTCCATCCAGAATGCGGCGACCTCGAAATAAGAGCTCCCTGCCTCACGGCGGACACCGACTTCGATACTGTCGAGTTCTTCTTCTTCGATTTCGCCTGCGACCTGATTTTTCTGCAGCCGGTACATATCGGTCGTTTGAGGCGCACGGGCGCCCCGGGCATAATTCACGTATGCGGACCAGGCCTCATCAATGTCAACGACGGTGCCCAGGCGCGGTGTGAGGGAAGTAAACTCATCATTGCGATCGGCGAGACGCTGAAACCGGCCCACCGTGTCAGTCGTTGTCAGATTGTCATAGTCATAGCGCGCATGTTCAAGCCGCGCGCCTACCACAAGACGAAGGTGATCATTGATCGGCCACTCGCTATGCACATAGCCCGCAAGAACGGTCGCATCCACTTCATAATCGTAATGGAGCCCTTGGGTATAACTGAACACGGTGGGAATGGACTGGAACTCTCGCAAAAAACCGTGACTTTGTTCCGCGTCCAGACCGACAATGATCTCTGCGGCGTTCACATCAAACGTCAGGGCCGATTGCACACCGAAACTGCGGTGCCCGTTTTCCTCCAATGCCTGGGACGGCAAGAAGTGCATCAGAAAAGTCATCTCATTGATGCGCGCGTAAGGGGTCACAGAAAGGCGCAGACCTGGATTGAGGTCCCTTTCCCAGCGGCTGGACAGGCGAAAGGAAAAAGTGTCGCGAAAGGCGTCCGGATTAGGATTGGTCTCCGCGAGGTCGCGATCCTTATAAGCATTGTAGCCAAAAATGAACCCGGCGGTTTCCTGATTAAGATTCGTGTAGGCGAGCACCGTGTCCGTGCTCCACACCTCTCCATCCCATTGATGTCGGGCCGAGAGTTTTTGCTGATCCAGTCCCGCATCATCCCGATAGCCATTTTCATGGGAAAACGTGGCCCCGATGAGAAAACTTTGATTGTCTGTTTCCTGAACGACCCAACCATTGGCCCGATAGCGCCCGAAGGATCCGCCGATGAGTTCGGCAAATCCTGCACCCCCCTCGCCAGCGCGCGGCACCACATTGATCAATCCGTGTACGGCGTTTGAGCCATAGAGCGAGCTGCCGGGCCCGCGCACGACTTCCATGGCCCCGGCGATTTCCGTATGGGCTTCGAACAGGCCGTTCACATTGGCAAAGCCTGCGGCCCGAAGGGGCACGCCGTTCTCAAGATAGAGAAATGACCCCGCCCCGGCACCACCGGCCAGCACCGGGGAGCGAATGGAGGTCAGATGTTCCTGGCCATTGCCCCGGTGAATATAGACACCGGGAAGTCGATTGAGAATTTCGGCCGGATGATCGGCGTGCGTAAACTCAATTTCTTCTTCGTCAAGGCGCGCCGTATTGCCTGCTTGTTCGTCCACGGCTTTTTCGGTGCGTGTGCCAGTAATGACAAAACGATCAGCGTTTTCAAACGCGTCTGGTTCGGTTTCATCATCAGCGCGGGCCAGCGCCGGAAAACACAAGCACGCGGCAAGAAGGCCGCATGCAGCTGCCTTCATTTTCCAAACTGATTTTTGACATTGCCGCAACACCGAATCGCTTTCCCCGTTTCGATTAGATTAGGCAACTTGTTCCAGATATCAATTACTTAGAAAGAAATGAAGCTCGCAATGCAGACCATACCCCTTGTCTCTATTGATCGGGTTTGAGCACTTTCTGGATTTCCTCCACAAGCGTTTCTGCCGCTATGGGTTTGGGGATATACCCGTTCATTCCCGCTTCCTTGGCCTTGTCCGCCTCACCGCCCATGGCATGAGCGGTCACGGCAACAATTGGGACTTGGGAAACACGCCCGGGCAATGCCCGGATTGTTTCTGCTGTTTCATAGCCGGTCATCCCGGGCATGCTGACATCCATTAACACAATGTCGAAGCTCTCTTGCTGAACTCTTTCAACCGCCATGGCTCCGTTTGAAACCATCGTGACTTCAGCGCCAAAGGCGGTCATCAGTAATCTGAGTATGCGTTGATTGACAACATTATCCTCCGCAACAAGGGCATGAATCCCGGCCAAGGGCGCCGCCCCAGGCAACTCAAGCACCGATGGGGAAATGTCATTCGCTTTTTCGGGAAAATCACTCTCGGATTGGTTCAAAGGCAGAGCAAGCCAGAAACAACTTCCCACCCCTTCGCTGCTTTCCAACCCCAGTTTGGCGCCAAGACAAGTTGCAAGTTCGCGGCAGATGGCAAGACCCAATCCCGAACCCCCGTGCCGGCGTGTGGTTGACATATCGGCTTGTTCAAAACGCTCAAACAAGCGATCCTGAATTTCGGCAGGGATGCCAACGCCCGTGTCCCGGACGGAAAGCTCCAGCGCGTCAAAGCCTCGAGAAGTTGTTACATCAACCTGAATCGTGATTTTGCCCGCATCAGTAAATTTGACCGCATTGGAAATGAAATTTGAAAGGATCTGACGGACTCGGGTTACATCCGTGTTGATCTGGTGAGGTGCTCTGTCAGATACGATCACCTCAAGGGCCAGCCCTTTGCCGGCAGCGGAAATACGAAACGTGTTTTCCAGGTCATCTATAAAGGCGCGCAAATCAACGGGCTCAGGCACGATCTCCACCTTGCCCGCCTCAAGCCGAGAAAGATCAAGAACATCATTGAGCACGGTCAAAAGAGAAGAGGCCGCACCAAAGGCCGTATCAATCCAGTCTTTTTGCTCTATCGATACATCGGATCCGGACAGGACCTGCAACATGCCCATGATCGCATTCATCGGTGTGCGGATTTCATGGCTCATGTTCGCCAAAAAAACGGATTTGGATTCGTTGGCGGATTGGGCCTCCAATTGTGCCGTCACTAGATCATCAATATCCGCAACAGTTCCCTGCACTCGATAAACATGACCCTTGTCATCACGTAGCCCTTCGCCCGTCATTCGAACCCAGCAATATGAACTGTCATCGCACCTAATCCGGCTGTTGCAATCCAATGGTTTGCGTTCAACAAAATGCTCATGAAATGCTTGCCGGATGATATCCTGATCGTCCGGATGCGCCATATAGACCCACTCAGTCCCTGTGGCGGGAACTTTTTCGGGAGTTAGGCCAATGCGTTTCAAAAATTCGGGTGTATAGTATATGATATCGGTGGCAAAATCCCAATCCCAGATACCCGCTGCCCCGCTCCTCAAAGCAATCTGCGTCCGCTCTTCTGCCTCGGAACGTTCAATTTCAGATGCAATCCGTATGCTGAATAATTTCAATGTGTCGGCAATAAAACCTGCATTGGTGACTTCATTCTTATACAGAGTACAAAATATGCCTATGACTTCGCCGTTTGATGAAAACAGCGGAACCCCGACATAGGCCTCAAGCCCAAGATCCACCAGATCCGTGTCCTCCGGAAACAACTCCTGCACGCCCTTGGGAAAGGAGCAAACACGGCCGCTTTTGACGACAGCTTCGCAAGGGGTCCCCTTCAGATCATAAATGTATTCAGTTATGACGCCGTCCCGGTCGAAAATTTCCAATGCTTTCATGTGATTGTTGTCACCGCCCAATCGGCTGATCAACGCCAGATCAGCGCCAATAGCATCCGCTGCATCCTTGACAATTCTTTTGAGAAATTTCTGGTCGGGCTTTGACTCAAAGCTTTGAAGCAAACTGGCCAGTGCAGCGGCATCTCTGCTATTCGTCGCAAAAGCCCCGGTCGGGAGCCTGCCAGTTTCATTAGCCGTTTCTGATTTAGGATTGTTCATTCAAGGGACCCCACAGGCGCTAAATCACAGCAACAGTCTATTCGGCCGAAGTTTCAGAAAGACTAGTCTTCCCCAAATCTGAAAGGATTTGTTAACCGGGCGTAGGGCCGTTCCTACTGGACAAATCCCACCCTTTTCCCCATAAATCTGCACCTTGTGGTTTCTAACCACAGAAATCTGCCAAGGAGAGACCTTCCCGGTGATCATTTCTCACAAATACAAATTCATATTCGTGAAAACCCGCAAAACGGCCGGCACATCCATGGAAGTGACCCTGTCCAAGTATTGTGGGCCCGATGACGTGCTGACAGAGATCAATCCGCCGGAAGAAGGCCATGAGCCACGCAATTTCTGGATCGACAAGGACGCAGGGCTGAAGTTCTACAATCATATGCCGGCGCGGGAGATCAAGGCCCAGGTGGCAGACGAGACCTGGAACAGCTATTTCAAATTCTGTTACGAGCGCCATCCTTATGTGAAATCCATCTCGCTCTTCCATATGCACCGGCACCATTTTCAGGGCGATAAATCTGGCTTTACCTTCGACAAGTGGCTCCATCCCAAAAATGTGCCCGTGGATTTCTTCATGTACACGGACGAGGCAGGCGCGCCCATGGTCGATCAGATATTCCGCTACAAAAGCCTGAGCGAGACCTTCCCGGCCATTTGCAAGACCCTCGGCATTCCCTGCACGGGGCTCGAATCCCACGCCAAGTCCGCTTACGAGAAAGTGCCGGTGGAGCTGAGCAATGCCAACAAGGCCTATTTGCAGCAAGCCTATGCGGCTGAATTTCAGGCCTTCGGCTTCCCCAAATAGGCGCATTTTCAGGCTTTTTCAGCAGACAAGATTGCTGGGCTTTCATCCGCCCGCACCATTTGCTATGAGCGGACTTTCATAGATTGAGGGTGGCCCTCGCTGCCCCTGTTTGCCTTAGTTTTGGAGCCTTGTATGTCCCTGTTCAAAGATGTCACCGCGCGGGTCAATTTCCCGGAGCTGGAGGAGCAAATCCTCGCCCATTGGGAAGCGGACGGCACCAAGCTCAAAGCTATTGCCAAGGATGGCGGCAAGGGTGAATGGGTCTTTTATGAAGGCCCCCCAACCGCCAATGGCAAGCCGGGCATCCACCACGTTTCCTCCCGATCCGTGAAAGATCTCTATTGCCGCTTCAAAACCATGCAGGGCTATCACGTCGACCGGCGCGGCGGCTGGGATACCCACGGCCTGCCTGTCGAAATCGAGGTCGAGAAAAAGATCGGCTCTCAAGGCAAACAGGACGTGGTGAAATTCGGCATCGAGAAATTTAACGCCCTCTGCAAAGAAAGCGTCTTTGAATATATGCAGGACTGGAATTCCCTCACGGACCGCATCGGGTTCTGGGTTGATCTGGACCGGTCCTATATCACCTACAAGAATGACTACATCGAATCTGAGTGGTGGATCCTCAAGAACCTTTGGGATCGCGGTCTTCTGTATGAAGACTATAAGACCACCATGCATTGCCCCCGGTGCGACACTTCCCTGGCGGACCACGAAGTAAGCCAGGGCATGAAGGAAGATGTGGACGATCCTGCCGTATGGGTGAAGTTCACTGTTCCCACGGAACAGTTTGTGACACGCGGCCTTGTCGCTGCGGATGAGAAACGCCCCATCTCGCTCATGGCCTGGACCACCACGCCCTGGACCCTTGGCGCCAATGTAGGCCTGTCCATTTCAGAGAACGCCACCTACTCAGCGGTGGCCGCCCCCGGTCAATTCGGAAAAGACGGGACTGAAGAATTGATGATCGTTGCCAAGAACCTGGTAGATGAGGTGTTTGGCGAGGATAACCGCGAGATTGCTTTTGAGATCAAGCCGGAACAGCTTGTGGGCCTGACCTATGCGCCGGTTCTGCGCGGCCATGCGCCCCATGACAAGTTTCAGGAAAATATCTATCGCGTCTTTATCGACGAAGGGGTGGAAGTAGACACCGGTACCGGTGTTATTCACAACGCTACCGCCTATGGGGATATGGAAGTGGGCGATCGTCATGATTTGCCTGTGCTGTTCTCAGCAGGTCGCGACGGCAAGATGCTTGCCGACTTGCACTTCCCCGAAGGGGGGACCGGTGCCAAGAACGAGGATGGTCCCTACACGGGCATGTTCTTCAAGGACGCGGACAAACAGATCATCCGTGACCTGAAAGAACGGGGGCCCATGTTCCGGTCCGGCCGCATCAAACACACCACTGCCCATTGCTGGCGCGATGACACGCCGCTGCTGCACTACGCCAAGACCAGCTGGTACATCCGCACCACGGCGGTGAAAGACGCATTGCTGTCGAACAATCAGGCCATTAATTGGGTGCCGAACCACGTGAAAGACGGCCGCTTTGGTCGTTGGTTGGAAAACAATATCGACTGGGCCATTTCCCGCGAACGGTTCTGGGGTTGCCCCCTGCCGATTTGGAAAGCCGAAGACGGGG
>Ga0316202_10002604_pt1 | contig 11669 bp, 3 predicted proteins | sample 3monrhotite_MG_FD_204934 | JGI IMG/M metagenome (GOLD analysis project Ga0316202, IMG submission 204934) | Microbial mat bacterial communities from mineral coupon in-situ incubated in ocean water Damariscotta River, Maine, United States -... | ecosystem: Environmental > Aquatic > Marine >... | reverse complement strand
TTGACGAAAGGCTTGTCCCTAATGGAGAATATATAAATGCTGTAAATGTAAGGCTTGGTTCTACAGAAGATTCTGAGATTGGAGCTGTTGAAAATTCTAAAGGTAATTTGCCGCTAACAACTCTTCAGTATATTGATGGCACAGCTTTAAGTTCTCAAGCTAGATGTATTGGTGCTTTTGAAGATGGAGCTAATTTAGCATTATATTGGTTTGTTCATGACCCCGCATTCACACAAGGAGCTACGGGTAAATTAGATTTAATTGTTTCTTTTGATGTTGAAACCGGACAATTAATATACCATGTAATAAGTATAAATGATGGCAACGGCATTAATACAACATTAAATTTCAATCCAAATTTTCTAATTACAGGTGTAGATAAGATTGATAATCTTTTATTTTTTACTGATAATTTTAATGCTCCTAGAGTAGTTAATATTAATCAAAACTACGGTGACCCTTTGTTGGGAGTAAATGTGGATGTGTTTAACCAAGATGATATATTAGTAATTAAGAAACCTCCAACAAGCTCTCCTGGAATCGTACCTTATTATGTTGCAAGTATAACTGATGCTTATTTAGAAGATAAGTTTTTATGTTTTGCTTATAGATATAAGTATGCTAACAATGAGTTTTCTGCTATATCACAATTTACTGAGCCAGCATTTAGTCCCGGTAATTTTGACTTTACTACTAATAGTTATCTGAATGAAGGTATGGTAAATCAAAATAACGCTGTATCTATTACTTATAATACAGGGAGTACAAGTGTTACAGATATTCAATTATTATTTAAAGAAGCAGATAATTCATCTATAAAAGTTATTAAGACTTTAAATAAAAGAAAAGATTTAGGAAACTTAAACAACACTGACTTACAGTATGAGTTTACTAATCGAGAAATATTTACTGTATTACCAAGTTCAGAAATTTTAAGATTGTATGACAATGTTCCTCAATTAGCTAAAGCTCAAACGTTGATGGGTAACAGATTAATGTATGGAAATTATTTTGAAGGATATGATTTAAAAACATCTGACGGCCGTTCTCTTGCTTTAAATTTTACAGCTAGTTATAAATCACAATTAATATCAGTTATAACTACTGAAGCTCACACAAGTGCTGGTCAGTTTACATACACACCTACATCTTCAAGTTCAACTATTTCTGATTCAATTTTAAATATTGATTTAAGTCCATTAGTGCAAGGAGAATCTAAATTAAAAAAAGGAACACGTTTAAATTTTAATTTTGGTATTACATTTATAGAATTTAAAAAAGTATTTGGTGCTGACCCAACGCCTACAACAGCTGTATTTGACATGTCGTGGTCTTATACTTTAATTGAAGATTATGCAAATGTATATAATTTTGTTACAAGTACAGATTTTCAAGAAAAGATAGGAACTGATGGGGTAAACGGAACAATACAAACTGTTGCTAATGCTCAAGCTGGTCTTGGAAATACTTTAACAGATGTTTTTAACAGAACAATACCTGAAAATTTAGATTCAACTTATAGCTTGAATCAAACTGGAAGAACTTCGGGAACGGCTGTATTGCCTAATGCAGGAGAGTCTATAACAGCAACAATAAACGGAACATCATCAACTACTTTAAACATACAAAATTTAGCGGGACTTTACAGTGACAATGTTTCACAGTCAGGGTATGCTTATTGGAGAATTGTTAATGAAAGTGCCACATTTAATGATACTGGAAATGCTGAGAGTTTACATAGTAATAGAGGTTATGAAGTTGGAATTGTTTACATGGATGATTTTAATCGTGCATCTACAGCTTTAGTTAGTACTGCTCAAGAAGGTGCTTCAATTAACATACCATGCAGCCAGTCTACTAGTAAAAACTTTATACAAGTAGAAATACCTCAAAATTCTCCTGCGCCTGCTTGGGCAACAAAATATAAGTTTGTTATAAAGCCTACAAAAGACACTTATGAAACTATATATAGTAATATAGCTTATAGAGATACTGTTTCTAGTTCAAGTTATTTTTTATTAGATGGTGAAAATGCTACTAAAGTAGAGGCGGGTGATACATTAATTGTAAAGGCTGACAATACTGGACCAACAACTAGATGTATTAGAGCAACCGTATTAGAAAAAGAAGCTCAAGCAAGCGGATTTATTACAATTTTTGATGCTGCAGGAACTGCAGTAGATGTTATAGGCGGGGTATACATGAAAATAAACGCTTCTAATTTTTCATCTATACAAGACCCTAATGCTGTAATTGCAGTTGACCCAATTAAAAAAACTTGTAGCAAAGATTTACAAATACCTACTGTAGCTTTTCCTTTTTTTACAACAGTAAATAGACAATCTCCACTAACCGCTACTTATGACGTATACGATGTGCCAGTAGGGAGTAGAATTGTAATGAGGATTGAAACGAGAAGATTTGGAACGGGTTCTGGTAATGCTGGTGGAAGACAAAATTATACCTTAGAGCAAACGCTTACAGCCTCAACAAGCTACACCAATATGGCTAATTGGTTTATTGGCGATAACGTTGCTAGCACTTTAAATAGTGGAATTAAAAATCCAGGCGAAAACATAGTTATTAATAATACTTTTGTAGGCCCTCAAGTAACCAATAGCGCACCGCCTTTTACAACTCCTAATGTAAATGTTGGTTGTAAAAACATTGGTGAATTAAACGCTACTACTTATTTTGGGGGGGGGAGTCCTTCAACATTAGATTTTAATGAAAATTTTTATTACAGATTATATGAGGATGATAGCACACAAGACTCTAATGGAAATAACTTAATATATCTTTTAGCTTCAGGACCTATAGCTTTTGGTGACACACCTGCGACTGAGTCTATGCTTGAAGTTTCATTTACAGTGTATAGGGGAGATGGAGCTACTTATGTTTTTGAAACAGAACCAGCAGATGCTTTGCCTGACGTTTGGTATGAAAACAGTCAATCTTTTAATATAAGCAATGGTTTTCATTTAGGTAATGTTCAAAATCAAACGGCTACCTTACCTGCTAAAATAAATCCTGGCTTTACAAATTGTTATGCTTTTGGGAATGGTGTAGAAAGTTATAGGATTAGAGATTCAATAAAAGGTAAATCTTTTAATTTAGGAAACAGAGTTTTTACAACATCTAACGAAGAATATAAGGCTGCTCATAGATTTGCTGATATTACATACAGTGGTGTATTTAACGATGAATCAAATGTAAACAGACTTAATGAATTTAATTTAGGTCTTGCTAATTTTAAACCATTAGAAGAAACGTATGGTGATGTTGAAATATTATTTGCCAGAGAGACGGACGTTCTTACACTACAAGAAGATAAAATATCCTACGTTCTTGCAGGTAAAAATTTATTATCTGATTCTACAGGAGGAGGAGTGGTAACATCAGTTCCAGAAGTATTAGGCACACAAATTGCAAGAATAGAAGAGTTTGGTATTAGTAATCACCCTGAAAGTTTTGCTACGTTTGGTGAGAATAAATACTTTACTGATGCTAAAAGAAATGTTGTTATAAAACTTACAGGTAGTTCAGCTCAGAATGAAGTGTTGACTGTGATTTCTAATGAGGGAATGAGAAGCTGGTTTAGAGATTTATTTGCTGAAGCTTCGTCAACACAAAAATTAGGTGGGTATGACCCCTATATGCAAGAATATGTTTTTACAACAAACACAATTGTTAAACCAGAAACAGAGTTATGTACTGCATGTGGTGTAACAAAAAACATTACAATTGTTGCTGGTCAAGAATTTGTGTATTGTGTAGATATAGGTGAAGACATAGGGCCACCTACTAAGTTGTATTATGTAGAAATAGATTATGTAATTCCTTTTGAGAATACAGATTTAATAGTTACCGAGGGAACAGAACAGCAAGTTGTAACGGAAGCAGGAGTAGATATTGAAACTGAAGGCCAGGTTTCGGGTACTGGTTATACCATTCAAGCTATCTATGATGGTGTTACATACACAACTGGTGTTGTTTATCAAAGTGGTACTTTAGTGTTTCCAAAACCCAATCCAACGCCTACTGAAGTTGTTATGATTGTTTCGTCTGATGCAATAGTAAACGATACAATTCAAGTAACGGTAAAATGTCCTGAAGAAGAGTTGTTTAGTATATACAGTGTAACACTTACAACAAACGCAAACTCTGGTCAATTTTCACACACAGAATTTAGTTGGTCTGACTCATCGACAGTCTCTCCAACTCAATCTGATTTAGTTACATTTTTAGCTAGTCCAAGCGACCCTATCGTTTCTCAATATAGAGAGTTAGAAGGCCCGCAAGGTTCAGGAATTATACCGCCAAATGGTGCTGTTATAACAATGAGAAGTAATAAAATAAATTTTGATAATTTCCAATTTGACCCTACAGAAAATGAATTTAGATATTTAAGGACTGATGCTTTGTTTGGAAATAATTCTACGGATATTAATATTTTATTAGCTGCTTCTGTTCAAGCTACTCCTATTAATTCAAGTGGAGCGCCAACATTATATAGCGCTCAATTTGGTTTACCGTCAACAGGGAACAAGCTTTATTTAATATATGATTTAAGAAATTCAGTTGGTCAACAACTTTGTTATTCATCTACAAGTTTATTTGACGCATGTTGTAATTGTACATTTACACCAGCGCCTACGCCAAGTCCTACACCAGCGCCTACGCCTGCACCAGCACCAGTGTATGATTACTTCTTGGGAATAGATTGTGTAAGCTTACAAGCGGTATATTTAAAAGCAAATCAAACTTTAAGTATAGTGGTGGGAGATGAAGTTCAATATCAATTTGGAACAACAATTGGATGCGCATCTTTATATGATGTTGGAGGTACTGGGCAGAACGGAGAAGTAATAGTTCAAGTATCAGGATGTGGAGATTCAAGATGTTCAGTATAAATGGTTAACTTTGTAAAATTGTAAATGGCAACAACAGGAACATATTATTATAGCTCAGCAAGTTTTTCAACTGCTACTGCATTATATTTAGATGCAGCGCTATCTGGTTTTGCTCCTGATGGGTGGTATTCAGACCAATCAATTGTAAGGCAACAAGCTTCAGGAGTTTTATTTGCTGAAGATGATTGTCCTAATTGTGGAACACCTACTCCAACACCAGTCCCAGTAGTTTATGATTACAGGGTGTATACAGCTTGTGATGGAGTAAGTAGTAATGAAATATTTAGAATAGTTCAAGGAGGAACTTTTCCAGCATCTGTATCTTATAATAGTATTTGTTATCACAACCCTCAAGCCACTGGTTCAACATCTACTATAAATGTAAATGGTTTAGTAAGTTATGCTGACTGTGCCGCTTGTGGTACAACACCAGCTCCTGGCCCAAGTCCAAGTCCTACACCAAGTCCAATACCAACTCCCGTACCAACGGTTACTTATGATTTTAGAGAATATACAGTATGTGGTACTTCGGTAACAAAAATATTTAGACTTGTTTCAGGTAGTTCTTTCCCTGCTGTTGTTAAGGATAACAACTTATGTTATGAAAGTCCTTCTGTTACTGGCTCTACTAGCACAAATGATATTACAGCATCTTATGTAGATTGTGCTACTTGTGAGGCTACAACGCCAAGCCCAAGTCCAACACCTAGTCCTACGCCAACACCAAGCCCTGTGCCTGCTGTAAGTGGTACGCAAATATTTTCTACATATACAGTAGGAAACGGAGTAGGAAACTCAGCTACTGCGTGTGCTGCGCAAGCAACTAACAGTATGTATACTTCAAGGGCAGATGTTGCATCGATACAGACAGGAGATATTATATATACTAATTCAGGATTAACAAATGTTTGGAATGGTGGATTGAATTTTTATGGTGTAACAAACGTAAATGGTCATTATCCAAACTTAGATAGTGGATATGCTTTATTAATTAGTGCACTAGGAGTTGTAGACGCAATTGTGAATTGTACACCAACGCCAGCGCCTACGCCAGCGCCAACATCAGCAACTTTCCAAGATGTGGAAATAAGACAATGTTTTACAACAACACCTACTTACAAAGTAAGAGTAACAGGTTTAACAGCGCCAACTTTAGCTAATGGTATAGTGATAGAAATAACAGGTGCTGCTAGTGCGCCAAACCCAGAGTTTACTGGCTCAACTTGTTGGGAAATAATTGATAATGCTGCAACTTCTTATGATTCATCTGCTGCATTAAACTCTGCATATAGTAGTTGTTCAGCTTGTGGCGCAACACCTCAATATGATTACGCTACATATACTGAATGTCAGACATCAACAACTGCGGTATTTAGAAAACTTACTACAACTGCTAGTTTCCCTAGTTTTGTAGAGTATAATAATATTTGTTACTCAAGCCCAGTTTCAACTACAGCTACATCACTTATTAGTGTTGAGTCTTTAACAAGCTTCAACAATTGTCTTGATTGTGAAAATCCATCAATGTTTATTAATGGTCTTCCTCAGCAAGGCTACACTGAAGCTGCAGCGTGTAACGCTAGAACAGATTACTTTGTCTTCTCTGATAGAGCAACAGTAGGTCAAATAATAGTTGGAGATACATTGTATGTTAACTCTTCTAAAACCACAGTATTTAACGGAGGTTTAGAGTGGTATAGCATCTCGAATACTCAAGGGTATTTACCGCAACCGACAAATGATAAATATTTAATTCTTTCGACAGGTGTTGTTCAGGCTATTACTACGTGTGTAACTCCGACTCCAGCTCCGACTCCAGCTCCGACTCCAGCGCCAACAACTAATATTCAAATTAGAGATTGTAATAATTCTAGTTCAACGGCATTTGTAACGGTTTCAGGAACTTATGCTTCTAATGCAATTGGAGTTTCTCTTAAAATTAGTGGAGGCGGAGGAGGCTCTTGTGGTTCAGGATTTAATGGAACAAAATGTTGGGAAATTATAGCTGTAAACACTGTGAGTGATTGTAGCGTAACAACAATTTCAGTACAAAGTAGTTGTGGCGGATGTACGCCATCTACTCCTAGTCCGAGTCCTACTCCGAGCCCGACACCTACACCTAGTCCGACACCTAGTCCGAGTCCAACACCTAGTCCGAGTCCAAGCCCAGCGCCTACACAATCTGTATATTATTATAATATTGATAGGTGTGATGGAAGCGCAGGAACATTCAGTAATGTAGCTACAACTTCTATATTATCAGAAGGACAATCAGTAAAAATGGCTGATGGCCATTGTTATGAGTATAGTGGGAGCGTAGGTACAATAAACTCTAACAGTCCAGTAGCTATATATAATAATTGTACTACTTGTTTAGCATCAACTCCAACACCGTCACCGTCACCATCACCGTCACCAGTGCCAACACCGAGTCCTACGCCTACGCCAGCTCCGACACCGTCACCAGTGCCTGTAAGTAATTGTAACACAGTATCTTTAGAATTTGTGTCAACTGTATCTGGTATATTGTGTTCTAATTTCCAAACATTTTATATGAACACATCCGATTTCTGTACAGCTACAAACTTATACAGGGACAGTGCATGTACTAGAGGAGCGTTATCAGGAGTCTATAACACTGGAGTTTTCTACAGAGAATGGAATGGTTCAGCATTTACCCTTAATTGTACATCTACAACTTGCCCATAGTTTTTCATTGTAAATAATTATGAGTAACTTTATTTGAAATTAAATCAAATCAAATGGAGGAAATACACAATTATATTACACCACAAGAGTGTCAAGAATTAATTAAAATGATTGATGCCAACCATTCACGCTCATCAGTAGTGGTAGGGGGTACAGACCGAACTGATGTTACTAATCATAGAACATCAAGCACATCTAATCTAGACATGAATACCCCTGTAATGTCTAAAATAAAAAAACAAATATCCGAAACATTGGGATTGGAACTTGTTAAAGGTGAAGCACTTCAAGGACAACTATACGAACCCGGTCAATACTTTAAACCACATAATGATTTCTTTAGTGGCCCTGCCTATGATATGCACTGTAAAGCATCTGGCAATAGAACCCACACTTTAATGATATATCTTAATGAAGATTATAAAGGAGGTGGCACATATTTTCCAACACTACAAAAAACAATAGAACCTGAAACAGGCAAAGCTTTGTGGTGGCATAATTTAAAAGACGGAAAAGTACAAGAGCAATATTTACATGAAGGTGTTACTGTGGATGAGGGTAAAAAATATGTTGTTACTTCTTGGTGGAGAGAAAAGAATTGGGATGGAGCTGGAGATGAAAAAATGTATTATGATTCTAAAGAAGTTGTCGTTGAAAAAGAAACTATAGAGCCAAATCCTGAAAAGAAATCTTATGTGGTCAAAGCTTCTGATTTAATAAAACAAGAAACAAACCATGTAATAACAAACACACCTAAGATATTTACATCAAAGGAACAGATTCCTAAGTTTACTGAGAATGGTTTTGAAATATTAAAATGTCCAGAAGATGTTTGGAATATAATAAATGACTCATATAATATTTTAAAAGATAAAGCTGTGGATGAGGTGTTTGAAGGAAAAGAAAACGTAATAAAAGGTGGAGAAACTGAACTGCTTTCTTTTGATGCATTGCCTTCTATAAGAAGTCTTATACATAAACAATTATTACCAACTCATCAAAATTGGATTAACAATGAGAACATTGAGCCTTCGTTTATCTACGGCATAAGGTCATACAAAAAAGGGGCAACCTTAGAAAAGCATGTTGATAGAGTTGAAACACATCATATATCATCTATTATTATAATAGACAAAGACCTAAGATGTGGATGTCAAAATAAAAAATATGCAGATGACTGGCCATTAGATATTCAAGGACACGATGGTGAGTGGTATAAAGTATATGCTCAACCGGGTGATATGATTTTATATGAATCAGCCATTTGCGAACATGGACGAAGCGAGCCGTTTGGAGGAGCATTCTTTAGAAATTTTTATGTTCATTATAAAATAATATAAATTGAATAATCCTGAGCTTCTTATATCAATAGCATCTTTTTGTGATAATGAATTAAGTAAAACTATTGATAGTATCATTGATAATTCTGCAAACAAAAACAACTTGGAGATTGTTGTGTTTAATCAAAGTGAATATCCAGAGAATATAAATTATCCAAATGTAACGGAGGTATATAGTAGTTATAAAAAAACTAATGGCGTTGTATGGGCTAGAGAACAAATACGACACCATGTAAAACCGCATCATAAATATTATTTACAGATTGATGCTCACATGAGATTTGATAAAGGTTTTGACCAGAAACTTATGACTCATTTAGACGAGTATACCGGTAAAGTAGTATTTAGTGGGTTTCCTTCTATGTATTACCTGCCAGATAAAAAAAGTTGGGATGCTTGTTATATAAATAAAATAGATAAGATTGATGAAAAAGGAAGGTTTTGGCCTGGAGCTCAAGGCGTAGATGAAAAAAAATACTTAGGACCAAGCACAATTGCAGCTGGATATTTTTTTAGCGATATAGGTGTATTAGACATTGATATATACGTACAAAAAGGCGATATGTATTTTGAAGAAACATACGCAACCTTTAATACTTTTTTAGCTGGGTATGATATAACTAATATTCCTTTCCCTGGTGTGTATCATCTATATGATAAAACCAATCAAAGACAAACATACCATCCCAATCAAGGTCAACCCAGATTAGTAGGTTTAAAAAATGATAAAAAAACAATTCAACAATTTAATAAAACATACGGCACAGAGTATAGGCCTAACATAATACATCAAGTAGCCCCTCAAGATAAAAACAGATGGAGCAAAGAATGGTTTAGATGCGACTACAGCTGGGACACTATTAAAGGGTATAAAAGAAACAAGTGGTGTGACAGAGAGGGTATAAACATTTACTTGATGAATTACGATAAAGATTTTTATGAAATACTAAACCAATGCCCTGTTATTTATAAGATAGATTTTGTTAGATATCTTATAGCAAGAGATATAGGTGGTGTTATTTGTGATATGGATTTTGAGGTGCATAATGATTTTACCAAACAATTAGACAGTCACTCTATCTATTTATTAGAATCATCTGCAGGAGATGAAGATTATCAAAATGGTTTTATAATTTCTCCTCCATCCGGCTTATGGAATATTTTTCTAGAAAGTTTAAAAGTAAATATTAAAAACAATTTACCTGATATTTTAAATAGAAAAGAAATAGAGGGTAGACCGCAAGGTAGTTTTGTTAGAGAAATAGTTGGTCCTATTGCATTGTCTAAGTTTGTAAAAGAGAATAATATACCGCATAAAGTATTGCCTTACGCTCAATTCAATCCAGTTGGAAAATTTAATTTTGATTTTATTCAAACGTATCATTATGGAACTGGAAACTGGGGAGGTGATTTATAAACCTTAATTTATAAATTCGTAAATTTGTAATCAAATAATATTTATATGGCTTGTCTGTCAGTACGTTTTTCGTGTCCTATTGATACAGTGGGAAGCAATACCGCAATTTGTTCATGGATAGTAACTTGTTGTGATGGGAAAGAAATACAAATTGACGTACCTGTAAATACTTTTTCAGTTTATTGTTTGGACAATCCTTCAAAGGATACTATAATACCTAATGGAACTGGTGGAGAGTGGACTACTAAAGGGTTAGAATGTGACACTAACTGTGGTACGGCCGACCCTACTCCTATTGCAGGTTATGTTTATTATGAATATGAAAATTGTAATGCAGCAAGTCAGAAACAAATATTTAGAGCTCCTGCAGGATTTACTGCATGGCCCAACACCATGGCTTATCAGTCTATATGTTGGAGTAATGGAGTTAGCACAAGTAGCACCTCTTCTTTAGATATTGAAGATATACAACAAGTGTTTGCTGATTGCGCAACTTGTTTAGCAGCTATAGCTCCACCACCATCACCACCTCCGACACCTCCAGTTCCCCCTGGAACAGCACAATATTGTTTGAGTTTTACTAATATACTTACGGTTAATGAATTAACTTTTCAAGATATTACTGCAAACTTCTATGTAATTAATGGTGAGTTTGGAATATATGAAGTAAACACTGGTGTTTATCAAATAACAGGTGTGCCTGCAGAATGGCCAATCGCTTTTTTAAATAATGGAAAAGAAAATGAAATATCTTATACTGGAACTAAATTAGAATTAGATGCTGTAGGATTAGATGGAAACACGTATTCGTTTTATTCAGGAACAATAACTTTAAATGTCAATAATGATTTTGGAGCTATAAGTTATCAAACACTCTACCCTTTGTCTACTAATGGAGCATATTTTTTAGGACAAAATAATTTAAGATTTAGTACGGATTGTAATCCTTCCAGTCCACCTACACCAACCCCCACACCTACACCTGTAACACCTCCTAGTGTTGTACCTCCAATACCGTCACCGGTAGATACAGAGTGGACAGTTAGTTATAGTCAAAACTCACAGGGATGGCCATCCTTTTACTCTTATATACCAGAGTATATGATAGGAATGAATAATTTCTTTTACACATTTAAAGGTGGTAATTTATTTCAACACAATACTAACCCTTTAAGAAACAATTATTACGGGCAACAATTTCATTCACAGATTACAAGTGTGTTTAATCAAAACCCTTTAGAGAATAAAATATTTAAAACTTTAAATTTAGAGTCAAACGATGCATGGCAG
>Ga0316202_10002602_pt1 | contig 11674 bp, 9 predicted proteins | sample 3monrhotite_MG_FD_204934 | JGI IMG/M metagenome (GOLD analysis project Ga0316202, IMG submission 204934) | Microbial mat bacterial communities from mineral coupon in-situ incubated in ocean water Damariscotta River, Maine, United States -... | ecosystem: Environmental > Aquatic > Marine >... | reverse complement strand
ATCGGCGAGCGCGGTTCCCAAGGAAGATCTTGGCGGAGGCATTTCGCGCCAGATTCTCGGCTATGGGCCGGATCTGATGATTGTGCGTGTCTGGTTTGAAAAGGGTTCCGTGGGGGATGTCCATGCCCATCCGCACAGCCAGTCGACATTGGTCGAAAGCGGCAAGTTCGAAGTCTTTGTCGATGGCGAAAAGAAGATACTCGGCGCCGGCGACAGTTTTTATATCGCACCACATCTCGATCACGGGGCAGTGTGTTTAGAGCCAGGAGTGCTGATCGATACATTCAGCCCCGCTCGCGAAGATTTTTTGGGGGAGGGCTAGACCATGAAGGGTAAGTTTCGTTTCTGGATCGTGGGTCTCGTCGCTCTTGCGACCATCATCAACTATATTGACCGGGGCGCACTCGGCTTTCTGTGGCCGGAGATTTCCGAAGATCTTGGTCTGACCAAAACCGACTATGCGATCATCCTCAATGTGTTCACCTTTGCGTACGCATTCGGCCAAACGCTGTTTGGCAAGATATTTGACTGGATTGGCGTCCGACTGGGTTTCGTCTTGTCGATTGTCGTTTGGTCGGCGGCAACGGTTTTGCACGCTTTCGCTACTAGTCTGACGAGTTTTGCGATCTTCCGCGGCCTGCTTGGCGTATCTGAGGCAGGCAACTGGCCCGGTGCAACCAAGGCAAATGCTGAATGGTTCCCAATCAACGAGCGCGCTTTGGCGCAGGGAATTTTCAACTCAGGTGCGGCAATCGGCGGTATTGTTTCGGCCCCGATTATCGGGGTGCTCTTCGTATTCCTTGAAAGCTGGCAGGCGACCTTTGTCGCTATCGGTGTGTTGGGCTTTCTGTGGTTGATCCCATGGCTCATCGTTTACAAATCCGGCCCTGAAGCACACCCTTGGCTTTCTGAAGAAGAACGCCAGTTCATTCTCACCGGGCAACGCGATCAGGAAACCAACGAAGTTGCAACCTATGCGCCCGGCTCTGGAGAAATCCTCTCTCGCAAAGAGAGTTGGGGCGTCATCTTGGCCTCGTTCTTCCTCGATCCGATCTGGTGGCTCTTCATCGGTTGGCTGCCTCTCTATTTGAACGAGACTTATGGCTTTGGCGTTGAAGAAATCGCCACATATGCATGGATTCCATATGTTGGCGCCATGCTCGGTGCTTGGTTTGGTGGTCTTCTTGCTCAGAACCGGATTAACGCCGGTTGGAGCGTCAACAAGACTAGAAAAACCGTGATTTCGCTTGGCGGCCTGATCATGCTGATCTTCCTGCTCGCGACAACGCAGGCATCGACACCATTCTTTGCCGTGATGCTGATGGCGGCGATCCTGTTCGGTTTCCAAACGGCGGTTGGCAACATTCAGACGCTGCCAAGCGACTATTACAGTGGCAGCTCGGTTGGAACACTTGCTGGCTATGCCGGCACTGCCGCGAAACTGGCAGTCGTTCTGCTGAACTTCCTGATCCCGATCCTGACCGTGAATAGCTATACGCCGGCGTTTGTCGTCGGTGCTGGTCTCGCGATCATGACCGTTCTTTCGGTGCTGATACTTTGCCCGAACATCAAACCACTCAAGCCTAAATCGGCATAACGCCAACACATCAAATGACAGGGATGACACAATGAAATTTGCAGGCAAAACAGCGATCGTAACCGGTGGCAGCCGCGATATTGGCCGGGCTATCTCGGTTAAGCTCGCGAGCGAGGGCGCCAATGTGGTCGTCAATTATTTCAGCAATGAAGCCGATGCCGATGCCACGCTCGCAGAAATCGAAGCTGCTGGCGGCGGCAAGGGCATCAAGGTCAAAGCTGATGTAACCAAAGCAGATGAAGTGGCCGCCATGGTCGCAGCATCGCAGGCGGCATTTGGCGACGCGATCCATATTCTGGTCAACAATGCGGGCGGTTTGGTCGCACGCAAAACTTTGAGCGAGATGGATGAAGAGTTCTTCAACTATGTCATGCAGCTCAACGTTACATCGACCTTCTTTGCGACCCAGGCGGTCGTGCCGCACATGGATAAGGGCGGCGCCATCGTTAATCTGGCCTCGCTCGCTGGCCGTGATGGCGGCGGGGGCGGCGCATCTGCCTACGCTACGTCTAAAGGCGCGGTTATGACCTTCACTCGCGCTATGGCGAAGGAACTTGGCCCGCAGGGGATCCGTGTCAACGCGCTATGCCCTGGCATGATCGCGACGGCGTTCCACGACAAGTTTACGCCCGATGCCGCGCGTGAGAACGTTGCGAATGCGACCGCGCTCAAGCGTCAAGGACGGGCTGAAGAAACCGCCGACACGGTAGCGTATCTCGCATCTGACGATGCGTCCTACATCACCGGTACAAATATCGATATCAATGGCGGTCTTGCTTACTCGTAAGCGAACCGGCCTCTAAATTCTCTCCTCAGGATTATCACGATGACGCAATTCCTATCGTTCGGCGAAATCATGCTTCGGTTGAAGACTCCCGGACACGAACGCTTTTTCCAGTCGCATGAGTTCGAAGCGACCTTCGGCGGCGGCGAAGCCAATGTCGCGGTAGCGCTTTCGAACTATGGTCTGGACTCCGGCTTTGTCAGTGCATTGCCCGACAATGACATTGGCGAAAATGCGATTATGGAATTGCGCAAATTCGGCGTAGATACCGCGCATGTTAGCCGCTCAGGCGACCGTGTCGGGATTTACTTCCTGGAGGCGGGTTCCAACCAACGTCCGTCCAAGGTTGTCTATGACCGTGCAAACTCTGCGATTTGCAACGCCAGCGCGGACGAGTTTGATTGGCCGACAATCTTCAAGGGCGCAAAGTGGCTGCACATAACCGGGATCACTCCCGCGCTTAGCCAGTCCGCGGCAGACCTTTCGATGGACTGCCTCAAGGCGGCGAAAGCGGCTGGAGTCACCGTTTCATGCGACTTCAACTTCCGCGGCAAGCTGTGGAAATACGGCAAGATCGCACCCGAAGTGATGCGCGAATTGGTCAAATATGTCGATGTCGGTATTGCCAATGAAGAAGATTGCCAAAAATCACTCGACATCACAGTTGATGTCGATGTGGAATCGGGCGAGCTCGACACGGCCAAATATGAAGCGCTGGGCCAGAAGGTGCTCGATATCTATCCCGACATGCACACCATCGCGATCACACTGCGAGAAAGCCTCAGCGCCGACCGCAACAATTGGTCGGCCTGCCTGCGCACGCGGGATGGCGGCTTTAAGCTTTCGAAGAAATATGAGCTGACCGATATTGTTGACCGCGTAGGTGGCGGCGACAGTTTCGCTTCGGCACTTATCTACGGCCTCAACGCTTATGAAGACCGCCAGCAAAGCCTCGAGTTTGCGGTTGCTGCAAGTGCGCTGAAACATACGATCCTCGGTGACTTCAACCGTGTAACGGTGCCTGAGGTCGAGAAGTTGATGTCGGGCGATGGTTCGGGCCGGGTACAGCGATAGACTTGCATGGACGCTTGGCGGTTGGTTTGTCGCTAGCTTAAATGTTGGCGCCAGCTGGCTTGCACCTGCGGCAGACTAGATAACACTCGCCGCTTGAGAAGGGTGTAAGTGCATATGCCTCATCCGCATTGTTCTGGGTCGTTCATCGGGAATTGAACAGCTCTGGCAAATCGCGTTGGCTTCCCTAAAACGGTCTTGACCGTATTTGAGGGGAATATCACATGAAACTGCCGACATTGCTGCTGGGCGCCAGCCTGCTCGCTTTCCAACCGCACATAATCAGTTCTGCATTCGCAAAGGATGCCGAAGACGACAAATGGGATGTCGAGGCGCCCAAGGGAGCGACGATAGAGCAGGTTGCGATCCAGACCGATGAAGGCACCTGGATGGATGTCGATGTCTCTCCCGATGGCAGCCGGATTGCATTTTCGCTGCTTGGCGACATTTACACGATGCCTGCTGCAGGCGGAGAACCGACGCGTGTTTCTGAGGGCCTTTCATGGGAAGTGCATCCGCGCTTCTCACCCGATGGTAGCAAGATCGCCTTCACCTCTGATCGGGGCGGTGCGGACAATATTTGGATCATGGATGCTGACGGGTCGGACAGGGTTCAAGTCACCGAGGAAAACTTCCGCTTGCTTAATCAGCCGAGCTGGAGCCCTGACGGCCAGTTCATCGTCGCAAAGAAGCATTTCACCACCGGGCGTTCGCTGGGGACGGGTGAGGTGTGGGTCTATCACGTTTCGGGCGGTGGCGGGGTCAAGCTAGTCGCTCGGCCCAACGAAACACACCAAAAGGAACTGGGTGAGCCGGTCTACGCGCCCGATGGCAAGTCAGTATATTTCACCCGGAACACGACTAGCGGACCGATCTTCCAATATGCGCAGGATTCGTCGCAGGGCATTTTTGAGATTGAGCGCTACGATCTGGAAACGGGCGAAACGACCACCGCTGTCGACGGCTTTGGTGGTGCCGTTCGTCCGGCTCCTTCGCCCGATGGCAAGAGCATTGCATTTGTACGGCGTGACAAGGATCGGTCGCAGCTCTGGGTCAAGGAACTAACGTCGGGCAAGGAGCGCATGATCTATGGCGAACTCGACATGGATGTGCAGGAAACCTGGGCCGTGACCGGGGTTTACCCCAACATGGACTGGATGCCTGATAGCGGCTCGATTGTCTTTTGGGCCGGCGGCAAGATCCGCCGGGTCAATGCAGATGGAACCGGCGCAAGCGTGATACCGTTCAACGTAGATGATACGCGAGGGGTGGCCAACGCGCCGCATCCGGTGATCGAGGTTGCGCCTGATAGTTTCACGACCAGCATCCCAAAATTTGCGCAAATATCTCCTGATGGGCGAAGCGTCGTTTTCGAAACGATGGGCAAGCTTCATATCAAATCGACCGGCCGCGGTTCTGCCAGCCGGTTCACGTCAAGCGCAGATGCTTCGGTTGAAGCTTTCCCAAGCTGGTCGCGCGATGGTTCTAGGGTGGTGTTCGTTCGCTGGACCGATGCTGGCCTAGGCCAGATTGTCGTGCGCGATGTGAATGGCGGCTCGGAAAGCGTAGTAACCAATCAACCAGGTCATTATGCGGAGCCGCGCTTCTCGCCCGATGGCAGCACTATTGCGTTCGAAAAGCGCAGCGGCGGGTTCCTCACTTCGCCGGATTGGTCTGAAAATCCTGGGATCTACACAGTCTCTGCGAGTGGCGGCGCACCCAAGCTGGTTTCGCGCGATATGGGCGATCCGCAATTCGGTTCGACCAGCGATCGGCTCTTTATGGTCGGTCGCGAGGATGGCGATCTTGCGCTGGTTTCGACCGATCTCAACGGCGAGAGCAAGCGCGTTCATGCCAAAGGTGAATTGGTAAACGCGTTTTCGGTCGCTCCAAACGGCAAATTTTTCGCCTTCCGTCAGAGTTATGAAGTGTTCGCGATGCCGCTGATGCCCGGTGGCCAAGCGGTCTCCGTCAGCCCGGGATCGAAAGCTCTTCCAGTGGTCAAAGCCAGTTCTGGCGGCGCCGACTATATCGGCTGGTCAGGCGGAGGTGACGTGCTCAATTGGAGCATTGGCCCAAGCGTATATTCGGTGCCAATTGCTTCGATGTTCCCGGCCGCTCCAGGTGACGAATCAGGATATGAACCGCCAGAGGATGGCATATCGCTGGCTATGACACAGCGGGCGGACAAGCCGTCAGACACGGTTGCTTTGACCGGCGCGCGAATTCTTACCATGACCGGAGACGGTGCAGGGGTCATAGCCGACGGCACGATCGTGATCGAAGGCGATAGGATCGCATCTGTGGGTGCGACTGGTGGCGTGAGCGTTCCTGAAGGTGCAATCACGGTGGATATGTCAGAAAAGACGATCATGCCGGGCCTCGTCGACGCACATGCTCATGGGCCGCAGGGAACTGGTGACCTTGTGCCGCAGCAGAACTGGGCGCTGGTGCAGAACCTGGCTCTGGGTACTACCACAATGCATGATCCGTCTTCTCGCGCGAGCATGATCTTCTCGGCAGCCGAACGGCAACGTGCCGGTATGTTGCTTGCGCCGCGCATATTCTCGACCGGTGAGATCATTTACGGCGCAAAGGCACCGGGCGTATATGCTGAGATAAACAGCTATGAGGACGCATTGGCTCATGTTCAGCGGATCAAGTCGCAGGGCGGAGTTTCGGTCAAGAACTACAACCAGCCTCGCCGCGAGCAGCGCCAGCAAGTGGTTAGCGCAGCGGCGGCAGAGAACATGCTCGTCGTGGCCGAGGGCGGATCGCTCTATGGCATGGATATGAACCTGATCGCTGACGGGAACTCGACAGTTGAGCACAATGTCCCGGTCGATGTGATGTATGAGGACGTGCTGCAGTTTTTCGGACAGAGCCAGTCGAACTATACACCCACTCTCACCGTAACTTATGGCGGGCTGGCTGGCGATCCCTATTGGCGGCAGGCAACGGACGTGTTCGACAATCCACTGCTGATACACACTCCGCCGAAGATATTGCGAGCCCAGACGGCGCGGAGAACCAAAGCACCCGAATGGGCTTTCGTCGATGACAATGCAGCGCGCGAAGCAAAGAAACTTGCCGAGCGGGGGGTTAAGGTTTCGATCGGTGCACATGGCCAGCAACCGGGGATCGCGGCGCATTGGGAAATGTGGAGCTTTGTACGCGGCGGCATGACGGCAGTAGAAGCGCTGCGCGCTGGTACAATTGTGCCAGCGCAGTCGTTGGGAATGGACCGTGATATTGGCAGTATCGAAGAAGGCAAGTTGGCCGATCTTGTGGTGCTCGATGCCGATCCAAGCACCGATATTCGCAACAGCGACAAGATCGACAGCGTGATGCTCGGGGGGCGGCTCTATGATGCCAAGACTATGAACGAGCGCGATACCGGCACTGCGAAACGTCTGCCCTATTGGTGGGAATAGATAGGCAGGGCGCGGCATATTAAAGTCGACCGCGCCCGCCTATGACGCCTCTTGTTGACAGAAAGTCGAGCGTAGGGCAGTCCCTATTGCAATTGATTATCAATAGTGTTTGATTCGCATCCAATCTCGAAAGTATGATTATGAACAGCGCCAAGACCCGCAATTTCCTTGTTCTGTGCCATCTGTTTCTTGCCGCACTGGTCGCGCCGCTTTTTTTCCTCGTCTCGATGACAGGTTTTAACTATCTCACCGGCACCAAGGGCGAAACTGTCGAAACTGCTTTGACCGTCGCGGCGGGCACGCAGCTTGATCCGGATTCTGCGACAATCGAGGATGATGTTCGTGAAATCCTTGCAGCAAATGACCTTCCGACGAATTTTGAATATCTAAAGATCCGTCCTGGTTCGATCACCACGCGTCCGACTTCGCGCAATTTTGTCGAGTTCAGCGAGAGTGACGGTGTCTGGACCGCGGCGCTACACGAACCGAGCCTGCAATACCGAATGATGGAACTGCATAAGGGACACGGGCCGGAGAAGTTCAAGATTTACCAAACCGTCGCCGCGATAGCGCTGTTTCTGATCGTTATCGGTGGCCTCCTGGTTGGGCTGCTCGCGCCCATCTATCGAAATAAGACGATCGGCTCGCTGATTGTAGGGACCATATTCTTTGTGCTCCTCGCTTTCATTCTCTGATCGGATGCCTTGGCGGCTTGCCCGCTTCACTGCCGGTCATTAGGACCGATGCAATGACAGACAAAACAAACGATCACGATCTTGCAGAGCGGAAATTTTACCGTGCGCAAGAAGAAGCAAAATTTTATGATGACGGTCCGCACTCGACTCCGCAGACCGCGCATCCGGCCTATACGCTGGCGTTTCGTGACACCGATTTCATGCTCCGCGACGAATTGCGACCGGTGCGTTTCCAGCTTGAATTGCTCAAGCCCGAGATGCTGCTGGATGAGGCGGGTGTTGGCTCAACGCTGGTGATGTATGGGTCCGCTCGCATTCCTTCGCCCGAGAAGGCTGAAGAGCTGGTCGCAAATGCCGCACCGGAGAAGAAGGCCGTTGCCGAACGTCTCGCAGCCAAAGCAAAATATTATCAGGAGGCTTATGCGCTGGCCAAGATGGTCAGCGAAAAGTCGATCGTAGAAGAGGGTAAGCGCCAATTTGTGGTCTGCTCGGGCGGCGGTCCTTCGATTATGGAGGCGGCGAACAAAGGCGCGTCCGACGCGGGAGCGGAATCTATCGGCCTCAACATAATCTTGCCGCATGAGCAGGCGCCGAACGAATATGTGACGCCTTATCTGTCGCTCAATTTCCATTACTTCGCTTTGCGCAAAATGCATTTTCTGCTGCGTGCACGCGCTGTCGCAGTTTTCCCTGGTGGCTTTGGGACGTTCGATGAATTTTTCGAACTGTTGACCCTGATCCAAACCGGCAAAATGAAGCCGATCCCGATCATGTTGTTCGGCAAGGATTTCTGGAACCGTGTGGTGGATCTAGAGGCGCTCGCCGATGAAGGCACGATCAATCACGATGATCTCAAGCTGTTTCATTGGTGCGAAACCGCCGACGAAGCGTGGAAATATATCGCCGAGTTTTACGAGCTTAACCGCTAGGCGCGGCCTCTAAATCCGCCACGGTGGATAGCGACGATCCTCTCCGGCTTGATAGAAACAGATGCGGTTGCCGCAAGGATCCGAGATCCAGCTTTCGCGCCAGTTCCAACTCTGATCTTTGGGCGGCGGGCAAGCAATGCCGTTCTCGCGAAGTGTGTTTGTATAGGCATCGACATCGAGGCATTCGAAATAGATTGATGCTCCGCCGGTTTCCCCATGACCAGTCGAGACCGATAATGTTGCGCCGCCGGGGCTTTCAAAGCGCGCATAGCCATTTGCTGGACTATCGACGATCTGGATTAGGCCGATTGACCGGTAGAACAGCACGGCTTCCTGATAGTCGCCGGCGGCCAGCGTAAGCTGGTTGAGCCGCGGTTCTCCGGTCAAATCCATTCGCACCGCCTGATGCCCAAGCGGACCCGATTTTGCTCCAAGCCCCGGCGCATCATGCAGCCCCAGACGGACAAATGCGCGCGCGCGGGCCACGCTGTCTTTCAACGAATGGCCGAAACCGAGGAATGTCGCGATGGCGCTTGAAAGTGTGCAACCCGTGCCGTGTGTGTGGGCGGTGTCTATCTTGGGGGCAGACCATGAAATCGGTTCATGACCAGCTTGAACCAACCGATCCGTAACTTCCACTCCGTCCAAATCTCCTCCCTTGGCAAGATAGGAAAAGCCGCGTCCGGCCATCGCTGTATCACCGCCAAGCGCTTTCAGCTCGGCGACATTGGGCGTCGTCAGTCGGGCGATTGCCATCAGCCGCTCGAAAGCGGCGATCGTTTCATCATCCGCCAGCATTGATCCGCTAGTCGCTATCATAACCGGATCGAACACTATCGGTCCGTCAAAACCTGCAAGCCGATCCGCGAGTGCATTGGCAATTTCAGCGGAGCCCAGCATGCCAATCTTGATTGCATCGGCTCCGATATCCGACAGGCAGCTGTCAATCTGCGCAATGACGAACTTGGCTAAAAGCGTCTCGACCGATTGCACGCCGAGCGTGTTTTGTGCCGTTACCGCCGTGATTGCGGTCATGGCATAGCCGCCAAGCATGGTGATGGTCTTGATGTCTGCCTGAATTCCCGCGCCGCCCGAACTGTCCGATCCGGCGATCGAGAGTATACGAGGCGGGTTAGTCACCGCCCGTTCCGGCAACATATTTCCGCTCGGTGCTGGCTGGGAATTTTTCCAACAACTTTTTTGAGCGGGTCGGCCGGTCGATCAATTCTCCGCCGCAATTGGGGCAGACATCATCGCGCTCGTCGGCACATTCAGCACAAAAGGTACATTCGAAGCTGCAAATGAACGCTCCTGGCTTGTCGGCTGGCGTATCCGCGCCGCAGCGCTCGCAATCGGGCCGCATTTCCAGCATCAGGCTGCATTCCTTACGGCATCACAAATCCGATCGACGATACGTTCGACTTGAGCTTTGTCGTCGCCTTCGGCCATCACCCGGATGACAGGCTCCGTACCCGATGGGCGGATCACCAACCGTCCGGTTCCTTCCAGTTCACGCTCTGCTTCGGCAATAACTGACCTCACAGCTTCACTCTCGAGCGGTTTGCCGCCTGAATAGCGGACATTCTTGAGCAGCTGCGGCACCGGATCGAACAAATGCATCAACTCGCTGGCTTTCTGGCCCGAGCGTACCAGCCCTGCGAGGACCCGAAGAGCTGTCGTCGTGCCGTCGCCAGTTGTTGCGTAGTCGAACAGGATCATATGGCCCGATTGTTCACCGCCCACGTTGAACCCGCCCTCGCGCATTTTCTCCAGCACATAGCGATCGCCGACTTTGGCACGCTGCAGCGTAAGCCCTTGCGATTCCAGATACCGTTCGAGGCCGAGATTGGACATTACCGTCGCGACGATTCCGCCGCCGCGCAGTTCACCTTTTTCAGCCATGCGCGTGGCGACGAGCGCCATGATCTGGTCGCCGTCTACCGTCTGGCCTTTCTCGTCGACCACGATCAAACGGTCGGCATCGCCATCGAGAGCGATACCGACATCGGCACCTTCTTCTACGACCTTAGCCTTCAGCGCATCGAGAGAGGTTGAGCCAACCCCATCGTTGATGTTGGTGCCATTGGGGCTGACGCCCAAAGTGATCACCTCCGCACCCAATTCCCAGATCGCCGATGGCGCAACCTCATATGCCGCGCCATTGGCGCAATCGACGACGACCTTCAGCCCGTCAAACCGCGTCTCATCCGACACGGCCTGTTTGACCGCATGGATGTAGCGCCCGCGCGCATCCTCGATCCGCCGCGCCCGGCCGATCTTGTCGGATGGCGCAAGAGACAGATCACCCTGAATCGCTTGTTCGATCGCCATCTCGTCTTCGTCAGATAGTTTGAAGCCGTCGGGGCCGAACAGCTTGATGCCATTATCCTCGAAGCGATTATGGCTCGCAGAAATCATCACCCCCATATCGGCGCGCATCTCGCGCGTAAGCAATGCGATCGCAGGCGTTGGCAGGGGGCCGGTCATGATCACATCCATGCCAACGCTGGTAAAGCCGGCGACCAATGCGCTTTCCATCATATAGCCCGACAGACGTGTATCCTTGCCGATTACAACCCGGTGCCGGTGATCGCCGCGCATGAAATGGCGTCCTGCGGCTTGCCCCACACGCATCGCAATTTCTGCGGTCATTACGCCTTCATTGGTGCGTCCGCGGATGCCGTCGGTGCCGAAAAACTTGCGTGTCATATGCCGTTTTAGTCCCAAATATTTGCCACAGGCTTCTGGCGCGATTAGGCCCGAAAGGGAAGGGCCGCTTGGCCGTTAGCGACAATGGGGGCGGGAATTTGAACGACACAGCCAGCAAACCGATTGAACTTGTCTCAATCAAGTTACCCGTTTGGTGGACCTTGGGCGGGCTGATTGCCGGTTTGACGCTGGGCATGATATTCGCCGATAGCAGCATTTTCGAGAGCATCGCCAAGCCTGTTAATTTGGTCGGAAAATTGTGGCTGCGCGCATTGCAGATGACGATCATTCCGCTGGTTGCAGCATTGCTGGTTCTGGGCATTTCGCAAATGGCGCAAGCAGCGCGGGCAGGGGCAACCGCGCGGCGGATGCTCGGATTGGTTTTCGCAATCTTGCTGCTTAGCGGAATAGTCTCCGCGGTGTTTATGCCGATGCTACTCGCAGCGTTTCCTATC
>Ga0316202_10002600_pt1 | contig 11683 bp, 19 predicted proteins | sample 3monrhotite_MG_FD_204934 | JGI IMG/M metagenome (GOLD analysis project Ga0316202, IMG submission 204934) | Microbial mat bacterial communities from mineral coupon in-situ incubated in ocean water Damariscotta River, Maine, United States -... | ecosystem: Environmental > Aquatic > Marine >... | reverse complement strand
CCTGGTTCAGGTAAAACATTTGTAACACAAAGTACATTTTCTGGCACAGGATTAAAAGTTGTCAATTCAGATATTGCTTTTGAAAGAAATTTAAAAAAGGCAAACTTATCTTTAAGTATGCCAGATGAAGAAACCTATTTTAGAGATATTGTAAGAAAGGCTGCTAAACGAGTTGCTATCTCACAGTTAGATAAATATGTAGAAGGCAGACTTGGTTTAGTTATTGATAGTACAGGAAGAGATTATGACATGATTGCTAGGCAACATAATATGCTAAAACAAATGGGTTACGATTGCTATATGGTATTTGTAAATACAACTTTAGAAGTTGCATTGGCAAGAAATGCTAGACGTGAAAGAATTATACCTGAATATATTACAAAGTCAAGTTGGAATGGCGTACAAGATAATATTGGTAAGTTTCAAAGACTTTTTGGTTTAAGTAAATTTTTAGTTGTTGATAATAACAAATCAGATTTAGAATTAGTTACATTAACAATGAATAGAGTGGGTAAAGTAGTAAGAGGATTTTTAAGACAACCTGTACAAAATTATATCGCAAAACAATGGATGAAAAAGGAATTAGAGGCTAGAAAACGAATATGAGATTTAAAGATTTTTTAAAAGAGTCTATAATTGACATACCAAGACAAACGTATGCAAAAGGTGTATTTGATAAAGCAGATACTCCTAATCCAGTATTAAAACCATCAGTAAAAAAATTAGTATTAGATGGTATAAAGACATTTGAAAAATTTGGTAAAGTAGTTAAGTATACCTTAATTGGTTCAATACTAACTAAACAATATAGAGCTGACGCAGACCTTGACATTAATATCTTATTTGATATACCTGGTTCAAAAGAAGAACAAGAAAAGGTGCATGATGAGATTAGAGAATATCAAGGACAGATAAATGGTAAAAACATACCAGGCACACAGCATCCTATCAACTACTTTTCCATCATAGATCCTGTAACATTTAATAAGGCAAGGGATATGGCTGATGGTACTTTTGATATCGACTCTAACAAGTGGATCAAAAGACCAGAACCTGGCACCTTTGAACCTGAAAAATACGTTACGGATTTTCAGAAGCGTGTTTCTGAAATAGATGTTGTTAAAGGTGAACTTGTACGAGATATGATTGATTATGAGGAACTAAAAGACTTAACAGGTAACGACATAAAAAACTTGTCAAGTTTAGTTTCTAAAAAGTTAGACGAAATTAAATCTTCTATTAACACTCTAATTGATATTGGTGACAAAACTATTGCAGACCGAAAGGATGCTTTTAGTACAGATATGTCACCAGACGAAATCAGAAAGTTTGGTGTAAAGAACCGACTTCCCAAAAATGTGATTTATAAAATGTTAGAAAAGTATCATTATCTCAAATTTTTCAAAAAGTTGAAAGAGATTATGGAAGACGGTAAAATATCACCAGACGAACTGAAATCATTATCAAAAATAAAAGAGGCCAAGGGTAGATCAATTGCATTTACCTTTGGCCGATTTAATCCACCTACAATAGGACACGAAAAACTTATTAACAAAGTGGCACAACAAAGAACAGATGATTACAGAATTTATTTAAGTAAATCTGAAGACACATCTAAAAACCCATTGAATGCTAGAGTCAAGTTAGCAACAATGAAACAAATGTTTCCTAGACATAGCAGAAACATACTACTTAATCCATCAAACATGATATTGGATATTGTAACTGATTTATATAAAAGAGGTTACTCAAACATAACGATGGTTGCAGGTAGTGATAGAGTAAGAGAATTTGATACTATCTTAAAAAAATATAACGGCGTTAAGAGCCGTCATGGTCTATATGACTTTGATAGTATATCTGTAGCTTCAGCAGGAGAAAGAGATCCTGACGCTGAAGGTGCTACGGGAATGAGTGCTAGTAAAATGAGAGCGGCTGCAAAATCAAAAGACTTTGCAAGTTTCAAAAAAGGACTGCCGTCTGGTTTTGCTAACTCAAAAAATGCACAAGACTTATTTAGAAATGTAAGAAAAGGAATGATGTTAGCGGCTTCGTTTGACGCTGATAGTGCATTTAGATTTAAACCATTTATAACTGCCTCAACAAAAGAGGAGTTAGATAAAATGACATTAAGGGACAAATATATTTCAGAGCATTTATATGATGTAGGAGATATAGTTGACGATACGGAGAGTAATGTAACTGGTGTCATTGTAAGAAGAGGAACAAACTATGTTACCTTGGAAGACGAGGAGATGAGCCTACATAAATGTTGGTTATATAATATTATGGAAACTCCTGTCTATTCAATTAAGTTGGAGAAACGATCAATGAACTTAAAAGAGAAAAGAAAATTAGCGTATGATAAAGAAACAGATCAACCTAAAAAATACGTTGCAGGATTATCAGACAAAGAGAAAAAGGCACATGATAGACACCTAGAAAAACAAGGTAAGAAATCAGATAGTGACAAGTCTGCTTATAAACAATCACCTGCTGACAAAGTAGCAAAAACAAAACCTAGTAAACATACAAAACGTTTCAAACAAATGTATGGAGAATTGAAGACAAAATCAGAAAAAGAACCTCAACATAGAGGTAATGAATTTAATACAGATGGTATACCAGAAGCCTATGAAATAGGGCATGATTGGGCAAAATATACATCTTCAATAACACCAGGCGAAAAACACTACAATCCTAAGTATCAAGGCGGTTCTTATAGTCCAAGTAAACATAGTGATAATTTAATTAATGTTAACGCAAGTAAGGATATAAGCATGACAGATAATAAAAAAGTTGAGCTAAAAGATATAGAAGAATGGGCAAGTAAAGAAGAAACTATTAATAAATATAAGGAAAGATATGGGGAAGAGTGGCAATCTAAAATTGAAGAAACATACAATAAAATGTTCAATAAAGTGATTGACACCAATAGTAATATGCAAGAAGGAAGAATGAAAGATATCGCAATAGACCTTAAATCTAAGGACGAAGGCGGATTAGATCCAGAGGAATTTCAAAGAAAGTACAACAAATCTAAAGCAGAAATGAGAAAAGATTTAGGTGCAAGTGAAGGCTTCGAATTGTCATTTAAAGATTTTATGAATGAAGAAGCTGACGAGTGGGGTATTTTTCCTTCTCAAATAAATGAAGCAGAATATCAAGGTAAAACAGTAACCTTAAATAAGCCTGTAAGAGGTGGTTCTAAAAAGTTTTACGTTTATACAAAAAACGAAAAAGGTAACGTAGTAAAAGTATCATTTGGTGATCCTAACATGGAAATTAAAAGAGATGATCCTGCAAGAAGAAGAAGCTTTAGAGCAAGACATAATTGCGATAATCCAGGACCTAAATGGAAAGCAAGATATTGGAGTTGCAAAAAATGGTAAGTAAATATACAACAACTTGGTCAAACATACAAGAGCAGATGAATGAGTTTACACTTGTTTACGTTGCTAGATGGAGAGGTAAAGACGGTAAAAGATATGCGTCACCTTTTAAAACAAAAGACTCTGCTGAAAAGAGAGCAAAAGAATTAAGAACACAAGGTAATTCTGAAGTATCCGTTACACAAGATACGTTAAAGGGAAATATTAAGTGGGCAAAAGATAACGGACCTGATATAAAAGGAATGCAGAAAGAAGATGTAGCAATTAATATGCTTGAGGCGATGAGTCCTGCTCAAATTAAAAAATTAAAAGATAGTTGGGCAGAGATAAAATTAATGTCACCTGAAAAAGTAAAAACTTTAAAGAACTTTTTAGACAAATATTCTACAGATACATTAATGCAACTTGCACAATCTGGTATAAACTTTGTATCTAACATGGCAAGAAGTGTTGCAATGAAAAGAAAAACAGGTGATATGAAACATGCTGGTTCAATGAAAGAAGAAAAGACTGACTCTGAAAGAATGGCTAAAATGAGAGCTAGTCAAATGGCACTACAAACTAAATTAAGAGATTTAGATGTAGGCGACGCTAAAGATAAAACTAAAATCGCAATAGCTAAAAACGACCTAGATAATATACAGATGAAGATGGATCAATTAAAGAATAAGACACAAAAAGAAGAAGTACATCCTGCAAAAGCATTATTAGAAAAACTTGAAGGTCTTAAAAATAAAGCAGAAAAAACAGGTATGCCTTACTCAATACTTAAACAAGTATATAACAGAGGAATGGCTGCATGGAAAGGTGGTCATAGACCAGGTACTACACCTCAACAATGGGCAATGGCTCGTGTAAATAGTTTTGTAACTAAATCATCTGGCACATGGGGTGGTGCAGATAGTGATTTAGCTAAAAAAGTAAGGAGCAAAAAGTAATGAACAAAAAATATTTTGATACAAGAAAAGATAGCTTAGAGGATAAGATTAATACAATTGCTTCTGAACAAGCTGCTATTTCAAAACCAGTATCAGACGTAAAATTATCAGTAGAAAAGAAATACTTTGAAAGTAAAAAAGGATCACTAGAAGATGTAGCAAGTAAACTTGTTGAAAGTAAATTAGATCCAGTAAACAAAGACGCTGTTAAGAAAAAGTTTGATGATAGAAAAGATAAAGACATTGACAACGATGGCGACACAGATTCTACAGACAAATATTTACATAAAAGAAGAGCTGCAATTTCAAAAGCTACATCTGAAGCAATCAGTCCTGCACAACAGGCTGCAATAGCAATTTCTAAAAAAGAAAAAGGCGAGAAACCTAAGAACGAAGAAAAAGCAGAATGTTCTAAATGTGAAGGTAAAGGTTGTAGTCATTGTAAAGATAAAGGATATCATATGGAACAAATTTGTTCTAAATGTGGTAAAGATCATGCAAATAAAATCAATGCTTCAAATTGCATGGGTGAAAGTAAAAAAACTTTTTCTGATTTAAGAACTGAAACTAAACTAGTTAGACTTGGGAACAATGGTAAGACAGATACAGGTCAAAAAGCTGCAGTTATAGACCTTGAACCGTCAGCAAAACCTATCTAGTTGCGACATTTTGTCAATTGACAAAAGCACTATTATATGATAGTATAATAGTATAAGGAAAACACTATGACTAAACCTATCATATATTGCGATATGGATGGAGTACTTGCAGATTTTAAAACAGGTGCTCAAAGAACCACAGGTATGTCAATACAAAAATGGATGAATATATCATCTAGTAGAGAGAAGTGGTCGCACATCAAAAAGAAAAAAGACTTTTGGTCAACACTACCTTGGATGCCTGGTGGCAGACAACTATGGTCTTACATATCAAAATTTGATCCTCATATATTATCAGCATACGTAGAAGAGTCTTATGATCCTAACTGTATACCTGGTAAGACAAAATGGTTAAGTAAAAATGCAGGCATATCTAACAGATCAAAGATAAACCTTGTAAGAAGAAAAGAAAAGAAACTCTTTGCTAGAAAAGGTAATCCGTCTATTCTTATTGACGATTACGAAAAGAATATAAAAGAGTTTATCAATGCTGGTGGTACTGGCATACATCACACAAATACATCAAAAACTATTGCTCAACTCAAAAGACTAGGCTTCTAAACTTATAAATAGTATAGTTATAACAATAATTAACTAGTTAAGAAGGAGATAGAATTATGTCTTTATGGGGAAATGATGTAAAGCCTAAAAATCTTACGACAGCTGAAAAGAAAGAAGTTTATGCAACTTCTCAAGGTTGGGTAAGAGAAGCAGGCTCAGTATTGTCAGGCAATGATAATCCAAATGCAGATCCAGAAGTATTAGTAGCAATCGGTGGATTAGCTACAAATATGGGTTCAGCAAATATTACACAAATAGAATTTGTAACAACATCAATCGGTGCAGCTGCTGGTGGAAACATTGACGTTAGAGTAAGATTTAACGAAAGAGTTGACATTACAGGAACACCACAAGTAACAGTAACTAACGACCAAACAGGTAGTGGTACTGATGCTACATTTACAGCAGATTATAACTCTGGTACAACAACAAACGAAATTGTATTCAGAGCAACTTATGGTGCTGCAGATGGTGGTATTGCTGAAAATGATGTATTATCAATTGGTACAAACGCAGTAGCACTTAACGGTGGTACTATCAAAGACTTTGGTACAACAACAAACTCTACAATTACAAACGCTGCTCAAACAGGTACATTAACTGTTTCAGCATAATAAATTCATATAGGGGCGCTCAAGTGCCCTTATATATACTATATGAACAAATTGATCTAGGCAAATACCTAGAGTAGCATTCCCGAAAGGGTTAACAGGAGAAAAAAATGGCAGACAAAAAAATAACGGCATTGACCGATTTAGGTGACTCGTTGGCATCAGCTGACTTGTTTCACGTAGTGGATGACCCAGCAGGGACACCAATCAATAAAAAAATATCAGCAGAAAATGTGTTTAACAATATACCTTCTTGGTTAGGTTTATCACAAGATTCACAATCAATAACTGCTGACGCTTCATCACAGGTTGCAAACGTAACTTCAGCAATAACTGAAATCGACGCTACTTCAGCAACTGGTGCAATATCATTAGCAGATGGTTCTGATGGACAAATTAAGATTTTTATTAATACATCAACAGGTGGTACAAATGACGTAGTAATTACACCAACTAACTTGCGTGGCGGTACTACTATTACTTTGAATGCTCAAGGTGAAACAGTTGTATGTATATTTAAAAATTCAAACTGGAATGTAATCGGCGGACATGATTTCGCAGTTGCGTAATATAATAGGAGAATATTATGGGTATAAGTACACAGACGTTGATGAAAGAAAAGTTTGCTCTTCAAAAAACGTTTAATGAATTGAACAATAAAATAAAGACTATTGATAAAGAGTTAGTAGGAATGAAAGCCAATTTGAGTGCTGTTCATGGTGCCTTACAAGAGGTTGAAAAGTTAATACAATATGATAGTAACCATAACAGATCAGATCCAAGTACTTCACTTGCATATTCAAGTGAACCAGTTGATCCAGGCCCAGTTGAAAGACCTTCTTTAGATATAAAGACTAAAGAAGAACCACAACAATTGAATGAGGGTGATAAATGAAAGAAGATAGGGATAGTTTTATAGATGATCTTGCTGACAATACACCACATGAGGGTCAGTTTGATAAGTTAAAAGAAGCGGAAGTACAAGACGCTGAAGAAGACCTGTGTGGAGGCAAAACTTTTAAAAAATTAAAAGACGAAGTTAAACGAGGAGAAAAATGAAAACATTTAAACAACACATAAAAGAAGGCGGAACTATGGGCGTTGGAACACCTCATCAATCTTCAGTAGAAGATGGATCAATGGGTGCTCACAATATACATGAACCTGCAATCTTACAAAGAGTGAATGCTTTTGTTGGATCTATTGCTGATAAAGAGTATATACAGCCTGAGGCTGCTCTATCTCAATTAGAAACTAGATTAAGAACAATTGGTGTTCAGTTAAAAGACTCAATAACAATTAATGATAAAAAAGGTAACTTTGAAAGTGCTTTAGTATTTAATGGTGGTCGTTTCGGTAAAGATACCGACGGCTCTGACATAAATGATGATGGAATTAGTCATAAAGTTGGTAAAGAGTTAAAACTAAAAGGTAGATACGAAACACTAGAGAACGGCGCTGTTAAAGTTTATGCAGAGCTTGGCTAATGTTTGATAGAATAACAAAGAAGAACTGGTTATTTTACGCCATAAAAAACTATAATGTTCCTAATTTAGATAGTGAACATGAGTTTTATGAAGATGTAAAAAGATTTAAATATCTTAAACGTCTATTTCGTAAATATAACACTACAGGTGAATTGAAAACTAGATTAGTTTTAAATCATATTATTGTATTAACAAACGTATTTGGTAATGAGGCAGCAGCTACATTATTATTATTTAAAATTGAAAGAGAGTATTGGTCAATATTAAAAACTTTCTTACAATATTTAAATATTATATTACCAGATGAGTTGCCTAATATTAAAGTAAATAAAACTTTGTTATCAAATTTAGAGGAAATATAATGGGACGAGCCATAGATTTATTAATAACTTATAGAGTGATTAAAATGTTAGTTACTCCTTGGAAACAACATGACGCTTATAAGTTGGGTATAATTGATGACAATGGTAAAGTATTAAGAAAAGCTAAAACTTTGAAATCAGCAAAAGAAAAAGATTCTTATACTATACTACACAGATTTGTGTTCAATTTGAAAAGACTACTGGGATTATTGCCTGGTGGTAAATCAAAGTTTGCCTCATACGCAACTGCTTTGGCACTATTGTTAAAAGAGAATAAAGATATTAACGCTGTAGAATTAGAAAGAAGTTTATATAAACATCTTATTGAAAATGACTTGGTCGCTTATGATGATGATCTAAAAGAGTCTGTGGGTTTTGATTTTTTACCAGAAGGTAGATTTATAATGATTGACAGATTAGAAGATTTAAATGGCGAACAAACTGCTGATGTAGGTGATGTAGTGTATACAACTGAAAATCAGAAACCTTTTGATAATCTATTCGGCGTAAATCTATATCATGTTATAAATGAAGATACAAAACAAAAAATTATTGTATCAGAGGATAACATAGAGAGGATAAAATTCTAATGAAAAGTTTTAAAGATATGAGAGAGGCTTGTTGGAAAGGTTATAAACAAGTTGGTCAAAAGAAAAAAGGTGATAGAATGGTACCTAACTGTGTACCTGAAGAAGCGCCCGCAAATGCAGTAGGTGATGGATCAAATGTTGCTATGCCACCTGCACATGAACCTGGTGTACACGTAAAGAAAAAGAAAAAGGATGTAACTAGTTTATTAAGACGTGAAGACTATGATAAAGTTGAAGTAGAAAATTTAATTAATAAGATTGAGTCTAACCAAGACGTAGAAGAAAATCAAATTAAACCTATAGTAAACAATATCAAATCAAAAAAAGAAAAAGGTACATATACTGAAGAATTTGCTATGACAGCATTTAGATATGTTGTAGATGGTCAAATAAAATCTACAGTTTCAGAGGATTTTAGAAATACAGTTGCTTCAAAATTACTATCAAAATACGTATGAAAACTTATAAAGAATTAAGAGAATATATGAGAGGGTTCGCTATAGGACCTGTTGACACATTAAAACCTATGGCATCCTTAGGCGGTTCTCAATCTTCTCCAGATAGAAGATACACAGCACAATTGCCTCAATTAGCAGCAACAGCAAAAGGTCCAGGGATAGGAACAATTAAACCTATGGTCACAGCAAGTAAAAAGAAAGAGAAGAAATAATATGGAACTATTAATAACATTAGTAATGAAATTTTGGCAATGGTCATTATTGATATTATTTGTAATAATAGGTTTTCTTATAAACTTATTAGATAAAAGAAAAAGTAACATAAAATTTAAATATGAAGAAATGCCTCAACTAAAACCTATACCAATTAAAACAAAAGGTAAAGGATTTTGGAAAGGTATTGCAATGTGGTTATTATCAACAAGAAATTGGGAACTAACAAAGAACTGGAGATATAATATAAATGGTACCGAGTATATAATACCAAAAGGTTTTCAGTTTGATGGTGCAAGTATACCTAAATTTTTAAGAAGTTTTTTCTCACCAGTTGGTGTTTTATTAGTGGGTGGATTAGTACACGATTATATGTACAAATATTCTGTTTGTAAACCAGCTGATAAATCAGGCACACTTTTAGTAGTAGATCAAAAGAAAGCAGATCAAATTTTTAGAGATATTAACATTGAAGTAAACGGTTTCTATTTTATGAATTATCTTACATACTGGTCATTAAGAATAGGTGGCTTTGTTGCTTGGAATGGTCATAGAAAAAGAAACGCTAAAATAGAGGACAAATAATATGTTTTTAACAATAGGACTAATAATAGGTTTTATTTTAGGTTGGTATGTCAACGAGAAGTTTGAAGACTTAATTGAACTTACTGATAAAATTAAATTTTGGAGAAAATAACATGGCAACAAAAGCAAAGACAACAAAGAGTTCAGCCAAGGCTGGAGCAAACGCAGATACATCAAAGAACCTAGGTAAAGGCACAACAGCGAACGCAGGTGCATACGCAGAAACAGAAGCAGGTGCAGTAGCAAAAGCAAAAAAAGGCAACGCAAGTGCCAGTGTAGGTGCTCACGCAGAAGTGGGAGCATACTCAAACGTAGAGAATGAAACCAAGGTCGGTGGAGTTGGAGTCAAATCAGAAGCACACGCAGGAACAAAAGTTTATTCAGACGTGGGAGTTTCAGGTCAGATAGGAACCAACGGTGCCAAGGGTGAAGCAGGTGCAATTGCAGGTTCTTGTGCTGAAGTTGGTGCCTCTACAACAGTAGGTGGTGAAAGAAACAATGCCTCAGTCGGTGCAAAAGTTTCAGTTGGCCCACAGATTGGTGCTAAAGTCGGTGGTGGAGCAACAGTTGAAGATGGTAAATTAACAGTAGGTGCAGATGTTAAATTAGCACTTGGTGTTGGTGTTACATTATCTCCAAGTGTTACAGTAGATACTAGACCAGTTGCAAACGCAACAAAAAAAGTAGGTAATGCAATAGCAAGTCCTTTTAAACCAACACCAAAAGGTAAGAAAAAGAAATGGTATAAACCTTGGTAAGATGATTAAAAATATCAAAGACATTGTGATTTTAGCATTAACAAGTGGTATATTAATTCTTCTTGGTGTCATTATTATAGGTGACTATATAGTGGCAGTACAAGAAAATAGACCAGTTGATACTGAAGTTATTGTATTAATGAAAATGTCTATAACAGGTCTTATAGGTGTAATCGCTGGTTATATTGGTGGTAAAGATTAGTGAGAATATATCTAATAGGTTTTATCATACTTGCATTATTGGGCGCTGGTGGTTATGTGATGAAATTACAAAGAGATAACACTATCTTAAAAGAAAACGCAGTTAAACTTGAATCTGCTATTAGTGAACAAAAACAAGTCATTGAAAATCAAAAGAAAGACTTTGCTGAAATACTAGAAGCAAACAAAAAAATAAACGAATTAGTAGGTAATCTTAAAAAAGATTTAGACGATTTAGATAAAAGATTTTCAAAGAAAGATAGAGATATTGGTAAGTTGGCCATTGATAGAACAAAGGTCATAGAAAGAATTATAAACAAAGGTAGTGATAATGCGACAAGATGTATTGAAATTGCAAGTGGATCACCATTAACTGAAAGTGAAAAGAATGCTACGAAGAAATCAGAAATCAATCCTGAATGTCCTTCTATTAGTAATCCTAAGTATATTCCTTACTAACTGCTCAGGCGTTAAGAAGTTAAGTATATTTAAAGAAGAAGTAAAAAGACAAGAGCTTCAATTAGAGAAGCCTACACCTTTACAGTTAGAAAAGATTAAATGGATAATCATAACATCTGAAAATGCTGATGAAGTATTTAAGAAGATGGAAGAACAAGGACTTGATCCTGTGTTATTTGGTCTTACAGATAACGATTATCAATTAATAGCAAAAAACTTTGCTCAAATAAGAAATCAATTAAAAATTACAAACGATATACTAGATAAGTATAAAGAGTATTACGAACCAAAGGAGAAAAATAATGATTAAAAATTTTAAAGATATAGTGATTTTATTAATAACAAGTGGTGTATTATTACTTCTTGGAGTTATTATCATAGGAGATTATTGGGTAGCACTAGAAGAAAA
>Ga0316202_10002598_pt1 | contig 11689 bp, 8 predicted proteins | sample 3monrhotite_MG_FD_204934 | JGI IMG/M metagenome (GOLD analysis project Ga0316202, IMG submission 204934) | Microbial mat bacterial communities from mineral coupon in-situ incubated in ocean water Damariscotta River, Maine, United States -... | ecosystem: Environmental > Aquatic > Marine >... | reverse complement strand
CGCTATAATCAACTTTATCAAGGTATAGTAGGTTACTCATTTGATTGAGCCAGCCGTTACCATAACTAAATATAATAGCGATAATTAAAATTAGTAAAAAATGTAAGCTCAATAATGTTTTTCGCCAAGTGAGTTTATGCCAAAAACGTAATACAAAAGCGAACCCAGCAAACAAATTCAGTGCGGCAGTTAATGCTGCTGCTTCGCTAATATCTACAGTTAATAAAACAAAAACCCATATTGCGGCACCAATACCTGCACCAATATAATCGGCGCCGTAAATAGTTCCTAAGTTGTGCTCTAAATGCTTTTGATGTAATTCTTCTCGAATACGAGCAATAAGCGGAATTTCCATACCGATGAAAAACCCCAAGAGTAAACCAAAAAAGTAAGGGCTATTAAAAGTTAGCATGCTAAGTTGTTTAAATAGCCCTCCTCGTGGCATTGAATCTGGTGGTAAAGAAAAGGTATCGGCAAGCATTTGTGGTAATAATTGTGAAAATGCAATTAAGCCACCAATAATTAAGATGGCACTGCTACCTAAAGCTGCAATGATTAATTCTAAATAAACAAAACCTTGAAAGGCATTACGTATTTTTCGTGCGGCGAAGGCACCTAATCCCATAGCAACAATCATTAAACCAATCATTGCGTAAATGGTACTTTCCATTACGCCCAACACACGTCCAGCGTAATGTGATAGTAAGTATTCGTATATCAAACCACAGCCTGCAAGTATTGCCATAGTTAAAATAAGTTGGATATCATTGAGTAATAAATGCGTTTTGGTTGTATTCATTGAGGGCAAATTAAGTGGGGGTTAATAGAGTTGCGGGGCATTAAGCCCCGCAATAAAGAGCAATTATTTCTTATGCCATTAATGCCATTAAAATTAAGGCAATAGAAATGCTTGTCGCCATTTCAATGCTAGCTACGCCAATGTTGTGTTGTTGATCAACTTCTTCAATTAAGTTAATTCCCCATAGAACAATACGTTTAGCTATGGCTGTTAATATGCTAACCAAAAAGGTCATCATTACACCAAAGATTAGCCAACCAAGTAAATTTTCAAGTAAGGTTTCAGGGCTGTAGATAAAAAAGTGACTAGCAGCGGTTACTGCTAATGCTGTGCTGATTAATTGACCTGCGTAACGAATAGCAAGCGCTTGTTGTCCTTCACTAAAAGCCGTTTGTAAACACTTACCTTGATTGTTTTTAGCAAAAGTGTGTTCACGTATACGCGTAACAATTACTAACATTGCTTGCGAGATAATAAAACCGCTAGTAATCGCAATAAACGTATTTATGTCTAAACCATCTACCCATAATAAAACAGCACGAATAACAATCGCGGTAGCAATTGCACCCGCGGCGTCAACAATACCCACACTAATATTTTGTGATTTAATTAATGCTGTTTTATCTAATTTATTGAGAGCAAAATGATCATGGATCACACGACCCACTTTAATTAATATTAAACCAAAAATACCATAAGCCAGCATGCCAACAGCTTCATCAACTAAGCTTGCTGCGGCTTCACCTGTAATAGCGCCGGTTAAAACAATACCAAGCGCTAAAATACTACCAGCCAAACTAATACCGAAAGCAAAATTGTCGTGTTTAGCTAATTCTTCTGTGGTATTCACTTTGGCTGAGATGCCTGATACAAAGCGCATGGTACCTAATAAAGCAATAGCAATAACAATGTCTAATGCAAGGTATGATAATAATTGTTGGTTGAATGAAATCACTTCTAGTAATTTGTCCATAATTTTTCCTAAATTCTCGCTATATTCTTGTTTTATTAATATTGATTATTTACCGCGTCTAAAGCCGCGAGAAGTTGATGTTCTGCTGTTTCGAAAGCTCGCATTTTTATTTTTAGATGAACTGGCATATTTACTTTTATTGGTTGTGTTCGCTCTAAATCGATTCGCACTTTTTTGTGCACTTTTACTTTGCCCTGATAAACTTGAAGCGCCGGCTCTATTTTTACTATAAGGACTAGTAAATTTTTGTCCTCGACTAGCAAAAGATTTTTTGGTGCGAGTTTCTAGTTGTGTTTGCTTTTTTAACTGTGATGGCGAGCTATAACGGCTACGACCGTAATCATTATAATAACTGTAGTTACGAGAACGTCCCCAATCGTTGTAATAAACAGGACGCCCCATTAAATTACCAAACATTGAGTACATGCCATACCAAGCCCAAAATGAGGTGCCGTTGCTTCCTGTTGACCAATGACCATAACTTGGATTGCCTATTAGCTGTTCGCCAGTACCGAAGTCTTGGGCATTATTCGCACGCTTACTTTGCGATTTAGACAATGAATTAACGCGTGGTAATTTGCCATCAGACATATCGGCTAATACATTTAAAGGATCACTAAGCGCATCTGAATATAAAATAGGGTCAGCCGCTTGATAAATGTTGAGTAATTCATCAAAGATGGCTTGGTTATTTTTAAACATCTGTGGTTGAGTTTTTACAGTACTTAACCGGTCAACTAGTGCTAAATACATTGGTCCTTTAGTTGTGGTATCTTTTTTAAATTCATTGATTAGTGGGGCTAAATCAGGTTTTAATTGTGTTATTTTTTCAGCATATTGCTTAATTAAATTAGCATTACGTACTTGTCCACTATTTAAAGCGGTTGCTAATTGTTCAATACGTTGCTGAGTTACTGGAAGTTGTTGCTCTATTTGTTCTTTTATTGGATCACCACAACCGGTTAAAAATAGTAGAAGAGTGATAAAGGTCAAGCTAAGTCGTTGCATTTTTGCCATAATATTCTTCAAGAAAGTTATATCAATGATTTTAAAAATTAATTTCAGCTATATTAATAGCACTGTAGACATAATATGTCTACATTCACTAACTAAAGTAGTGAAAAAATTGTAATTAAATAATTAAGGGTGCTGAAACGTCAATGATTAAAGCTAATATGTATCCGGCGCTTGCTGCAAAACAACATCATAACTGGCAACTATTCGAACAACTGCATGGTGAACATGTTACACATTTATCTACTCAGCAACTTGCCGACTTTAAATTTACATTAGCAATAAGCGATTTTGTTTTTACTAGTGCAATGCAGGCGCCCATGGCAGTTATTGAATTGTTTAGTACTGAAACCGTTTACCAAGAGCAACAGCCGAATTACACGCAATTACTAATCAATGCCGTTGCTAATTGTACCAGTGAACCCCAACTTCATAAAATTTTACGTGATTTTCGTCGCCAGCACATGGTTAATATAGCTATCGCCGATCTACTCTTAAACCGAGATCTAAAACAATCATTATTGGCCTTATCAAACTTAGCTGACGCATTGATTGTGACAACTCTGAACTGGTTAACTGACTTTTGCCAAGAGCAATGGGGACAGCCACAAAATGAACAGGGTGAGGTTATGCCTTTGCTGGTTTATGGTATGGGAAAACTTGGTGGTAAAGAATTAAATTTTTCATCGGATATTGATTTGATTTTTGCCTATCCGCAATCAGGACAAACAATTGGTGCGCGCCGTAGTATTGAAAATCAACAATTTTTTATTCGTCTAGCGCAAAAATTAATTGCAGCATTGCATACAGTAACTGCCGACGGTTTTGTTTATCGAGTAGATATGCGTTTGCGTCCTTTTGGCGATAGTGGACCTTTAGTGTTAACTTTTAATGCGATGGAATATTATTATCAGGAGCAAGGACGTGATTGGGAGCGTTACGCCATGTTAAAAGCACGTTTAATAGGCAATAGTGCTTATCATGGGCAGCTTTCAGGTATGCTGCGTCCATTTGTTTATCGTCGTTATATCGATTTTAGCGTAATTGATAGTTTGCGCCGCATGAAAATGATGATAGTTCAAGAAGTTCGTCGTAAGAAGTTAATTAATAATATTAAATTAGGTGCTGGCGGTATTCGCGAAATAGAGTTTATTGTACAAGTTTTTCAACTTATTCGCGGAGGGCAAATTAAAGCACTACAACAACGTAGCTTATTAACTGTATTGCCTTTATTAGTTGAGCATCAAGAGATCACTAAACAAAGTTGTGAAGTGCTAACTAATGCGTATTGTTTTTTACGTCGTGTTGAAAATATTATTCAAGCACTAGCGGATAAACAAACGCAAACTTTGCCAGAGAATGCGCTTGATAAACAACGGATTTTATACGTATTAGCTTTTGAATATTGGGCTGATTTTTTGAATGAACTTGAGCGGCATATGCAAGCTGTGCATGCTGAGTTTACATTACTTATTGGTGAAGAGAATCCAAATCATCAAGCTAAAGATGAACAATGGCAGTGGTGTTGGCATAGTTTAATACAACATCAAGAAATGGCAGAAAATGAAGTTAATGATGAGGTAATTAATTATTTACAGCATTTTACTTCGAGTGCACAAGCGGAAAAAATATATAGCCAACTGGCTAATTTTAACATTGAAGTAAACAAACGAGGTATTGGTCGTCGTGGGCGTCAAACTTTAGATAAACTTATTCCGTTATTATTGTGGCATTTAAATGCTGAGAATTTTTTTGATGAACAATCTAATACAGATGTTCTATCACGGGTGTTATTGGTCTTAAATAAAATAGCATCGCGGACTGCCTATTTAGAGTTGTTGTATGAAAATGAAGGTGCACTAAAACAGCTGAATCGTTTATGTCAAGCGAGTGAATGGCTGGCGGTACATATTGCTAAATATCCTATTTTACTAGATGAACTTATCGATCCTAAATTACTACATAGTCCTTCTGCATTAAGTGCTTACGCTCAAGATTTACGTGAGGCAATGTTACGGGTTCCTGAAGAAGATCTTGAAGCGCAAATGGAAGCATTACGGCAATTTAAGCAAGTGCAATATTTACGTATTGCCGCGGGTGATATTGTTGGGGCGTTACCATTAGTAAAAGTAAGTGAGCACTTAACTGTTTTGGCCGAAGCAATCATTGCAGAGGTCATTGCTATTGCTTGGCAACAAGTGAGTACTCGTTTTGGAATACCTAAATCAGTAGTTGGACAAAGTCATAAAGGTTTTGCTGTGATTGGGTACGGAAAGCTGGGTGGTATTGAACTAGGTTATAGCTCTGATCTTGATTTGGTTTTTATGCATGATAGTAAAGAAAACGACAGTACTAATGGTGAAAAATCTGTATCGGCAAGTCACTTTTATGGCAAGTTAGCTCAACGCATTATGCATATTTTTAATACTCGTATGAGTAACGGTATTTTGTACGAGTTAGATATGCGTTTACGTCCATCTGGAAATTCGGGTGTATTGGTAGTGCATATTAATACTTTTGCCCAATATCAACAGCAAGATGCATGGACATGGGAGCATCAAGCTCTGGTGCGCGCTCGGGCTATTTATGGTCATGAACAAATAACCCAACGTTTTTTAGCTATTCGCCAACAAGTATTGTCACAACCACGCGATGTTAAAAAATTAAAACAAGATGTCAACGAAATGCGCATAAAGATGCGTAAACATTTAGATAAAACAATAGAGAGTGGCAAAGGACAAAATAGCAAAGAATTTTTTGATATAAAACAAGGGCATGGTGGCTTAGTTGATATCGAATTTTTGGTGCAGTATTTGGTGTTACGTTATAGTTATAAGTACACAGCCATTGTTAAATATCCCGATAATTTAAGGCTGTTGCAACAGTTTAAAGCTATTAATATTATTAACGAAGACGAACAACAGTTACTAAGTAACTGTTATTGTCAATTACGAGGTTTAGGCCATAGAGCAACACTGCAAAATCAAAAACCGAAACTAACTTTAGCGTTAATCAATAAAGTTAGTGAAGTAAATAAACTTTATCAGCGCTTTTTGTAAATTTTTTTTTGTGCTTTGTGTGGTGCTTAATTAACATTTAAGGTTTATATTTGTCATTTAATAAAATACAGTGTTTATCAAGATATTCATCTGAGTATTCCATTAAAACAAGTGCACGATGTTTATAGCAAAAGTAGGTAGACACACCCCCAGGAAAATAACCAGTTAGCGCCTGACCAATTTGCTTCGTAATTTTTAGAATATCTTTATCCATTCGGAATGCGTCTTTGACGAGTAAATCACGATTGAGACGCCAGATAACTTGCAGACCATCCTCTTTAGCATATTCGGTAAGCTTCTGATAAAGAGTGTGTCCCTTTCCAAAAGAGCGTGCTTTTTTAGTACCACGCCATTTTTTGGGTAGTGGGCGAATTACTTTGCGACGTGCGCTCATTATTTTGTCTAAATCGCCGGCTGGATCCGGTAGATACACAACACCATTTCTAATTTTAGGGCCTTTAGTGTCTTTACTATTAATACTGGCGTAAAATTTAGATAATCCTTCTGCCGCTGCATTTTTTGATTGTACTTTAGGCGTTTTCTTTGTTTTTGGTACTTTAATTTGTTCAGGTGTGGATTTATCAGAGCCTTGTTTATCAGCATCTTCTGCGGTTTTTGGTACACTGGTATCGTCACTAAGCAATTCTTGATCGAGCGATGTTAAAAAATCAATATTATAGATTGTAGCAAAGACTAAACCTGCAATTACTACGGCAATTATTAATCTTTTGATCCAAAAATTCATAAAAGATCCATTAAATTAAGCTATTTAATAGCTTACTGAAATTTACTTACTTATACAATGATAGATCATTTTCGTTAGGTCTGGTTTTAAAACGGCGATGTAACCACATGTATTGTTCAGGTTTTTGTGAAATGGCTTTCTCTAATTCTTGATTTAAGCGTATTAAATCTGTTCTGTCATCTTTTGTTGGGAAATCTTCCAAAGCTTTCGTTATTTTTATGGTGTAGCCACTACCATCATCATTTCTTGTGGGTATTAGCATAAATGATTGCACGTTGGGTTGGCGAGCAAAAATAAGAGTGCCTGTTGTTGTTGCCGCGTCTTTTACGGCAAAAAAGGGAACAAATAAACTGCGGTTTCGACCATAATCTTGATCAGGTAAATAAACGCAAGACTCACCATCGTGTAGTGCTCTAATTAATCCTTTAACATCACGTTTTCCAAGCATGTATTTATTTGAACGCCCTCTACCTCTAAACTGAAAATATTCCATCAGTTCATTATTGTGTGGGCGATAAAATACAACCGTTGGGTTAGCATATCCAATACCACGACAATTTATTTCGGCACTTAAATAATGCATCGCAAGTAGTAAAATTCCATGGCCGTCTTGTTTGGCTTGTTCAATATTTTCAAGTCCCTCTACTTTTACTTTGCGACGAACACGCCAGTCTGGCCACCACCAGCCCATGCCTGTTTCAAACAAAGCAATGCCAGTATTTTCAAAATTTTTCTTTAACATTTGCTGATGTTCTGAGGCGCTCATTTGTGGAAAGCACAGTTGTAAATTCTTTAACGCAACTCTTTTGCGACTGGAGCCTATTTTTAATAACAACCGGCCAACAGCTCTACCCAAAAACAATTGAAATTTATATGGCAACCAAGAAATTGAATAAAGAATAATAACGCCTAGCCAAGTTAGCCAATATTTAGGAAGAAAAAAAGAGGCTTTAAAATCTGGCTGTAATACTTTGTTTTTGCTCATAGCTATTGTAATTCAATGAAGTTCCTGTGATACACTCGCACCATTATATCGATTTTTTTTGTGGATCACAGGATGAAAGTAGAAATCCCCGCTTTTAATCAAGCTAAAGTGTTGGTTGTTGGTGATATTATGCTAGACCGTTATTGGTCTGGAGCAACGCAACGTATTTCACCCGAAGCACCAGTCCCTGTAGTACGTATAAATAATAATGAAGATCGTCCCGGTGGCGCTGCTAATGTTGCACTAAATATTGCATCGTTGGGCGGACAAACGACTTTAGTTGGTATAACGGGTGACGATGAAGAAAGCACAACACTGGCAACAAGATTACAAGCAATGGCAATTGTTTGTGATTTTGTAAAACAATCAGCTTTACCAACAATAACTAAACTGAGAGTAATGAGCCGTAATCAACAACTTATCCGTTTAGATTTTGAAGAATCTTTTCATCACTTAAATAAGCTAAGTTTAACACAGCGTGTCGAACAGCAAATAAGAGGTCACCATCTCTTATTGTTGTCTGATTATGATAAAGGTACGTTGTCAGATATTCCGTCGTTAATTTCAATCGCTAAACAACATAATATTCCTGTTGTGGTTGATCCTAAGGGTAATGACTTTAACCGTTATCGTGGGGCAACATTACTAACACCAAATATGTCTGAATTTGAAACTGTAGCGGGCATCTGCGATAGTGAAAATGAGTTAGTTGAAAAAGGGCAGGTATTATTAGTTGAATTAGATTTATCTGCTTTATTAATAACGCGTTCTGAACATGGCATGACACTATTACGCAAAGATCAGCCAGAGCTACATTTACCTACACAAGCCAAGGAGGTATTCGATGTAACTGGCGCTGGCGATACGGTAATTGCTACTTTGGCGTTAGCTATTGCAGCAAAGGCATCATTTTCTCAAGCGAGTGCCTTGGCGAATATTGCTGCTGGTATTGTGGTTGGTAAAACAGGTACTTCAACGGTAAGTGAAGCTGAATTATTAGCGCAGATATATTCAGGCCAAGAAAGTGGTTTTGGTGTATTAAGCGCTGAGCAATTAAAAATTGCGGTTGAGTTAGCTAAAGCTCGCGGTGAAAAAATAGTGATGACTAACGGTTGTTTTGATTTATTGCATGCCGGCCATGTTTCTTATTTAGAAAATGCTAAAAAGTTAGGTACACGTTTAATTATTGCAGTAAACAACGATGTTTCTGTTACGCGTTTAAAAGGGATTGGTCGTCCCGTAAACCCAGTGGACAGGCGTATGGCAGTATTAGCGGGTTTAGGTGCAGTTGATTGGGTAGTAGATTTTAGTGAAGATACACCACAACGACTTATCGCTAATATTTTACCTGATATTTTAGTCAAAGGAGGTGATTATAATGTTGAGGATATCGCTGGAGGTAAGGAAGTACTAAAAGCGGGTGGAGAAGTAAAAGTATTAAATTTTGAGGTAGGTGTTTCCACCACACAAATTATTAATACCATTCGTTTAGAAGATTAATTGATTTAGTTAGATGATTAAAAATAAAAAAGCGCAAAAAAAGGTATTTGCGCTTTTTTATATAATTAACGAGGGTAAATAGACAGCTAAATCTACTTCATTAAGCCATTATTTATATCAGTAATATCTTTATCTGAAATCATGCCACCAGCACGTTTTAATCCTAAAATTGCTTCAATATAGCCATAACGAGTTGATGATAAATTACGTTTAGCATTATATAAATTACGTGTGCTATTTAATACGTCAACAATAGTACGAGTACCGACTTCAAACCCTGCTTCGGTTGCTTTTAAAGCACTTTCTGCACTGATCACTGATTGTTCAAATGCTTTAATACTCGAAATTGATGCTCTGACCGTATTAAACGCATTACGCGTGTTACGCACCACATTACGATGTGTTAACGCTAAGTCTTGACTCGCGGCAACGTAGTTTTGTTGTGCTTGACGAACCGCACTAGAAGTAGCACCGCCAGAATAAATTGGTACGGTTAAGGTTATTCCTATCGATTGATTGTCAAAATACGGTGTAGATGATGTTGAAGGTTCTGGAAGTATAGCTGCATTGAACGTACTTGTGTTTTTAGATGCTCCCATACTGCCGTTTAAATCTACTGTTGGATAATGTCCCGATTGAGCAACATTGATATTTTCTTTAGCAATATCAACACCAACTTTTTGAGCAATTAATTCAATACTTTTTGTTTCGGCAATTTGTTGCCATTCATCAGCGCTGTTAGGCATTGGTATTGAAGTACTAAAGCTCGAGGTATCTAAGGTACTTAAATTACGAGGATAGCGATTAGTAATAGTACGCAACGCTTCTTCAGTATTATAAACTTTATTTTCAGCCTGAATTACTTTTGCTACCGCGTCATCAAATTGTGCTTGTGCTTCATGCACATCAGTGATTGCGGTTAAACCTACAGCAAAACGCTGTTTAGTTTGTTCTAATTGGCGCTCAATGGCTTTTTTCTCGGCATTAGCAAACTCTAAATCATCTTTAGCACTTAATACATTAAAATATGACTTTGTTACTCGCACGATTAAGTCTTGCTTGGCTAAACGATAATTTAAATCACTTTGATGAGCTGACTTTTTAGCATTACTCATACGTAACCAAGAGTCGTGATGATATAACTGCATGGATAGGTTTAAACTATAACTAGATGTTTTCCTAACGCTATTCACATCGTAAAAAATAAATTCATTATTACTGCTTAATTGAGAGCCTTGGGAATCATTTTCAACTCTATTATAGTTTCCTCTTGCGCTAAGCTGAGGTAACAATGCTGACATCGCTTGATCAATATTTTCTTTGACCGACATCGCCTGTGCTTGTGCTTTTTGTACTGTGGGATCAGACTGTAAAGCTAATTGATAAATTTCAGCTAAGTTTTCGGCATATAAATTACTGCTTGATGCGGCTAAAACTACGCCAATAACCAAAGAAGTTAATGATTTTTTCATGGTAAAGTCATTCCTTTAATGTGCAATACTAGTTTTTATAGCGATCTTCTTTGAGAGCTTGCTATTGAGCTAAATTTAAAGATTTTAAAATGATTAAATTTAGTCATTATATTTTTTATCAAACTAGATTTTTTGCCATTATTATATGTAAATGGATTTTTATAAAATTAATATTAGCGAGTGTAAATTAAATAAATGTTTAATTTTGCATTCTAGTGTAACAAAATATTTGTTGTAGTAGAGAGTACCGTTATAAATTCGAGTATAAAGGACAATAAAGTGTCGATAAAGCAATTTACGCAAAATGACGTTGAAATCATAGAAAATAACACAAAATATCAAGGTTTTTTCAAAATTGATGAATATAAACTACGCCATCGTTTGTTTAATGGTGGCTATAGTCAAATATTATCGCGTGAAATATTTGAACGCGGTAATGCGGTGGTTTTAATGCCTTATGATGTAAGTAACGATACTTTGGTATTTGTTACTCAATTTAGAGTAGGAGCATTAACAGAATCTACAGACAATAATGGACAATCATCATCACCATGGTTGCTCGAGTTTGTCGCTGGTATGTTTAATGAAAACGAAAATCCAATTGAAGTGGCTATACGAGAAACAAAAGAAGAAGCAAACCTTATTATTAGTGCAAAAGATGTTGAACCAATTATGCAATATCTTTCTAGCCCTGGTGGCACAACTGAAAATATTCATTTATATATAGGTTATGTAGATAGCACCAATAACGAAGGTGACTATATCTCGGGTGTATATGGTTTAGTTGACGAGGGTGAAGATATTCAGGTGTCAGTACTGCCCCGTATTAGCGCTATGAAGTTACTGGATGAAGGTAAAATTAATAACGCCGCCACCATTATTGGGTTACAATGGCTACAGTTAAACTATCAACGTATTCAAAATCAGCAACGTAAATTGTCGCTTGGTATCGAGTAATATATTTAATTTTATTTAGGTCAGTACAGCAAGGCAAAACAGTGATAAATAGTTCATCGTTAACCATCACAAAAAAATACCGCCCAAGTTTAATTAGCTTGATGCAATTGTGTGAATGTAATTATTTGTTACTCAGCAAGTTACTTTTTAATAAAAATACAAGTGAACGCGCAGGCGAACAGTAT
>Ga0316202_10002597_pt1 | contig 11693 bp, 12 predicted proteins | sample 3monrhotite_MG_FD_204934 | JGI IMG/M metagenome (GOLD analysis project Ga0316202, IMG submission 204934) | Microbial mat bacterial communities from mineral coupon in-situ incubated in ocean water Damariscotta River, Maine, United States -... | ecosystem: Environmental > Aquatic > Marine >... | reverse complement strand
GGCTGAAACGCAAAGCAGGGATGAAGGACAGTTCCAAACTCATTCCCGGACATGGCGGCGTGTTCGACCGAGTCGATGGCGTCATCCCCGTGGCATTCATTGTCGGCCTGCTTTCCGGAGTGGCTTAAGCGATGCGCTCGATCTCCATTCTCGGTGCGACTGGCTCTGTGGGCTCATCGACGCTCGATCTAATCCGGCGTGAGCGCGACAAATGGCGCGTTGCTGCTTTGACGGCGAATTGCAGCGCGGAAGAGCTGGCGAAGCTGGCAATCGAATTCGATGCGGAAACGGCCGTAGTTGGCGATGAAAGCTGTCTCGACGATTTGCGCAAAGCGCTGGGAAATTCGGGGATCAAGGCTTCGTGCGGCGCGCAGGCCCTATCCGATGCAGCCTCGCAGCCGGTCGATCTAACCGTGGCCGCGATAGTCGGTTGCGCGGGTCTTGCGCCAGTTATGGCAGCGATAGAGCAGGGCGGCACAATCGCGCTCGCCAATAAGGAAGCGCTGGTTTCTGCAGGCGATGTGATGACCGCTGCAGTGGCACAGCACGGCGCGACACTGCTTCCAGTCGACAGCGAGCACAATGCGATCTTTCAGTGCCTCCAAGGCAACGATGTTGATGAGGTCCGCTGGATCACTTTGACAGCAAGTGGCGGCCCCTTTCGCGAGTGGACGCCGGCTCAGCTCGCTGCAGCAACGCCCGCGCAAGCCGTGGCCCATCCCAATTGGGATATGGGCGCGAAGATTAGCGTCGATTCGGCAACGATGATGAACAAGGGGCTCGAATTCATCGAGGCGCATCATCTTTTTCCGGTCGGGTTGGATCGCCTGAGGATCGTGGTTCACCCGCAAAGTGTCATTCATTCAATGGTCGAATATCGCGATGGATCGACCCTCGCGCAGCTCGGCCCCTCGGATATGAAAGTGCCGATTGGATCCTGCTTGGCGTGGCCAAAGCGTATGGAAACCGGCTGCCAACCGCTTGATTTGCCAGCAATTGGACAGCTGACGTTCTTTGCTCCTGATGAAGAGCGTTTCCCCGCCACACGGCTGGCGCGCGAGGCAGTTCACTCGGGCGGCGCGGGCCCCGCCACGCTCAACGCGGCGAATGAAGTTGCTGTCGCAGCCTTCCTACGCGGTCAGATCGGGTTCACCCAGATCGCGTCTACAGTGGCGGAAACGCTCAATAACGATATACAGGCCGCCCCGACCTCGCTCGAAGAGGTGCTGGCAGTCGATGCCGATGCCCGTGTAAGAGCGTCTGAGATTTTGGAGAACGCCTGAGTGTTCGAATCTGTACCCCTTTGGATGTGGCCCGTCGGCTTCCTGTTGGTGCTCGGCCCGCTGATCACGGTGCACGAGCTCGGTCACTACCTCGTGGGCCGGTGGTTCGGGGTGAAAGCAGAGGCCTTTTCAATCGGCTTTGGAAAGGAAATCGCCGGACGCACCGATAAGCATGGCACGCGCTGGAAACTGTCCGTGCTGCCGCTTGGTGGTTACGTCCAGTTCAGAGGCGACATGAACCCGGCGAGCATTCCTGACTCCGAAGCGTTGAAAGAAATTTCGCCCGAGGATCGCGACGATGGAAACTTTCATCACGCGGCCCTGTGGAAGCGCGCGCTGATTGTCGCGGCTGGTCCGGTCACCAATCTGGTGGTTGCGATCGCGATCTTTGCAGCCTTCAACATGGTCTATGGCAAACCCGCACCTGTGGACGATAATGGAAGGCCGACAATCGGTTCCTTCACCGAAGATTCTCCGGGACGAGCAGCGGGTCTAGAAGTGGGCGACCAGATCATCTCGATCGATGGCGAGCAAGTTTACCAGTTCAGAGATGTTGTGCAAAAAATTGTCCTTTATCCAGGCCAGGAAATTGCGATTGCGGTTGAGCGAAACGGCCGGGAGCTGACGCTTCCAGTTACCATCGGTGATTTTGTCGAGAAAGATCGCTTTGGCAACGAGGCGCGCGTTGGTCGCATCGGAGCTTTTTCCACCAGCCAGCAATATGTTCCCGTAGGGCCCGGAGAAGCGGTTTCGATCGCCTTTGGCCAGACCGCTGCAACGATGCAGATGATGGTAACGGGTATTAAACAGATCCTGACGGGCGACCGTTCGGTGCGCGAGCTTGGCGGTCCAATCAAAATTGCCAAATATTCGGGCGAACAATTAAGCCTTGGCTGGCCAGCCTTCATTAGTTTTGTCGCGTTGATCTCGCTTAATTTGGCATTCATCAACTTGCTGCCAATTCCTGCGCTCGACGGAGGCCATTTGGCATTCTACGCGGCAGAGGCCGTTCGCAGAAAACCGATTGGCCCGCGTGGAACCGAATATGCCTATCGCGTGGGCGTTGCATTGGTGCTGATGCTGATGCTTTTCGTCACCGTGAACGACGTGGTTTCTCTCCCAATTTTCGGGAGTTAGGCTAAAAGTGGGCAAAATGCGTAGGGGAACTGGTTCGCACACCGCTTGATTGGGGGCACTGCATCGGGCAAGGGCTGGAAACATCTGCTCTGCCCTTGCGGGTAATTGGTGTGCGAATGAAATTTTTGGACAGGAAATCCGTGTCTATGACTGGACGAATTATGTGCGGTAAAGAGAACAAGCCTACCATGGTTAGTACAAGCAGCCGCCGACTGGCTCTAGTGCTTCTCGGTGGTACAATGCTGGGTGGGATGCCAACGGCTTTGAGTGCGCAGGATACTGTTCCGCCTGCTCAAGCGTCGACACCGCAGCCTGCCGAGCCGGCCCAGCCTCAGCCTCAGCCTCAGGTAATCCAATCGATTGCCATTCTCGGTGCCCAACGGCTCGAACCGCAAACGATTCTTAGCTATATCACGCTGCGCGCGGGACAGCCCTATTCGCAGGCTGCAGCCGACCAGGCCATTAAGGAGCTTTACGCGACCGAGCTGTTCGCTAACGCCAGCCTGCGTAATGATGGCGGTAACGTGATCATCGAACTGACCGAGAACCCGGTGATCAACCGCATTATTCTCGAGGGTAACAAGCGCCTAAAGAACGACAAAATCGTTCCTGAGATTAAGCTCGCTCCACGACAAATTTTTACGCGCTCTAAGGTTCGCGCAGATACGGCACGAATTGTTGAACTGTACAAGCGTCAGGGCCGTTTTGCGGCGACGGTTGAACCGAAGGTTGTTGAGCTCGCACAGAACCGCGTTGATGTGGTTTACGAAATCTCTGAAGGGCCGAAATCAAAAGTCCGTCAGATCAACATTATCGGCAATGAGGTCTTTTCGGACGGGTCATTGCGCGGCGAGATGGTCACCAAGCAGGCGCGCTTCACCAGCTTTTTCAGTTCAAACACAAGTTACGACCCTGACCGCTTGGCGTTTGACCAACAAAAATTGCGTCAGTTCTATCTGACCGAAGGTTACGCTGATTTCCGGGTGGTTTCTGCCGTTGCCGAACTGACACCCGACAAGAAGGACTTCATCATCACTTACGTGGTTGAAGAAGGCGAGCGGTACAAATTTGGCGATGTCACCGTGGACAGTCAAATTCGCGACTTCGACAGCGACGCAATGACCAGCAGGCTTCCGATGAAAAACGGTGATTGGTATGATGCCAAGCTCGTTGAAGACACTGTCGAGCAGTTGCAGGAACTCGCCGGAACCTTCGGCTATGCATTTGCCGACGTCCGTCCTCGGTTCGATCGCAACAAAGACGGATTGCAGATGAACCTCAATTTCGTTCTAGCCGAGGCGCCGCGTGTCTACGTTGAGCGGATTGACGTTAATGGCAACACCCTTACGCAAGATAAGGTTGTTCGACGTGAATTCCGCGTTGCGGAAGGCGATGCGTTCAACTCCATTGGTGTTAAACGCTCGACCAACCGGATTAAGTCGCTGGGCTTCTTCCAAGAAAACTTCGAGATTGAACAGAAGGAAGGCAGCCAGCCTGACCGGATTGTGCTCGAAGCCAATGTCGAAGAAAATCCGACAGGTGAATTGCAGCTATCTGCCGGCTTCTCTTCACTGGAAAGCTTCATTCTTGCCGGTTCTATCCGTCAACGTAATTTCCGCGGACGCGGCCAGACGATTGGTGCAAGCGTAAATTACTCACGCTTCTCACGGTCAGCAAATATTAGCTTTACCGAGCCTTATGTGTTCGATCGGAACATCTCTACTGGGATCGATATTTACCGCCAAGATTACAACAATTTTGGTTTCAATCTCGGCAGCAGGACCAACAGCTTTGAGCAATCGACGACCGGCATCTCGGCGCGCGTTGGCGTTCCTCTGACTGAGTATATGTCGGTCATCGGAAGCTATACGCTGAACTATGACGATATCTCTGTCGGTGATAGCTTCTTTGGTCCGGTTGATGCCAACGGCAATCGCCAATGTATTGGCGGCTTGTTCCTTTGCGAAGTCGTTGGTCAGCGAACAAGCTCCATCGTCGGTGCGACGCTTGCTTTCAGCGATCTCGACAGCACGTTCCGACCTACTCGCGGCATGAGCGTTTCATTCACGACCGAGTTTGCGGGCGTGGGCGGATCGGTCAAATATCTGCGAGTTCGCGGTAAAGCAGCGCGTTACTGGAACGTCCTCAATGGGTTCGTTTTCTCTCTGACCGGAGAGGGCGGTGCGATCAACGGACTTTCTACCCGTGCAGGTGTTGGCGTGGACGATGTCCGGTTGAATGATCGCTTTTTCTTGGGAGAGCCGCAAATCCGGGGCTTTGACATTCGCGGCGTTGGTCCGCGCGTCGTAGCGCTGCCTTATATTGACGAAGATGGTGATCCCGCGACGGCGCCTACTTTGCTCTCGCTTGAGGACGCTCGTGCGCAAAATCGTCTTTCGGACGATGCGATTGGCGGAAATGCATATTATCTTGGTCGAGCCGAGTTGGAAATTCCACTCGGCAGCGGCGCGCGCGAACTGGGGCTCCGCCCATCCTTGTTCGTCGATGCGGGCGCGTTGTTCAATGTTACGTCGCCCAATTTGCGCGACCAGCCGAACGGGCTTCGACTAACCGATCCGACGACCGGTGAAGAACTGTTCACGCAAATTGATGACGATGGAATGGGCGGTACGACAACCTCATTTGTGACCGTTCCGATCAATCCGAACACCGGCGATGCAAACACGCCGACTTTTGATCCAAACTTCGCCATTCGCGAGCTATTCTTGGGCAATTCGGCCAAGCCGCGTGTCACAGTTGGTGTCGGGGTGAACTGGAACTCTCCATTTGGTCCTTTCCGGATCGACTTCGCTCACGCGCTCTCCACGGTGCGCGGCGACGATACGAAAAAATTCTCATTCAATGTAGGAACTCAATTCTAATGAAAACTTTTATGAAGCCCGTAATTGCAGCTGGTCTTGCTCTTGCTGCAACCGCTCCTGTAGCGATGCCGGCGCAAGCACAAGTTGCAGGCATTGCAACCAGCACGCCTGAGGCAGTCATTGTCCGCTCCGCAGCTCGCGTAGCCGGATATCAGGCCATCAACTCAACCTATGCTTCGCAGATTCAGCAAATCTCAACTTTGAGCCAAGAAGTGCAAACACTGTCACAAAGTTTGGACACTGATGGCGATCAGAACCTAACGCAGCAAGAAGTTGACGCTAATCCAGCGGTTAGCCAACAAGTCCAGCAGAAGCAGCAGCAGATTGAAACGCTGTCCCAACCGATTGTTATGGCGCAATATTGGGTGATCGAGCAATTGCTAAGAGATTATGGCAACGCACAACAACAGGTGGTGAACAATAAGGGTATTCAAATCATGCTCGCACGCGAGGCGTTTCAATATGCGCCTGAAGGTGTCGATGTGACCGAAGATATTCTGGCCGCGCTTGATCAGCGGTTGCCGACGGTTCAGACCGTTCCAGTGGTGAATTATAATCCAAGCCAGGCCACTGTGCAGATGCATCAGTCGGTTCAGCAGATCATTCTTGGTCTGGCGCAGCGGGCAGCAGCTCAGCAGGCACAACAAGGCGCTGCGGCTCAGCAGCCAGCGCCAACTGGCCGATAATCACGACGACCTCTGGGGGCAGGGCAATGAGCGAAGAAAGCGGATCGACGTCGGTCATAACCGACTATAACATCCAAAGAATCCTCAAGGCTCTGCCTCACAGATACCCTTTGCTACTTGTCGACAAGGTAAAGAGCATCGAGCTTGGCGAGCGTATCCACGCAGTCAAAGCTGTGTCGATGAATGAAGAGTTTTTTCAGGGTCACTTTCCTGGCGCGCCGATTATGCCCGGCGTTCTTCAAATCGAAGCAATGGCGCAAGCGGCAGCAATTCTCGGCATTGAGACTCTTGAGTTGGCTGGTACGGGCAAGCTGGTGTTTTTCATGGGTATCGAGAACGCCAAGTTTCGCTCTCCGGTAACGCCAGGCTGCCTGCTCGATATGGAAGTCGAATTTGTTCAGAAGCGCAGCCGGGTCTACAAATTCAAAGGCACGGCCAGCGTTGAGGGCAAGACGACCTGTCAGGTTGAATTTACCGCGATGATTGCAGACCCGCCTGCTTAGCAGACTCTGCTTGCCAAATGTTGCAGCGCACCCTATTGGCGCGCCTTCTCATTTCAATTGCAGTCCCGGTCGGAACCGGGGCGAATGCATAAAGGATTAATGCCATGAAGGCTGAAGGACACCCCGACTACCACATGATCACGGTCAAGATGACCGATGGCACCGAATTCCAGACGCGCTCCACCTGGGGCAGCGAAGGCGACACTTTGTCGCTGGAAATCGATCCGACCAGCCATCCGGCATGGACTGGCGGCAAGCAACAGCTGCAAGAGGGCGGCCGTGTTGCCCAATTCAACAAGCGCTTCGGTGGTATCAGCCTCAAGAAGTAAGCGTCTTGCGAATCAGAGTTTTGAAAAGGCGGTCCCGAGGGGCCGCCTTTTTGTTTTCAGCGTCTGTGACGAAATCTATCGGCGACCACCTTGTGAAAGAATATTGCGTGAGTTTCAGTCCAACGCAGTTTTCGCTTCCCAAATACGGCAAGCTATGCAATTGGCTCGCGCCCGCTCTTCAAGCGACTTGACCGCGCGGCTGTCAGCCTTAACAGGCCAGCCCAGCACGGCATTTTGCAATGCGGATGCGGATATGTGGCGATCGTAGCTCAGTTGGTTAGAGCGCCGGTTTGTGGTACCGGAGGTCGGGGATTCGAGCTCCCTCGGTCGCCCCATTATCCCCTCTCATTTCTGCTGTGAAAAACTGCTGCACGAAATTGATCGTGCGCGATTGGGGCATGCGCAATGACTGCATTCTGGACCGAACCCGATTTTGACGAGCATGAGCACGTTCAGCTTGTCCACGACCGCAATTCGGGCCTGACAGCGATTATTGCGCTCCATTCAACACATCTTGGTCCGGGTGCTGGCGGCACGCGCTTTTGGCATTATCCAGATGCCAAAGATGCGATGCGCGACGCTCTGCGTCTAAGCCGCGGGATGAGCTATAAGAATGCCATGGCCGGTCTGCCAATGGGCGGGGGAAAAGCGGTAATTCTGGCAAATGCCGACCGCGCAAAATCCGCCGAAATGCTGGCGGCTTTCGGCGATGCGGTGAACGCATTGGGCGGCAAATATGTCACCGCCGAAGACGTCGGTATCAGCGAAGAGGATATGGTCGCAGTATCGCAGCGTACCAAATTCGTTTCTGGCCTGCCCGCCAAGGATGACGACGCGGCGGGCGGAGACCCTGGTCCGTTCACTGCAATGGGTATTTATCACGGCATCAAGGCTGCTGTGAAATACAAGCTGGGCAAAGACAGCGTATCGGGTGTCCATGTCGCGATCCAGGGCACTGGCAGCGTCGGCAGCGGTGTTGCCCGCTTACTTGCCAATGATGGCGCAAAGCTGACGGTGTCGGATATTCACGCTGATCGGGCGCAGGCATTGGCAACCGAATTGGGCGGCGAGTTTGCAGATCCTGAGGCGGTGATGAGCATAGCTTGTGACGTGTTTAGCCCAAACGCTCTCGGTGCGATCCTAGACGATGAAGGTATCGCCCGGCTGGAAGCACCGATCGTAGCGGGCGGAGCCAACAATCAATTGGCCCGGCAGGGGCATGGCGCGAAATTGGCTGAGCGCGGAATTCTATATGCACCTGATTACGTCATCAATGCTGGCGGCATCATCAGCGTGGCGATGGAATATCTGTGCACTCAGCATGGCGAATCCAGCGATATAAACGAGGTTCGCAAACGGATCGCAAAGATCCCCGGTCGTCTTGAGAAAATTTGGCAGGAGAGCGATCAGACAGGCGTCTCTCCGGACGTTGTCGCCGACCGGATGGCGCAAAAACTGATCGGTCGATAGTCATCGGCGATTCCGCCTCTTGCGGGCGGCTCATCGCCCTGCCAAGACTAGCGCCGATCATGCACGGCTTCGCCAATCCCAAACGATTCCTTTCGCTTGCAAAGTGGTTAACCCCGCTGCTGCTGGTAAGCGGTTTGATTCTCACCTCGGTAGCGCTGATTTGGGGGCTTTTTTACCTGCCACCTGATCGACTCATGGGTGATACAGTGCGCATTTTGATCGTTCATGTCCCATCGGCTTGGCTTGGGATGGGAGGCTGGACAGCGATCGCAATTTCAAGCCTCGTGTTTCTGGTGTGGCGGCATCCGTTGGCAAGCCTTGCTGCACAAGCTTCGGCACTTCCTGGCGCAGTTTTCACAGCGTTGTGTTTGATCACCGGCTCGCTCTGGGCAAGGCCCACATGGGGAACATGGTGGGTTTGGGACGGCCGTGTCACTTCGATGCTGGTCCTGCTGTTCCTTTACTTTGGTTACATGGCCCTTGCACAAACCGTAAGCCGGGATGGTGGATCGAGCCGAATTCCAGCAATCTTTGGTCTGGTCGGTGCCATCAACATTCCGATTATCAATCGCTCTGTTGTCTGGTGGCAGTCATTGCATCAGCCGCCTAGCATTACGATTGGAAAGAGCGCTATCGACAACGCGTTTCTCGTTCCGATGCTGATTGCGGTGCTTGGCTTTTCACTGTTGTTCGGAGGGGTGGTGCTCGCACGGATGAGAGCATTGCTGGCAGATGTGCAGACTGAAGCACGCTTGCGTCGCAAAGTCGCAGGAGCAAATTGATGCGAGAGAATTTGGATCAATGGGATTACGTCATAGCATGTTATGCCATTGGCATACTTACAATTTTAGTGATGGTTGGCTGGAGCTGGTTGACGATGCGTGCAGCTGAAAAACGTCGGGATAAGGCCAGAGGTAAATGAGTGGTCCGCTAAAACCAAAACATCAAAGACTGGTGTTGATCGTCCTTGCATTGGTTGCGCTGATCGGCGCGGGACTGCTGGCGAGCTGGGCATTGCGCAATGAAGCAAGCTATTTCTACCTCCCGAACCAGATAGCAAGCGATCCGCCCGAAGCGGGCGTGGCCATCCGGCTTGGTGGCATGGTTCAGGAAGGGTCGCTCAAGACGCTTGAAGACGGAATCACAGTCGCCTTTACCGTCACCGACCAAGAAGCAGCGACCGTTCCTGTGCTTTACAGAGGGATATTGCCCGATCTGTTCGTCGAAGGCTCGGGCGTAGTTGCCGACGGCCGGATGGACGTAGAGGGTACTTTCATCGCTGACAATTTGCTTGCCAAGCATGATGAGAATTATGTGCCTCGCGAGTTGCAGGAAATGGAACAGCATCAAGCTGCCGCGACCTTGGTCGGCGAAGGAAAACCGCAATGATTGCTGAGCTGGGGCTTGCAGCCCTTTGGATCGCATCTGCGCTGGCTGTCTTGCAATTGGTAGGCGGGGTGCTCGCGCAGAAACAGGGCGGCTCTGAGATGGCCAAGCTCGTGCGGCCTGCAGCGATCACTCAGGGCCTGCTTGCCGCTTTTGCGTTTCTGATGCTGCTATGGCTGTTTGCAATAACCGATTTGTCGGTCAAGCTGGTCGCGACCAATTCACACTCTGCCAAACCATTGATTTTCAAACTTTCTGGCGCATGGGGCAACCACGAAGGATCGATGCTGCTTTGGATCACCGTCATGGCAATGGCTGGCGGATTGATCGCGCTGGTAGAAAGGCGACTGCCTGAAAAAACCATGATGGCAACATTGGCCGCGCAGGCATTCGTTGGCATCGGATTCTATGCCTTTTTGCTGCTTAGCTCGAACCCGTTTGAACGTCTCCCGCAACCAGCGGTCGAGGGAATGGGTCTGAACCCTCTGCTGCAGGACATCGGCCTCGCTTTCCATCCGCCTACGCTCTACTTCGGCTATGTCGGACTTTCGGTTGCATTCAGTTTTGCCGTTGGAGCCCTGATGACCCGCAAAGTCGGACCGGATTTTGCCCGGGCCATGCGGCCTTGGGTGCTGGGTGCTTGGGTTTTCCTGACCCTGGGGATCACGGCGGGCAGCTATTGGGCTTATTACGAGCTCGGCTGGGGCGGGTGGTGGTTCTGGGATCCGGTTGAAAATGCCTCCCTGATGCCATGGCTCGCTGCGACAGCATTGCTGCATTCGGTTAGCGTTCTGGCGGCCCGAGACGCGCTCAGGGCATGGACGATCATGCTCGGCGTTGTGGCTTTCTCAATGTCTATGCTGGGCACCTTCTTAGTGCGCTCAGGCATCCTCACCAGCGTCCATGCATTCGCGGTTGATCCGGAGCGCGGCAGCTTCATTTTGTTCTTGCTGGCGCTGTATATCGGCGGAGCCTTGCTGTTGTTCGCGCTGAGGGCCGGCACGGTCACCGAGGGTGAACGTTTCTCGGTTACAAGCCGTGAGGGTGCGCTGGTGTTCAACAATGTGATGTTGAGCGCGATCCTGGGCATTGTTTTGCTCGGCACGCTCTATCCGCTGCTGACGGAGGCATTTGATGTGCGGGTTTCTGTCGGTCCACCATACTTCAATCCCGTTGGGGCAATATTCACAGTCCCGATGCTGATTGTCATGACCATTGGCCCGATGCTGCGATGGCGCGGTGACAGCTTCGACCGGATCAAATTTCCTGCTGCAATCGTTGCATCGATTATGTTGGCAGTCCTCGCCCTAGTTCTGGTGCTTGGTTCCTATGGCATACTGCCGGTGCTTGGCCTGGCCATCGCGATCGGTCTCGGCGTGGCAAGCTTCTTGCCGCTGCGCGGACGCAAGCTGACCCGTGTGCCTATTGCGACTTGGGGCATGATCATGGCGCATTTCGGTATCGCTGTTGCGCTATTTGGTATGGCTAGCGAGACTGCATTTTCGGAAGAGAAATTGGCGGCAGTTTCTGTTGGGGACGCGACTGATGTTGGGCCGTGGACCGTTGTGCTCGGCTCGGTCGAGCCCGTTGCTGGTCCAAATTGGACCGCAATCGAAGGCCGTCTGCAAGCAAGCTATGATGGTTCAGAGCCAATCCTACTCAACCCGCAGTCGCGTAACTTTTGGGCACCCCCGCAAGAAACGACCGAAAGCACGCTGGCGACCCGCTGGAACGGACAGCTTTATGCAGTCATCGGGAACCAGGCGAGCGACGGACGCTGGCAATTGCGGCTTTGGTGGAAGCCGTTCGTTACGCTGATCTGGTATGGCGGTATTCTGGTTGCGCTTGGCGGGGTTCTTGCGATCATTGGTAGGGTGCGCGGCGATCTGAAGCGGCGTTACGTCAGAGCGCGAAGCGATCAGCGCCGCGAGGATGCAGCAGCGCTATGAGCAATTTTCGCCTTTGGATCCCGCTTGGCTTGTTCGCGCTGTTTCTTGGCGTCGCTGCTTATCAGCTG
>Ga0316202_10002595_pt1 | contig 11696 bp, 5 predicted proteins | sample 3monrhotite_MG_FD_204934 | JGI IMG/M metagenome (GOLD analysis project Ga0316202, IMG submission 204934) | Microbial mat bacterial communities from mineral coupon in-situ incubated in ocean water Damariscotta River, Maine, United States -... | ecosystem: Environmental > Aquatic > Marine >... | reverse complement strand
TTGCTTGCCCTTGTTGACGCATCAAGCATGATAGTGACCGTTCCAGCATCAGTTACAGACTCACCAAATCGAAAGATATCCCCTGTAAGAGTATTATCTAATTCCTGTAGTATTAATGTCAGCTTGTCTAATGCGGCCTCATGTGTTTCTGCTGGGAAAGTATCGTTCTCTACATAGTCTGTAACCTGAGTCCGTGCAATAGACCTAACAAAGACTACCTTAGCACCAGTACCCGGTGTATTCCCTGATGTGAATGTAACATTGCCGCCTGAGCCAGAACCTACTCCGCTAAGAGTATAGTGGGTAGTCAGACTTTTAAGGACATTATCAACGTAAACTTTGATCTCTGCCTCTGCAAATATCTTAAAGGTGTAAGCAAATACAGTAGTTACGTTGTTGCCTGCGTATGATACTTTAGTTGTAGTGGATGAAACCGTCATTATTTAGTTGCTCCAAATCTTTTTTCAAGTTCTCTAGCACGACCTAGTAGATTAAAATCTCCTATAATACTGTTTTTAGCTACTGTTTTGCGCTGGTTATATCTGCCTGTCATATATGTGGTCATTTTTTCAAAAGCATTATCTTTTCCATTAGCAGATTTAGGATTGCTCCAAATACGGTATTGCTTTTGGTACTCTCTTGAATTAAAGAGGCGGTTTAATGCGCCTTTCATATCATCCCCATACATATCCTTCCTCTTACCTATACGTTTAACATATTCTTCGTACTCATGGGGAGTTAATCTGACTTCTGTTTGCCTTGTACCTACTTTAAGAATATGGGAAGGCCGTGAAATATTTAGCTCTAAATCCTTCATTGCGTGGACTAAAGCAGGAGTTTCATCAGCTTTGCGTATTGTCAGAAACGACCAGACTGGGTTGTGAAACACACCCGGTAGCCCAGAATCAGTACCAGACTCATGCTCAACTTGATCCCCTAGAAAGTTACGTGCTGTAGGGACTAAATCAGAGTGGGCTGATGAAGTAGCTAACATTTGTGCTGTATAACCACTCCAATCTTCTGGTCTACGTATTGATGCTTTTTTCGGGTTAAGATCGTAAGTCTTTAATTCAGCCTTACCGGGTGACTTAGTTTTCTCGTATGCACGAACAAAAGCTGGCTGTAAGGTGCCAGTAATAGACTTCATTGCCCTAGTCCAATCTCCCGGTTCAGAAGATGAATCCGCAACTACACCAAGTACCTTATGCAAACTAGGTGCCCAAGTAGGGTCAACTAGATTCTTCTGTAAGCTCGTTAACCCTTTCTGTATTAACTCAACGCTACTAATATCGTCTTTCGCATCCATCATCTGAGAAACATCAGCACCCATCATTAGTAGATTAGAGTAGGGGCTAAATCTTGATATGTCAATCCAGTAGGCTGAATTGTTCTTAGCGTAAGCAGGTTTCACCTTAATAGATCGTGGCGGTTCGACACCTGTTTGTTGTGCGTTAATAGATTTCCAGTACTCTCTAGGGCCACTGCCTGTCATTTGACCATTCTGATACATTTGGGCACCATACCACATGAGCATACTACCGTATGACATACGCCCAATCTCTAACATCCTAGACTGACCACCACGCTTAAACTCTTCATTACGGAAGACTAAACCTAACGGTGAATGCTGTGCTGTGAATTTAGGTATATTCGATAGGACTTTTACAAAAGGCATACCCAGTTTAAGTAATGGGTAGTTAATACCTGCTTGAGTCAGATAATTAGCAATCTTTCCAGTTTTCTTCTGAAAGGTCATTAGATCAGCAAAATCTTGTATTTGGTTCTCAAAAGAGTAATCAACATCCCCTATACGCTCTTTAAAGTACTGAGGGTTATCAATGATCTCTTTGTATGTATTAGCAACATCATCCCCTGCTTTAGTGCCCGGTGTTAGCCCTTTAAGTAGCCTTTTATGTGGCGCATTCTCATAAGCATACCTCATTGCTAAACTATGCTTTTTCATTTCACCAGCTACAGTCTTAACAAATTCATCCTCCATGAGTAAGAAGCGTCCCGGTGCCCTTGTAAGAGAACCCATATAGTCTAAACCTAGACCAATAGCTGTATCTTCCATATCGAAGCTCTTAGCCGCAATATGTTGCATACCGTAGTTGTCAATCTTGCTTGCTCCACCCCATGCAGATTTGCCACTTACCCCGGCCTTTAAGGAGAGTTGAAATGCTTTTGTCAGTCCTGCCAGCATCCCGTACATAGAACCAAATGCTTCTCTGTAAGTAACAGTATCGGTACCCAACACTTTATTAGCAAATGGGATTTTCGATATAGTAGCGGCTGTTAATTGCGATACAGGTTGACTTACTAAGTTGGCAGTACCAATGACCATATTCATCATATGAGTAGCAGGATTACTCAGTAAGCCTTGATTGATCCATGCCTCAATGAACATATCCATGCCACCAGACTTAAACCCTTTTTCAATTACTTTCTGCATACCCTGTTTTCCTGCCTTAGCGTGAGCCTCATAGAGCATATCAATTACTCTAGGCACTTCCATACCGCCAATTTTGCTAGTTCTAAAGAACTCTAAAACTTGTTCCGCATCAGGTGAATTAAGTTTTGATTTCTGAAAACCTTTACCTAAATCATTAACTACAGTTTGTGCAGACCTAAGAGAAGCACCAGCAGTACTTTTTGCCTCACGTAACATTTGTTGCAACTCTAACGAATCTGCTAGAGAACGTACAAAAGCGGCTTGAGCCTCCGCTATTTCTTCTTTAGGCGCATCCAATTTACTCATTACAGTTTTACTAGCTTCTATTGCCTTAGTAAGCTGATGATCTACAGCACCAGCCATATGACCAAAACCATATATTATCTCAGGACTTACGACTCCCTCTTTACTAATTTGTTTTAAAGTTTCTACATCAAACCCAGCTTTGAGAGCAAAATTAATCCCTTTTTCAGACCATTCCTTGCTTGTTTCTTTAGGTCTATCTGCAATTGCTTTCCCAATGTTATCCAGATAAGTCATACGCTCTTCTGACGTAGACAAAGCTCTTAAATTATCTTGTATCTCAGTGTGATCTCCAAGTGCCTGTGCGACAGTCTTACCCTTTTCTATGGTAAACTTTACGGTAGCTTGGCTAGGAGTCATCTTTCCAGTTACAGGATCAACTACATCTCTTGCTTTTTGTAATAAAGCATCATCGTCTATTACTTTGACGGTATCTCCCTCAGTAACAAATACCTTCTTACTAGGGGCATCAATCGTACCATCCTTTGTCAAAACTTTGACAGCCGCAGTTTGTCTATGGACATCTAATGCCTCAATAAACCATTCGTTTACGGGTTTAATAGCCTTGCCAACTAAACTACCTACACCCTTCAATGCTGGCACCAGCACTTTATCTCCTACTAAAGCTAGACCACCTTCTTGCATAGCATTGCGTAATCTGTTTTTTGCCTCAGAATCATTAGGATTAGTAGCTAGATAACGGGATACCGCACCAGCTAAGTGATTATCTACAGTAGCTAAATCATTACCTAAATTCTGGTGATCTGGAGCAAATGCAGTACCCCCTGCTAATCCAGAAGCAATGACGTTAGCTGGTACTCCCTTAGAAGCCCATTTGCCTACCTTACCAGCCGCACCTAGCATTTTTACCGCACGTAAGGCAGGAATCCAGCCAGTAACAAACTGGCCTATAGCACGACCAGCTTCACCAGCACCTTCATCTAAGCCAGCACGTTCTGTAATTGTGTCCATATATTTTGAGATATAACGCCCAGTGTACTCATCTGAATCGCCCATCATCTCATCTGGGATTAAAGCATTCATCAGGGAACTGGCAGAAGCGGCAAGCTCATCAACGCCATACCCTACACCTGTAGCTAACCCTAGACTAAAATCTGACACCCCATCTACAAATTGACCCATAATGCCCTGTTCTTCTGCTTCATCAGGAGTAGGCATCTTATGCTTCTGTTTGCTAATGGTACGCATATTAGGATGATCCCCAACTCCTTGCTCAAGGTAAGTAGTCTCACCTATTGCTTTCTGGGTAGAGTCCATCTTAAAATCAAGGTCTTCTGTAGGGCGTTCTTGCTCTGCTTCAAGAATAGGAGTAGCCTCTAAGTCTAAAGCATTTTCTTCATACTGATGCAGTAGCTTTTGGACTTCTTCTGGTGTTGGCATATTTTAAGTCCTTTGCTCAGATTCATACTGTTTTTTAATATCGGCAACTTTCCCTAAATTTATTTCAATTTTTTGGGAATTTTTATCACTCAGATTTAAGAGTGCCATTTTCTTTTGCAACCACAACCACCCGTCATTAGTATTTTTACCCTTCAAGTTAAAATTATTAGGGAAGTTATACTTATCACCTTCGATATATAGGTTGCCATTTTTCACTACTACGCCAGCAGATTCCCCTACAGTAAGCCCAAAGGTCGTGGCGGCATTCCCCAAAGATTTAGCCATTTCTAAAGCAGGGGCAATAATACCCTTTTCCCGATATTTCCTATAAACCAATTTTTTTGCATCCCCCATATCCTGATAATTTGTAGCCCTACCCTCAATCAAAGCCTTGTATGCGATAAGACCTCCAGCTTTTAGAACTTCTGGGCTTAATGTTTTTTCAGTAATAGGCTTGGTGAATATTTTAGGTACAGACAACCCAGATTTTTCAAAGAAAGAAGCCATAATGTGTTTAGTGGCGGCTTGAGCCGCATCAAACTGGATGCCTGTAGTCGCATCTTCAACTTCTTCTATTGCTTTGACACCAGCTTGAATCTCTGGTGTATTTGGTAATTTTTTAGATTCTTTTTTCCAAGTCTTTGACCACTTACCTTTTTTTGGGGGATAAGTTATTGTTTTCTGAGGTACAGTGGAAGCCGTAGGACGCTCCAGTTCCATCAGTGGTTGTTTAAAATACTCATCACGTAATTGATTTCTACGCTTGGCTCCTTGCTTTGACTCATCTAAGTACATTTCGTTTGCGACAGTTTTGTAATCTCCACGCTTAGCCGCCTTGAGTAGCTTAGGCCACCCATCTTTAGAAGAGATAGCGGATTTTGAGTTCCAAGCTAATTCAGTAAGTAATTCTTTCATTATAGGTGGCTGGTCTTCGTAAGATATATCTCCCGGTTGCAATCTTTTATTGTACTCATTTTTACTACGTTCAGTGTGACGCAGTACAGCTAAATCAAACTGTGCATCTGTAATCTGTGGAAGCGATGCCCCTTCAGATTCCATTTTTGCACGTAAGGCTTTTTGCTCTTTATTTTGGCCTATACCATACCCAAGATTAGTTTGTCGAACCCCACCGGGATCGTCATACTCTGTACTAGAGTAGGATTCGGCAAATTTTAAATAGTCGGTAAAACCCTGTTCACCCATTTTGATTTTCTGCCCAACTTGAATTTGATCTTTGTTAGCAACATCAGGGTTGAGTTTTAGTAGTGCTTCCGTATCTAAATTTCTATCTCTTGCAATCTGAGAAATAGTATCACCCGGTGCAACAGTATGAGTAAGTTCAGCCGCATCTACAGTAGAACCACCAAATACTGCATCAGCAACAGGAGCCAAAGCCTGAGCCACTTGTTGCACCATATCGGGATTTCCTACAGTTGATTGCATTGGGGTTGCTTGAGAAACCTCTGGAGGTACAGTAGATTCTGGAGGTTTAGGTGGTGGAGTTTTTTCAATCGTGTCGTTTTCCAGACCATGCAATAGTCTACTGCCTAACCAATTTGTCATCTCAGATAACGTATCAGCTACATCGTCCTTTGCAATATCCCAGTCTTTCCCAGCCGCTTTAGCAAAGTTAGTAGCCGCCTCTCCAATCATAGACTCTTTAATGTTTTTAGAAGCAGTAGCCATATCTTTTATAGCCGCTTTTCGGTCATTCAAGTTAGTAGGCTGTTTAGCGTATGTCTTTTTAGATTCTTCGTGCATCTCATTAAATTTATCAACAGCATCACTTAACGGTCTTGAAAGGGCTGTGCCGATAGCACCCAAATTATCCCCTTTAGACATTTTTGTTTTGAAATCACTTTTTAATTTTTCATTGCGTTCTATTCTGATCTCAGCAGGACTACGTTGTTGCACTTTAGGACTACTTTGTTGCACTTTAGGCAGTCTGCTTTTCTGCATCTTTGTAAATTCGTTTTGACTCGCCTCATCTAAGATCGACAGGTTCTTTTTAAACTTTTTATCAGTAGCATCTTTCTTTTCATCCTGTCTAAGTTTCTCTTCTTCTTCTTGTTGTTTTACCAGTATGCCACCAAACTCTTCTCTAATGTATGCTTCAGCCGACTTCTCTAGCTCCTCTAACTGCTGACCTACTGGCAATTTCATAGTTGCATCAGAAAATGCGCCTCTGGGGGGGTTAGATGTGCGATCTGCTTCCAATCTCGCTTGTACTTTACGATACGCAAGACCAAGCGGTTTGCTCTGCGCAAAGACTTTTGCCATCGTCATGCCTACAGAACCAAATTGGTTCCAAGCCTCGACTGGCATCGTCTTTGGGTCAAACACGGACGTGTCAGATCGTAACGCATTAAGGACATTATCTACAGTCGTTTTAGATGCGCTCCCTAACTCTTTTGATATTCCATCATTCTCTTTGCGAAATGTTTGCACGATACCTAAAATAGTTTTTTCACCTACATCTCCCATGCCTCTAAGTCTTTGCTCTACCGCTTTCAAGTCATGGTATGCCTCTGGGAATAACTGCCTACCGTCACCTTCTGTAAAAAATTCTACCTGTGTTGGACTAGCAGTGCCCCACCGCATCTTATTTAGGTCGGATTCTACTTTCTTGCTGTAGCCGGGGTTCCAAGACGTGTCAAATGCTTTAGCCTTTTCTACTCGCTGTGCAGTATACTCTTTGGAAGGAACACCCCCTTCTAAGCCTAAAAGATATTCGGCTGTCTCCTGTTCAAAAGTAGTCATTTTAGCCAACAATGCTTTTTTAGTGAATGCCTGTTCTACCTTCTCTGCCCTATTAAACTCACCCATTTCCTTGTAGAACGAATCACTAAACGCTTCTCTGGATAAGGCTAGTTTAGGTGGACTTAACATGATGCCTGTAACGTTTGACATATGTATATCTAACTCTTCTTCTGTAGGGAAATCTTGCCCTGTGTTAAGAATATTCTGAGCATAATCGTGAGCAAATAAGGTGGAACGCTCAGTCAAAATTTTATCAGTTGTAGTTTGAAGGTTTAAGGCCGCTTCCTCTGCCGAAAATTCCCCTAAGCCTACTAAGCTAGTCACGCTATCTTGAAGAGATTTTACACCAGATGTATAATCTGAATTTTTGTTTTTCGCAAGGTCTTGCGCTGTGCGTTCCATATTCGTCTTGTGCAACGATACGGTATCTTTATGTAGAGTTTGGTAAGAAGTAGTAGAAAATTTACTATACTGCTTACGTGACCCTGTGCGTAAGGAACTTAAATACTTTGCAGATTGAAGATCATCCCCCATTTCCTGTTTCCAAGAAGCGGTGAGTTGGTCTTGCATTGCATCATAGCTAGAAATTACGTCTTGTTGTTCCTCAAATGTCTTCGCTTTAGCAAAATCTTGCTGATATTGCATATCAGAGTTTTGCCAATCTTCCATTAAATTTAAGCGTTTTCGATCTTTGACAGCGTTATCGTGGTACACCTTAGCTTTAACGCCAGCATCAACCATATTAATTAGCTCATCGCTAACCGCAAAGGAAGCCTTAGCATTGTTCATGCCAATACTGTACTCAGCAAAAGGAATCTTTTGAACAGGCACATTAGTGCTTAATTCTTTTGCTCTAAACCTCTCAGACAAGACAGGTTGTTGAACGCCTAACCGTTCTTGTATTCTTAATGGTTTACCGATTGCCATAATTTCCCCTAAGCATTGTAGGCTTGGACTCCAGCCGTAATTCCATCAGCAAAACCACCAACCAAAGCGGCATTAGCTTGTTGTTTAGCTTGGTAAGCCTGTGACATACCAGCATACATATTCATATTGCCTTCATTAATTATATTAGCTCTCTGTATATCAGAGGCATATTGCTGTAACAGAGCTTGTTGCATGGTAGCGTTATAGTCTGATTTACCCTTATAACGTGTTATAGCGGCAGTCTGATCTATTGAAGCGGCGGCTTGTTTGCCACGCAATTCTATATTAGCTAGATTAACTGCGGCGGCATGAGCGTCAGCAAAAGCTACGGTAGCTGGACTACCCTGCATAGTAACCCCAGTATTGCCCCATTTAGCACGTTTTTCTGCGGTGAATATATCATATTGTCGTTCTGCAATCTGTAAGTCAAATAGTGTCTGTTCTTCTGTAGCGTCAGCTTCACGCTCTAGGAGAAATGAGTCATATGAGGCTCTATCTGCAATTACCTCCGCATTACGCTCAGTAATTGTTCTAGTGATACGCCCACGGTCAGCTTCCATCTGAGCATTAATGTCACTAATTTGCTTATTGTAGGCGGCAGTAGCCATCGCTGAACTAGCAGAGGCTTGTCCTGCTTTATAGCCAGAAACTCCTTTTGCTACCTGCATACCACCTAAAACTGCGGCTGTTACTGGTTCTGCCATACTTTACTCCCAAATAGCGTACATACAATTATCAAGATCGCCACCGCAATACTTATGCAATGTACCCTCATACACAAAACCTAATCTTTCTACAAAACGTCTTAACATATCGTAATCACTGACAATTTGCGCTTGTACTCGTTTCAATTTATATTCTTTTCTAAAGTAGTTCAAGTAGAACTTGACTGCCTTAACATAGGAAAAACGGTAAGTTGGGATTGTTGGGGAGCCTATAACCCAGACCTCCCCTACCCCTTCCCAAAGGATATTCAACCCACCGATAGCAAATATCTCACCATCGACATACCCCGTGTAAGCCGCAACCGCCTCTTTACCGATAGCTTTCGCCCATTCGGTATCAGACAGTTTAACTACACGTTTAATCTTTTCTTCATGTGGTCTGACTACTAATCGCTTAAAATGCGATAATTCATAAGGTCGTATTGTAATCTTTCCAGAACGCTCCAGTGGTGCGTGTCTAGTCGTTAACACTCAATTCTCCTGTTAGGGATATTAATGTCATACCTAAAGGCTGTTCTTGTTTAATTGTTATAGAAGAATCATCTTCTTTCCAGCCCAAATTAGTTATATCAAATTGCCCTGTAAAAGCTGGTGGGGGAGAATCCATTGGGTCAGCCCCACTACGAAACACTAATTGTGTACCATTTACAGAAATGCCTAAAGTCTGGTATAGATTAAGAATAATGCGGTTCCACGCTTTCTTTTTACCAAAACTTGATCCGTCTGGTTGTGGTAATTCTGGAGCTAATGTAACAATCTCAGTAGTATAGGCTAGCCCTACGGAAGCGGTGCTTACTGTATCCCCTAATGTAATAGAACCTCCAGATACCGTTTGGTTGGGGAATACAGCACCATCTCCTAACACCTGTACCGTTTCTCCCTCTAAATGTCCTAACCCTGATAAAGTAGCAGTAGCACTGCCAGAATATGCTAATCCTGAGTCTACGTATATGCTATCGTTCAAATATTCAATTGTCCTGACTGTAGCCCCAGCAATGGTGCGCTTGATACTAGCCCATAATTCATCAGATTTACCATCGGCTGAAGGTATGACAGCAACACTTTCTACTGCCACATTAGTACCACCGATAGGATGCTGATGCCAAGCAACTACTTGTTGATCTCTTTGGTAAGTAAGCCCAAGCAATACTCCATCTTCTCTGACAGCCCATATAACCGAATCTGGCTCTTGTTGATAAGCCATATGGGTAATCCCATCCCCTGTGATATCTTCGGCTAAAATCGTCAAATCAGGAGCTACAAAGCCCTCTACGTTCAAGTCAAAGATCATTTGCCTTAATTTTTTAGTAGCCCGTTGGTTAAAGATAACCGCCCGTCCTGATGTAATAGGTGTTACTGTGCTAGAACCATATTTAGTCTCTTGCACTACCCGTACATTAGATGGGGTTACTGGGTTGCCACTACCATGTAATTTAAACTCACCGCCTACCGTACCAATTAATAGAACATCAGAAGCCTTTAGCCAGCGTATTACATTTACATCATCTGTAGCTAAAGTGAATGCAATAGATTCATCGTCTAAGCCAGTACCCTGATTCATGTTTAGAAAATCACCAGACTTACTAGCCCATATTGTTTGCGGCTTATTATCTGTACCTGCCCAATACAACCGTTCCTCAAAGAAGGTGACACAACGGGGGTAATCTCCAGCACCAGCAACAAAGTCAGAAGGCGCAGAAGCAAAAGAGAGAGTTGCTAACGTCCAAGCAATATCACTTGTGCGTGTCAACTTACGTGGGGCGTGGCTAGGGTGGGCAATATAGAGAGTATCGGCTGATTGAGCAAAGTACAAATCAAATAGTTGTGCTGTAGTAAATGGTGTGACTACTTCTACTGGGGCACCACCTGTTTGTACTTGCCCGTTGTCCTTATAAACACGGAGGTATAGATTTCCAAATTCTAAAATATAGGCTTGGGTTACACTAAACTCAAAACGTACTAAGCGTATTTTCTCGTCTTGAGTAGCTAGCTTGACACTTACAGTATCTAAAGTATGGGTTGCGCCAACGGTATGTTTAAATCCAATAAATGTCGATGTGCTTAATGCAATAAACTCTATAGTGTGGGCACCAACAGCATAGGATGTAGAAGCTATAATATCAACGCCACCTGTAGTAGTACCAACTTGAACATTTATGGCACCCGTTCCAATTATAAAACTCATCACATATCGTCTACCAGACACGGTAGTTATTTCGTCTTCTGCCCAACCGTAGTTATCAGCATCGACTGAAACGATGTGCATTAAATTAGTAGAGTGGGCAATAGAACTTCCAGAGCCTACGCTTTTATTTGTCCAACCAGAAATATCAGATGCAAAAGTACCGTTAGCAACCAACTCAGAGCCACTAGCCACACCTTTAGCTTCTGCGACATAGTTAAATCCACCTCTTCTTACCACACCACCATGAGGTAGACTGTAAGCGTTTTTTTGAATTTTTAGACCGTTGCCGTACTTATTAACGTCAACACGACCATGTAGCCTAGCGGATAATTGACCAGCAGTAAAATTTGTTTGGATAGGCCATACTTTTGCCATTTAGCGAAACCTTAAATCAGTCAGTGTGTCAGTAGCGATAATTTCTGGGGTGCCTTCTTGTGAATCAATAGTACGTGCGTCACGAACTACAGCATCATAAAGTTGTGCCATTTGTTGCATTACGGTAGTAGAACGTGCGACAGGGTAAGCTAACTTCCAAGCCAATCTAAACACCAAGGCTTGGTAGAGTAGAGCATCAAATTGGGTTGCATCTTCTAATCGTTTTATATATGTAATGTCTACCGTAGACTCTTCCGTAAGCAGTTCCCGGCCTTGTATTTCAAAATCTAAATGTATATCACCAGTCACTGTACGGACATCTAATACACGCAAGCAGTATGGATCAGTGGGTAATGTAAATTTGTATTCCCAGTCAATAAGTGGTGTCCCTACTAGAGAAGCCAAATTAGCAGTTGTAATTGCACAACTCCATCTATGGCTACGTAATAACGCATCACGTTCACTGTCGTAAAAGCGGTTTACTAAAACAGCACTGGAATCATTATCCGTAAAGCTGGTTATGGTATTTGCCCCTAAAAGCAACAATGCTTCATTCGCTAAATCTACT
>Ga0316202_10002592_pt1 | contig 11713 bp, 12 predicted proteins | sample 3monrhotite_MG_FD_204934 | JGI IMG/M metagenome (GOLD analysis project Ga0316202, IMG submission 204934) | Microbial mat bacterial communities from mineral coupon in-situ incubated in ocean water Damariscotta River, Maine, United States -... | ecosystem: Environmental > Aquatic > Marine >... | reverse complement strand
TATTATTTCGGGGCAGCAATTTGACGCGCCCACTCTACCTGTTGGGCTGTACATCGTTTCAACCCCGATTGGCAATTTGCGTGATATAACTCTACGCGCACTGGAAACTCTCGCCGCAGTTGATCTTGTTCTGTGCGAAGATACACGCCACAGCGCCCGTTTGCTCGACCATTACGGTATTCGTGGGCAACGTGCGGCCTTGCATGACCACAATGAAACCGACCGCATTGCAGGCATTCTGACCCGTTTGGGAGAGGGGCAGGCTCTGGCGCTGATTTCTGACGCCGGTACGCCCTTACTGTCCGATCCCGGCTTTCCTCTGGTACGCGCCGTGCGCCGGGCCGGCTTTGAAGTATTTGCTATTCCTGGTGCATCCGCGTTGTTGGCAGCTCTGGTCAGTGCGGGATTGCCGACGGACAAATTCACTTTTTTTGGTTTCTTGCCCAGTAAAGCAGGCACGCGAACAGCTGCCCTGACCGCCCTGGATGAGCAGCAGGAAACTCTGATTTTTTACGAATCACCGCGTCGTCTGGCTCAAAGTCTGGCGGCAATGTCTGAGGCCTTTGGGGAAAATCGCCAGGCCGTCGTGGCGCTTGAGTTGACAAAACGCTTTGAGCGCAGCCCTTCTGGGTCTTTGGGAGACCTCACAGCGCAATTTAGCGACGTTGAAACAAAAGGGGAGGCTGTTATTGTTGTTTCGGGGGCATCAGCACCAAAGATCAGCGATGAAAACTGGCAGGCAGCGCTGGCATTAGCCATGCACGAGCAGCCCTTGCGCACCGCCGTCGATGACATCGCACGCACCTATGAAATCAAGCGCAAGCTGGTCTATAATCAGGCACTGGCCATTAAAAGGGCACAGCCTTGATGCAAAGCGGATATTGGCAATGACACGGGTGGACCGACGCCGGGCTCAGCGCACTGGTCTGTTGGGCGAATGGGTTGCCGCTATATATCTGACAATCACGCTACACCGCATCCTGGCCTGGCGTATGAAAACGTCGGTGGGAGAAATCGACTTAATTGCTCAGCGCGGCCAAACCATTGTGTTTGTTGAAGTTAAAGTTAGGCGTCGGCGGGCCGACGAGGGCATGGCACTGGAGGCCGTCAACCAGCACCGCATTGTTAGGGCGGCCAGGTATTTTGTATCACGCAATGCCTATCTGGCTGACAATCCACAAAGATTTGATGTAATTTTCCTTGCACCCTGGTCCTGGCCACGTCATGTGAAAAACGCTTTTGAGGGAGATTAGATGATGATTTTAAAAACCGCGATGCAAATGGACCCAATCGAGGGCATAGACCCTTTTGGCGATTCCAGCTTTGCGCTTATGCTTGAGGCTCAAAATCGCGGTCATAAATTATCCTATTACACTCCGGATACGCTGGCTTTGCGCGATGGTATTGTAACGGCGCGCGTCGCGCCCGTGCAAGTTTTTGACCAACCCAAAGGCAGCCATTTCAAATTGGGCGAGGTACTGGTTACTGACTTGTCGACATTTGATGTCGTCCACCTCCGACAAGACCCACCGTTTAACATGAATTACATTACCGTCACCCATTTACTCGAACGGGTTCACCCTAAAACCCTGGTGGTTAACCCTCCAGAGGCAGTGCGCAACGCACCAGAGAAATTGCTGGTGATGGCCTTTCCTCACCTGATGCCGCCAACGCTGGTAACGCGGGATCGGCAATCCATCTATGATTTTCGTGCGGAGCATGGCGATGTCATCGTCAAACCGCTTTATGGCAATGGCGGTGCTGGCGTATTTTTGATTAACGAAAGCGGTCAAAACCTTTCCTCGCTGATTGAAATTTTTGAGCAAAGTTTCGCCGAGGCTTTTATAGTTCAGAAATACCTGTCAGATGTGCGCAAGGGCGATAAGCGTATTATTCTTATCGATGGGGAGCCCGTCGCCGCGATAAATCGTGTGCCGGCAGAAGGCGAAACGCGCTCCAATATGCATGTTGGCGGCCGTCCAGAGGCTATCAGCTTGACGGCGCGGGATCAGGAAATTTGCCAAGCAATTGCGCCAGCGCTCAAGGCCCGGGATATGATATTTGTCGGCATTGATGTGATTGGCGATTATCTAACAGAGATAAATGTCACCTCTCCGACCGGCATACGCGAAGTCAAGCGCTTTGGCGGCCCCGATATCGCCGCCCTCATCTGGGATTCTATCGAAAAACGGCGTCGGTAATTTTTGATGTGGCACATATGAAGTGATACGGCAGCGTCTTTGGACTAGCCAGAAGTGAATGTTTGGTTAGTGTACGCTTTATGCAGATTGATATTTTTCTCATCGCCCTCACCACTTTTTTTGCGGCGATCGGCCCCGCTGATATTGCTGTCGTATTTGCCGCGCTCACCAAGGATGCGACACCCCGCCACCGCCTGGTCTTTGCCAGCCGCGGCGTTTTGATCGCCACGGGCATCTTGCTGTTTTTCGCATTTTTCGGCGATACAATTTTGTCATTATTTGGCGTTACCCTGGCCGCATTACGTACTGCAGGTGGTATACTTTTATTGCTCATTTCAATTGATATGGTGTTCGCGCGTCATTCTGGTGGCACCGGCGCCACTGACGAAGAACAGGATGAGGCACGGTCCCGTCAGGATATTTCCGTGTTTCCATTGGCGTTGCCTTTGTTGGCAGGGCCGGGTGCAATTTCGGCCGTCATTTTGCTAACTAGCGGGTCGCAATCTCCATCATCGTTTTGGGCTGTTCTGGCAGCATTGCTTGTCATAATGGCGCTCTCTTGGATTATGCTGTTAGCCGCAATCCCAATCCAGCGCCTTTTGGGTGTTACGGGGCTTTCTGTTGTGTCCCGTGTTGTTGGCATTCTTTTGGCAGCATTGTCGGTACAGTTCATTTTTGACGGCATAGAGAGTAGTGGCATATTGTTGGTGAGCTAGCGCCTGGAAAAGACTGGCAAGTCTTTTATCAATGTGTAGAACTGCCAAATCAGGTGTACCTGACTTGGCAAAATGAGCCATTTGGCGCAATTGTTGACAGGCTAGCCGATCATTTTAAGAGAAATTGCACCTATTTAGCGATAAAAATACAACATCGGCTTTCTTACTTAACTCGAATAATGAAGAACTGAAAAATACATGAGTGAAATGATAACCGTTACGCCAGACGAAGTTACTCAATGGTTGTATGCTTATAAAAAGGCATGGGAAAACAAGGATATTGATCTCATCATATCACTGTTTATTGAAAACGCGGACTACAGGGAACGCCATTTTGGCGAATCCCTTTTGGGCCATGCCGATGTGGAATCATACTGGCGCAACCGCGTATTTGAACATCAGCGCGACATAACAGTAAATCACCAGATTTGGGGTGTAAAAGACAATCAATGCATGGCCACCTGGCAGGCTTCATTCATGTGGGTGCCCATTAACGGCATCATTCAGATTGACGGCGTTGTACGTATTACCTTTTCCGACAGAATAGATGGCAAATTGGTCTGTTCAGAATTCCATGAATGGATGGACTATGATGAAGTCAGCCATCAGCCTTGAGTTTCACGTCCGCATCTGACCTCTGAACCTGAATTGTGACTGAAAAACAAGTTTAGTCGGGGATAAGTGAATTTACTGGTGTAAGGCGCAAACGGGCCGAAAACCTATATCCACTGACCGGCCAATGCAGATATTTCCTGTCCTATTTCTGACTGGCACATCTACCGGTGCCAGCTAGACGCTTCGTAGCCCTTGGGTCGCATCCAGACAAAAGAAAGTGTATCCAGTCCGTCTCAGTGCCATAAAAAGCATTGCGATCGACCTCACCGCGGATACCGGGCACGGTGCCGGTCTGTGTCCACTGCCAAAAAGACCATGCGCGATTGTGATAACGTTTATAAGGTTTTGCGGCGGTTGAGCGCAACCAGAAAGCATTTTCAAAATGTTCTCCAGCCAGAATATCACGATGAAAATTAATATCTGTGTAGATAATCGGCATTTTCCCAGTATGAGCTTCCATTTCAACCAGCATTAAATGGATCTTTTCAAGTACATCCTCCCGCGCGTGAGAGTGTTTGCAACTGGATGAATTGTTCCACTCAAGGTCCAGCACCGGTGGCAAGGCGTCGCCGTCGGCAGGCACATTGCGCTTGAACCAGGCAGCCTGATCGCGTGCCAGAGAACACCAGGCCATAAAATGATAGGCGCCGCGCGGCACACCTGCTGCGCGCGCGCCATACCAGTTCTCCTTAAAGTTTGGATCAATATAGTCGGCGCCTTCAGTAGCTTTCATGAAAACGAAGCGGGTTCCCGCCCGTCGTGCTGCACGAAAATCAATCACCCCCTGATAACGGGAGACATCAATGCCATGTACAGGAAGCGCGTGAGCATACGCCACACCGGGATGTGGTTGGTTGTCGCCCTTGATGGCGCCAAAGGAAAAACATCCCGCCAGTGCTGGCAATAGTCCTGCCATCAAAACTAATTTCCTGCATGAAACAGGAAGGCACGGCCAGGAAAAGCGACGAAAAGTAACGACCGTGACCATTGTTAAGAACCAAATATTTGAAGTTTGCCAGAAATTTGCCTAGCGTTTGATTCAACATGTTCCGGTTAACGGGGTGTTGCTTTAACGGTTTGTCCCAGATTCACGATTAACAAACCTTAAAGATATCAGTATCCCAACGATGCGATGGCACGCCGCATCTGTTGGCCAATGCTGCAAACGTGCCAATTTGAAATGGCTATATTCGCGCTATGCGACGCGGCGGGACAGCTCCCCGTAAAGCGTATATATTGTTCATGAAATGTTCTTGTCCCCTGCCGCTTGTGCTGCTAAACTAACCAAATATTTGAGGACATTTTGAGTCATGGTAACGCGCGTCAACACGGTCGCTTTTCAGGGTATTGAGGCTGTGCCCGTTGATGTTCAGGTACAATTGGCGCCGGGCATGCCTGCTTTTACAATTGTGGGTTTACCGGACAAGGCGGTGGCCGAAAGTCGCGAGCGCGTACGTGCTGCGCTGATAGCTTCCGGGCTATCGCTGCCACCCAAACGCATTACCATAAATCTGGCACCTGCTGATCTTCCAAAAGAAGGCAGCCATTATGATTTGCCCATTGCGCTGGGGTTGATGGGGGCCATTGGTGCCGTGCCAAATGACGTTCTGGCCGAATATGTTGTTCTGGGTGAACTTGGCCTCGATGGTCGGTTGGCCCATGTGGCAGGCACACTGCCTGCGGCTATAGCCGCCCAGGGGCGCGCCTTGGGCATTATATGTCCCGCTGCCAGTGGACCTGAAGCGGCCTGGGCGGGTGACGATGTAAATATTGTAGCTGTGGAGAGCTTGCTGGCACTGGTCAATCACCTGGCTGGGCGACAATTGGCACCCCGGCCTGTGCCCAAAAAAAGATCCAACCAGGAAAGCCTGCCGGATTTGGCGGATGTGCGCGGTCAGCACGTCGCGCGGCGGGCGCTCGAACTAGCCGCCGCTGGTGGACATAACATGCTTATGATCGGCCCGCCTGGGGCTGGCAAGTCTATGCTGGCAGCCCGACTTCCCTCCATTCTGCCGCCCCTTAATGCCAGGGAACTACTTGACGCATCGATGATTCAATCTATTGCCGGTAAATTGGCCGGTGGTCAGATTTCAGATCGCCGACCGTTCCGTGCGCCGCACCATTCCGCATCCATGGCAGCCTTGGTAGGCGGTGGCCTGCGCGTACGCCCTGGCGAAGTATCCCTGGCCCATAATGGTGTTTTGTTTTTGGATGAACTGCCTGAATTTTCACCCCAGGTTCTCGATTCACTTCGCCAGCCGCTTGAAGGGGGTGAAACAATTATCGCGCGGGCCAATGCACGTGTCACCTATCCGGCCCGCTTTCAGCTTATTGCCGCCATGAACCCGTGCAAATGTGGCATGGCCGGAACGCCAGGGCACACCTGCAGGCGCGGTGATCGATGTGTCACCGATTATCAGGGGCGCGTTTCCGGGCCATTTCTGGATCGGATTGATATTCGTATTGATGTCCCGGCGGTTACAGCAAATGATATGATTGGTGCAAATTCCGCAGAATCCAGCGCGGAAGTGGCCCAACGCGTGATGCGTGCCCGCCATTGGCAAACACGTCGATACGCCGATTTGGGGACCACCGGTATTCATACCAATGCGGCAGCTGGATCCGCTCTGATTGAAGAGGTGGTTAAACCCGATAAGGAAAGCCAGGGACTTCTGCTTCAGGCGGCGGAACGGCTTAATCTATCAGCTCGTGCCTATCATCGTGTTTTGAAAGTGGCACGCACTCTGGCCGATTTGTCGTCCAACGAGCAAGTGGCACGGGCTCATATTGCTGAAGCTCTTAGCTACAGACTGAATATAACTACGCACTAAATGTTTGATCCAGGATTTTGATGGATTGTTTATCTCTATAACTCATTTGTCCAGGGACGCTTAATTTGGTCAGACGTATCGCGACACGATACAGCAGGCGCGCAGGAAGCTTGTAAATTTTCGTTCAAATCGCCGCAAAAATGATAGGGATGCGATAAATCTCGATTCTGCCTAGGGCGCCGTTACGCCGGTCTCCCAACCCAAAATAGCACGCTTGCGGGCAACACCCCAATGATAGCCCGTAAGCGCGCCTGTGGCACCAACCACGCGGTGACAAGGCACCACAAAGGATATGGGGTTTTTCCCCACCGCCGTGCCCACAGCACGTGATGCGGTCGGTTTGCCAAGATGATCGGCGATACTACCATAGGTGGTAGCGCCCCCCATGGGTATCTTTAAAAGCGTCTCCCAGACCCGCACCTCAAAATCCGTGCCAATCAGAATTACTTTGAGCGGCGTTTCGGGGGTCCATTTATCCGGGTCAAATATCTGTCCAGCCAATGGCGCGACAAAGCTCTCATCATAAACAAACCGAGCGTTGGGCCATCGGCCCGCCAGATCCTCAAAAGCGTCCCGCTCCTTACCGGCATCCGCAAAACCGATGCCGGCAATGCCGTATTCCGTTGCGACAAGAATTGCCGTGCCAAAAGGCGATCCCACCGCCGCCCATCGCATTAAAAGGCCCTCGCCCTTGTTGCGCCACGTGCCAGGAGGCATGGCTTCGTGGGTGACAAAAAGGTCATGCAATCGGGAGGCAGAAGACAGACCTATTTCAAAACTTGTTTCAAGGGTTGAAGCGTTCTGACGCAGAAGCGTTTTAGCATGATCAAGCGCAACAGCTTGAGCAAAACGATGTGGCGTTAGACCGCACCAACGTTTAAACAATTGCGTTAATTGCCGCTCTGTCATGCCCAAGGCGTGGGCAAAGTCGGGGATATCAACGTCCGGGCCGCGGGTATTGCTCAAATAGGCAATAGCAGCCTGTATCATCGCATAGTCAGAAGCGGGGGCGGGTATTGGAACTTGATTCATGAAAACAGACTACGATCAAATCAAATTCAGAGCGACCCGAATTTGACAGCTTTCCTCAACCCTGATTATGAGGTTCCCGACCGAGGCAAATCCAGGGTAAATAAATGGCCGTAAAGCGTCCCAGATCACGCCTCAGCAGGGCTGACATCGAAAACATGTTCGCAGCCTTTGCCGCCAGCGATCCAGAACCAAAAGGCGAATTGCACTATTCAAACGTCTTCACACTGTTGGTGGCGGTGGTACTCAGCGCGCAGGCGACCGATGTTGGTGTCAACAAGGCAACACATGATTTGTTCAAACGTGCAGATACACCTGAGAAAATGGTGGCGTTGGGGCTTGAGGAAATCACTGCGCACATCAAGTCGATCGGACTTTATCGCAATAAGGCTAAAAATGTCCTCGCCCTGAGCGAGACGCTTATCGCCGAATTCAATTCCATAGTGCCCAACACCAGGGAAGCCTTGGAAAGCCTGCCGGGTGTGGGGCGAAAAACCGCCAATGTTGTGCTCAATATATTCTTTGGCCAACCCACCATAGCTGTCGATACGCATTTGTTTCGCGTGGGCAACCGCACCGGGCTGGCACCAGGGAAAACACCCAGAGACGTTGAAAATATTCTAGAGCGGGTCATTCCACCCGCTTATATGCTGCATGCCCATCACTGGTTGATTTTGCATGGCCGTTACATTTGCAAGGCACGCAAGCCGGTTTGTACTAATTGTATCATTGCGCAATGGTGCAAATTTAAAGACAAATCCAAGTGAAAATCGGGCTGTATCTATTTACTGCTTGTTTCCAAGACCGGAATTTGTAAGGTCACGCAAAATTTCAGGCCCCGCTTCAAAGGACTTAATTCATGGCACTTGCCAAATATGACGTACTCACCATCGGCAATGCCATTACCGACATTCTGGCCAAGGTAGACAACAGCTTTCTTGATGATCAGGGCATGACCAAATCAATCATGCACCTCATCGAAGGAGACCGGGCGGACTATCTTTACGCCCTCATGCCCGAGGACAAACAACAAATCTCCGGCGGCAGCTCAGCCAATACCGCTGCAGGCGTGACATCTCTTGGTGGACGGGCTGCCTTTGTGGGCAAAGTCGCCAATGACGAGATCGGTCGTTTTTTTACCACGGATTTGCGCGAGACGGGTGTCGCCTATTCCACAAGCTGGCTGGAACATGGCGCCGGCTCTGGCCGTTCCATGATTTTGATCACCCCGGATGGTGAGCGCACGATGAACACCTATCTAGGCGCCTGCCACGATCTCACGCAGGCAGATATTGACGAAGACGAGATTGGTGGTGCGACAATCACCTTTATGGAGGGGTATTTGTGGGACCCGCAGGAGGCCAAGCGCGCCTTCGCTAAAGCTGCGCAATTCGCTCACAAGCATGAACGCGCGACGGCGATCACGCTCTCTGACCCCTTTTGCGTTAATCGCTTCAGGGAGGAGTTTCTCGATCTACTCCGGTCAAAAACCTGTGACTACGTGTTTGCAAATCTTGAAGAATTGAAAGCGCTTTACCAAACCGAGGACATGGCAGAGGCGGTACAGCAAATTGCTCAGGACGCAGAAATTGCGGCCATTACAATGGGTGAAAAGGGCGCAATGGCCATCTCAAATGGCGAAGTGATGACAGTACCGGCTTTCGCGGTCAATAATGTTGAGGACGTGACGGGGGCGGGCGATCTGTTTGCGTCAGGGTTTTTGCTGAGCGTTGCGCGTGGTCAGAGCATGGAGGAAGCGCTTAAGCTTGGATGTCTATCGGCGTCAGAAGTTATCAGTCATGTGGGCGCGCGCCCGATTAAAAATCTCAGGGAACTTGCGCTGGAAAATAACCTTACCCTCTAAATCCAAATTTACAGCCGACGCAATGCCACATGAGAGACGCTGTGGTCCACAGCTTTGGTCAGGATCAAATCCGCACGGCCTCTTGTTGGCAAAATATTTTCGACAAGATTGGGCAGATTGATTTGTCGCCAGATCGATATAGCCATATCGGTGGCCTCTTTTTCAGTCAATTTTGAAAATCGGTGAAAAAATGAGGATGGATCACGGAACGCTGTATCGCGGAGCTGTAAAAAACGCTCAACGTACCAAGCACGTAAATAATGTTCCTCGGCATGAATATAAACTGAAAAATCCAGGAAATCCGACGCAAAGGCTATAGGCCTTCCGGTTTTGGGCAATTCACCGGGCTGCAGGATGTTTAACCCTTCGACAAGGAGAATATCCGGTTGTTCTACGGTAATGGTTTCTCCGGGCAACACATCATAAACAAGATGGGAATAGATGGGTGCCTGAACCTGATCTTGTCCGGATTTGACGGCGGCGAGAAACTCTATGAAGCTGGCGCGGTCATAGCTTTCTGGAAAACCTTTTCGCTCCATAAGGCCGCGTTTCTCAAGCACTTTATTCGCATGCAAAAACCCGTCTGTGGTGACGAGTTCGACCTTGGGTGAGGTCGGCCAACGCTGCAAAAGCGCTGTTAAAACGCGTGCGGTTGTGGATTTTCCGACTGCCACTGACCCGGCCACACCTATAATGAACGGGACTTTCCTGCCATTGGTGCCCAGGAACTTTTTTGACGCTGTGTGCAGGTCTTGCACCGCCTCTACATAAAAGGAAAGCAGGCGCGTAACCGGCAGGTAAATCTGCTCGGCTTCGGTAAGTGAAATGGGATCGTTAAGTGAGCGTAATCGTTCCAAGTCTGCCCGATCCAACGTCATGGGTTCGCCAGCGCGCAAATCCGCCCATTGCGCCTTGGTAAACTCGTGATAAGGGACGACCTCTCTGGTCTTGCGGCTCATAATTATCGCTCCACCGCTAATTTTTGTTGCCACGAGCGGCCTTCTCGGACAGACCGGATTGCCCAGTGCGGCTTTCAAGTTCAGCCATCACCTCGCTAAGCTCAATATTTTCTACCATCAATAGAACAAGCAGATGATAGAACACATCTCCACTTTCCTTGACCAGCTCGGTCCTGTTATGCGTTACTGCGGCAATCGCTGCCTCAACGGCCTCCTCACCCAGTTTTTGAGCACACTTTTCAACGCCCTGCGCCAAAAGCTTGGCGGTGTAACTATCACGCGTGGAGGCACCGGCACGTTCCGCCAAACGCTGATTTAAATCTTCAAGCGAGAATTTTGCCACAATAGTCCCCTTTGGTACCGCATGCATTTTGAAAGAAAAATTTCATTTCTACTTTATCCCGTATTCAAACAGGAAAAGTGGATCTATTTTCATCCCAATCATGTTTCAGCACTCTAACCATCAAGCCGCATGGCAACGCCCTTGTTTGCCATATGAGCCTTTGCCTGACCAATCGTAAAGGTGCCAAAATGAAAAATTGACGCCGCAAGCACGGCGCTCGCGTGCCCCTCAAGCACCCCATCAACCAAATCATCAAGATTGCCCACCCCACCTGATGCAACAACAGGTACGCGCACAGCATCCGCAATCATGCGGGTTAATGCCAAATCAAAACCGGATTTAGTACCATCACGATCCATTGATGTTACAAGCAATTCCCCGGCGCCGCGCGCCACCGCATTTTGGGCAAATTCCAAGGCGTCAATACCCGTTGAGGTGCGACCACCATGGGTAAAAATTTCCCATTTTCCCGGCGCTGTATTTTTAGCATCAACGGAGACGACAATGCATTGGTCGCCAAATTTGTCTGCGGCGCGGGCGACGAAATCGGGGTCTTTAACCGCGGCTGTGTTGATGGACACTTTGTCCGCCCCAGACAACAAGAGCTTGCGAATATCTTCAATTGTACGTACGCCGCCGCCAACTGTAACCGGCATAAAGCAATGCTGGGCAGTGCGGCTGACAACATCAAGTATGGTTTGGCGATTTTCAGAGCTGGCGGTGATATCAAGAAAACATAATTCATCCGCGCCAGCGGCATCATAGGCGATAGCCGCTTCCACCGGATCACCCGCATCAACAAGATTGACGAAATTCACGCCTTTGACAACGCGACCGCCCTTTACGTCAAGGCAGGGGATAATACGGGTTTTAAGGGTCACCGAACAGCCTCTCTGGTTTGTTGATACATGCGCACGAAACGGCGTCTTTAGTCTTGTTTAAGCAACGAAAGCGCTTCTTCTGGATCAATACACCCATCATAAAGAGCACGACCGGAAATAGCACCTTCCAGAATACGCATAGGCGGCGCGATCATCGTGTTTATATCGGCCATGCTTGCCAATCCGCCAGAGGCGATCACTGGAATTGTGGTCGATTGAGCCAATTCCAATGTGGCCGGCCAATTGATGCCCTTTAGCACTCCATCCCGGTCGA
>Ga0316202_10002591_pt1 | contig 11714 bp, 10 predicted proteins | sample 3monrhotite_MG_FD_204934 | JGI IMG/M metagenome (GOLD analysis project Ga0316202, IMG submission 204934) | Microbial mat bacterial communities from mineral coupon in-situ incubated in ocean water Damariscotta River, Maine, United States -... | ecosystem: Environmental > Aquatic > Marine >... | reverse complement strand
AATTCCTTCTACTTCCGCAGATACATCTATGTCCGCTGCAGCGTCTGCAGAAGATTGAGAGATACTTAAGCCTTCAGAAACAGACACTATAGCTGCATCAATAACTACACTGGCATCAGAGGTAGCTGAACCTGTTGAAGTAGCAGCTGCCGAGTCTTCTTCTACTACAATACCCTCAGATATTGCTTCACCAATGGAAGAAGAAGTAAGTGTAATAATCCTTGTTAGTTCTGAAGTAGATTCAGAAACACTTGTTGCATTACCAGATAGTTCTATAGCAGCGTCAGCTACAAGGCTTCCGCTAGATATTGCATCGGACTCTATTTTTCCAGAAACAGCACTCTCTATACTTAGAGACGACTCTGTTTCCGATGTACCTTCCGAGCTTGAAACAGCAGATATTAATACATTAAGTTGGCCACTAGATATAGCAGTTGAAGAAGTTTCTCCAGATAATAGAACCTGTCCAATAAAGTCGATAGAAGCAGATGTTTCTGCGATTCCTGTACTATTAGCAGAAACACTGTTTTCAACTATTAATACTGACTCAGTTATACCTTCAGAAACAATTTCTGAAACAAATGACCTTATAGTAACTATACTTGCAGTAGCTTCGGCAATTCCAACTATCTCGGAAACTGCAGGAGTAGATAAACCTACTGAAGCATCAGTTACTGCAATACCTGTAATATTTGCTGCAGTAGAAATTTCGGTAATTACAGCACCTTCAGAAATAGCAGTTGCTGCAGTACTGCCTGATAAAAGAGCTTCTCCTAAAAGCTCCGCAGTAGAAGTGGACTCTGATATACCTGTGGTAGAACCTGCGATAGAATTGTCTATATTTAAAGCTGCTTGTGTTTGTGCAGTTCCTGTAGATGTAGAAGATACGCTATCTAACTCTACTACAATGCCTTCAGAAATACTTTGGCCATTTGCTGAGCCTGCAGCGCCCAGAGAAATTACCTGAGCTGAAGTAGATATTGCTTGACCTTCAGAAGACCCAGAAAGTAATATTTCTGCTGCAGTAACTATTGCACCTTGAGATTCAGCTATTCCTATAGATGAACCAAGCAAGCTATCTGATTCAACAACAATGCCCTCAGAAGCTGCTTCACCAGTTGAATCACCAACAACGCTAACAATAAGAGACAATACTGATTCACTAGTAGATTGACCTTCAATAGTCGCAGAAACATTATAATTTGCTGTAGCAACTATGCTGGCTTCAGACTCTGCAACTCCAAGTATTTCGCCAGCAACTGAGTCTGTTTCAGTTACAATCCCTTCAGAAATACCAATTCCAGCACTTTCTGAAACAACCCCTACTTCTAATGAAGCGGTAGATTCAGATATCGCGTCTGATTTTATAGTTCCTGTCTGGGAAAATACTAGCTCTAATACCGAAGTTGTTTCTGCAATTCCAACAGACTGCCCAAGAAGAGAGTCTGTCTCAGTTACAATTCCAGTACTTTCTGCAGTACCTATGGATTCAGAAGACTGACTTATTTCTGCTGAAGCCGAGCTACTAGAAGTACATAGTCCAGTAGAACTACCAGAAAGCAAGATTGAGGTTGCGGTCATAGCATTACCGCTAGACTCCGCAACACCTTCAGATTCCGCATTAACAGAAACTTCTGCAACTGCAGAACTAGTAGACTCAGCTATGCCTATAGATTCAGCAGATACTTCAGACTCTATACTTAAAGCTGAAGTAGATATTGCCTGTCCTACAGACTCTGCAGAGCCTACAGCGTGAGATATGTCTAGCTCTGAGGTAGACTCTGCAACCCCAATGGACTCAGAGCCTACAGCGTGAGATATGTCTAGCTCTGAGGTAGACTCTGCAACACCAATGGACTCAGAGCCTACAGCGTGTGATATGTCTAGCTCTGAGGTAGACTCTGCAACCCCAATGGACTCTGCAGAAACAGATAGCTCAGCCCCACACAAAGACGTAGTTATTGCTTGACCAATAGATTCAGCAGATGCAGCAACAGAAAATGCAACAGCGCTTTCCGCTATTGCTTGACCTTCAGATATTGAAGCAACTAGACTAGATACACCTACGCTGCCAGCAGATATACCTTGACCTACTATTTCTCCTACATATAGTGAAGAAACTCCTACCGTAGCTTGTGTTTCTGCAATACCTACTGGTGCATTTGTCTGTGATGTTAAAAGCCAATCATTGCCTACAAATGAGGCTTTAACAAACTCAGACTTTAATACAAGGTTAAAATCGCCTTTTTTACCTTCAGCAAAAAACCTAAAATAGTATCTTGTATTTAATGAGGCCTGAGATACATCAATTGCTATAGCGCCTTCAGAGCGCTCATTTCTTATTTCACCACCTTGTGGTAGAACCTGTAATGACCCAGTAGTAACAAATTCCTTAAAGCCTGGATTATATGCGTCTTGTGTAGCATTAGCTGTGCCTATACTGTCAGCCCTTGTATCATCATTAGTCAAAATAGTACTTGAGTTATTATTATATAAGCCTAATTGTCCCGCTGAAGGACTGGCTGCAAAAGAATTCCAGCTAGCTAAGTTAGGGTCTGTAGTCCATTCAAATCTATGCGTATTTCCGTCTTCTATTCTCTGGTTCTGGTCTTCCATATTAGCGACTAATATAAAGTCACTAAAACCAGTAAATACACCAATAGATTGCGCCGGAATAGCACCCGGACCCCAACCTGTATTAGACAGGGCAGTAGTACTGTTGATCTCAGTTATGTACGAGCCTACTACTCTTGCCATTTAACTTCCACTAATCATTTATTCTTCAAAAAGGTTTAACGAAATTGTACCTGTGTCTTGCTCTGTAAATGCGTAGGGGCCTAAGTCTGCGTTTGTAAAATACTCATATTCAGTTGCTTGTGGATTCAATAAAATATTGTTATCAAATAAATATACATTCTGAAATACTGCTGCATGACCAGACAATATATTAAATCTAGGAAGAACTAAGGATTGTGTATGTACTCCATTGCTTACTGAATCTTCTTCTATAACTCCTGTTCCTGGCAAATAATATAAAAGATCTGGTCTAATATAATCTCTTACAATTGCTCGTATATTTTCTCCTCCAGTATAATTTTCTATACCTGGAGGGCCTCCTTCTCCGATTAAAGGTAAGTCCGGCTGTTCTCTATATATGGGATTTCCATCTAAGTCATTTGCCCAATGTTGTCCGTAAAAATCAAGATAAACACTTTCACCTGCGCATGTTCCAGCAACCTCCCATTCATTGCCTCCAACACCAGGATCTGCCTGAGATGTAATATCGTATGGATATCCTGCTTCAGAAGTAATAGCGCGCGCTCTTTCAAAAGTTATATCATGTTGTCCTACGTCTTTATAAAAATCATTTGCAAAGTCATCTAGAGAAACAGCTCCCTCATTCAATCTAAGGCAATGTACTAATTCTGGATAATCCTCATGTACAACCGCTTTATCTTTAAGCTCCTCTATTGTTGCAAGAGATCTTAATGTACTTGCAGGTGTTTTCCAAAATCTAATCTCAGCTAATCCGCCATCAAAAGCTTGAGTACCAACTTGGTTGTTTTGCGCTCTATTGCCAATAGAATATTTTCCTTTGCCGTCACTAAGATCTCGTGTTTGAAATGGATAAAATGCAGCACATGGACCAGAAAATTCATTTATAGTACTACCTGTCCACTTCATATAACTTCCACTATGTGGATTAGCGTTAGTAGTATCTTGTGATAAAACAGCTTTTGTGACTGCGCCAACAGTTGCACCAGACGAGTCAACACCCATATGCCCAAGGTAACATTCCCAAAGACTACCTGCTCTATTGAGCCTTACTACTAAGTGGTACCATTCATTTGCTCTAAGCACATTTGATATGTTCGGGGTACGCATTGTTAGATTTCTAATATCATTGCTATTAGACACAGCACTAGAAGTATATCCAACCCTTACTTCGATCCTACTATTATCATCGTTACTATAATCATCTAGTCTAACTCTAAATAAATTATTTCCATTTAGGCTTGTTAATTCTGCATTTTGAGTTCTTCCCTTAATATCAATTATGTCCATTGTTCCTGAAATATCTGATGGATTATATGAGGCAGCATAAAAAAATAATTCTATACAGGTAATACCCGTAGGGTTAGTATTATCATCTCTATACCACATGGCAGACTGTTCAGCTGCTGTAGTTGGAAAAACATTTAAATCTGTAAAACTACCTCCATCAACCTGCTGATGAGTTTGCAAAGAATTTGGTTCATTATCATTTTTGTAATAATGTACTCCAGAGTAAGTTCCTGAAAAAACCATTACTCTCTCCTGTCAGTTCTATAATTAGTTCTAACATATCTGCGTGCAATTCCAGATGTTTTAAACGTTTGATAATATGGATTAGAATCTGCAAATGCTGAATGTGCGGCACTATAAAAATCAGTAATAATCGCATGTTCTCCAGTTGTAGTTTGCCCGGTTTCTATGACAAGCTTGGCTCTAATTAAATAAGGCCCATCGCTAAGATCTGACAGTTGAATATGGTTGTCTGTAATATCAAAAAATTGTATACCGCCAGTTATATTAAACTTGTCTATATCTCCAGTACCAGCAACCCAATTTTCACTCCAAGTAAGATCATTAAAGTCTTCAAAATCTACTTCTTCTCCATAAGGCCTGTAGTCATCAGTATGTTGCAAACTAATTGAATACTTGTATTCCCCATCTTTGCCAGAATTAGTATTATATGTTCTATAAGACAGTCCTTCAAAAAACTCTATTGGAATAGCATCTGAAAAACTGGTTACTGGCAATGCAGTAGATGTTCCAATTGTTTCTACTATAGAAAAAAGAGGTGCTTTAACATTTGTCAATATACTTGCTGAATCTAAACATCCAGCGTTTGTACTAGGTATACCTAAAATAGATATACCTGTAAGCCTTTTACGGCTTTTAATAGTACCTACAAATAATTCAGCTTCATTTATTGCCAGCCCTAAAGACTCTCCTGTAGCTAAAAGGGGGTCTACTGCAGCAACAAAATATTCTATCGCTCCTACATCATAAGCAGAACCATCTGGTCTTTCAGTTCCTATGGCATCGGTTGTTACACTGGATATAGTTTCACCAGCGTCTATTAATGCAGATCCGGCAGGCAATGTAAGAATTTCTGATCCAGTAGTAACATCTGTAAATGTTGAAGAGCTATATGCTACCTCTGTATATGGGGTATCTCCGGCACCGGTAGTAATGACAGGAGATGTTGCCCCAGCGCCGTAACCAAAGTAAAAAGTACTTGCATCATCTCCTCTGACATAGTTATTTTCACTAGTTATATTTCCCCAAGAACTTCTTATTCCATAAAATTGAGAATTTTTACCCATATGTATTAAAGTATTATTATAGACTTCATGTGTTGGAGGAGTCCCTCCACCATACTGTTGAGAATAAACTGTGTAGCCTAAGCCATAGTTTGTAGTTTGAGCAGACCTACAAACTATTATATTGTTTGTTACTTTTACTGCCATAGGGGTTTGTATTCTTAAACCCCAAGTATTATAGCTGCCTGCACTAGCTTGAGCATGCTCTATGTAGCATCCATCTATTTCAAACTTATTAGACATAGCTTGAGGCCATACAACTCCAAAACTTGCATTTGGATGTACAGATTTAAATTGAATATTAGATATTGTCATATCATCGCTAAGCCAAAATGGTCTATTGTAGCTACCTGCAGTAGATGTATTTAATGCGTATGCCTTACCAGTGTCCCAAGACCCTTGATGGCCTTCCCCGTCAGCTGCAATTATTTTTACAAAACGAGTCGAGTCTGTTCTAAAACCACTTATTCTAAAATCACTACCAGGAGAAGATAATAAGTTTCCTCCGCCATAACACTCTGCAATAGCTATTTCATCTGAAGATGTTAAATTAGCTGCTTCGGCAGTATTCCATGCCTCAAGAGAAGTGTAGTCGCCTCCACCTGCAGGCTTAATAGTCTTTACAACCTCGGTTGGCACAACACTTCCTTACTAAATCTCTTTTATTGTTAAGCCTGTAACAAAAGAAGCTGAGTATTCAAATGGATCTGCACTAGTTGTAGTTCTTTCAATTAAGTCATTGCCAGTAATTGCATATCTGTAGACGCAATTATCCCATGTGTTTTCATCTGTTTCAGAGATATATCCAGTAGTTTGTAATGCAAAGTTAGTTCTAGCGGCTTCTGGTGAACCCCAAAGCTCAGAATCAGGGCATTGAATAACCCTAAACATAGGGTTGCCTGTTTCTAGGCTGCCCCAAGTAAAGTCATTTTCATGAACGGCTATAATGTCTCCCAAAAGCCTTTTCGATGCACCTGTTGCAAGTGTTAATAACTCCATGTGCCTCCTTATAGAATAAAAAATTCTTGTCCCGATGCCACAGTATTTGTTACCTGCGTTATACTTAACGTAGTACTTGATGCGTCATAGTCTTCTATGAACGCCACTCTTGCATCTTGTGTGCCTCCCTTAAATATTACTGCCCTGTCTACATATAAATCATTTATGGATGTATTTAACGCACTACAAATAACTGTCGTAGTAGTTCCTACAGCAGTACTAGTAAAGTTTAGCGCCATAGTAGGAAAGTCCATGTCCATTCTATGTCGCGCGCTATCATGTCCGTAGGTTTCTATTCCTATGAAAGTATCCTTATATACTTTAGTTGCATCTGTGTCTTGTATACGAATTTGCACACTTTGCCCTGTCATTTCTGTTGCGTCTAAAGTAAGTGTATATATTCCTGCCATATCAGAATCGTATCTGCTTGCTGCATTATTAGAGTTTTTAATAGTATTCGCGTCACCATCTATACTTACATAAATGTCACCGGTAGCTATACTGGTAGTTTCATAAAATGTATCATTTCCGCTCTGTGTATATAGCGAAAAGAATATATCAGTTTGCTCACCGTATTTACGTTGAATTGGATTAAACAATTTACCCTCTTTAGCAAGAAAAATGGCGGAACATTTAAAGGATCAAATGATCCCAAATGATCCGCCATAAAGCTCAGTAACTTTTTTTTACTTCTCTTTGATTGTAAGGTTACTTGCGTTAATCCTCACAGAGTCACCTGTAGAAACAGTTCTTGGAGTATCAAAAGCGCCGTAGTACATCATTGCGTCGTTACCAACTCCAGCAGTAGAACCTGTAGTAATAAAGAATCCTGTAACAGAACCCCAGCCGGCCGGATTGCTAGATGTACCAAAGTTCATCAAAGCGCTATTAGTTATAGAAGCCGGGTCAGCAGCTGTTGCACCTGCTGTTGAATCTAAGGTAAATGCTGTACTAACTTGCACCCTTTGGTAGCCATCGCCATTGGCTGGTTCATGGCTAGCGTATGCCGATGTATCTGCTAAGGTAGCTCCACCAGCACCTGTCCACAAACCCACATACAGATTTGCACCCGTATGTACGTTAGTTGTAGCTCCCTTAAAGATATAGTTAAGTAAGCCAGTTTCAAAATTTTCGGTTTTTGCGCCAGTTAATGCCATTATTCAGATTCCTTCTTTGCTTCTTTACCAAAGTCTGCTAAACCTTGACCTCCAAGGTAAGCAATAGCAATGTATAAAATGTTCTGAAGCTCTGCTTCACTTAAACCAAAAAGTTTACCGGTGATAATTAAACCAACAGCAATAATAAATGCCTGAGACTTTTTAGACTCAGTGCCGCTAAAAGGAAGTAACGATTGTAAAAATTTCATTATTTAATCTCCGATTTGGATTGTTTTTCTAACTCTTCCTTCTTAGATCTAGTATACCAACCTGCAAGTATGCCTGCAAGAGCGATAAGTATACCTCCATAAGGACTTGCAAAGGGCGCAACTAGTCCACTAATGTCTTCTACTAGCGCAGGACCTGCTTCAACAGGAATGGAGATTTCTTTGGTTCCAACCTGTTTCTGAACTAACTCGGTTGTACCGTCGTCATTTACGACTTCCTCAAGTTTAAATACAGGTACTTCTACAATTCTTGTTTCTAATGGTCTAGCAAAAATATCATATTCTTGCTCGCTTGGCTCACCAAAAAGAGCACAACCAGATAGAATCGGTACACAAAGTAGAAGAAGACTAATTCTCTTCATCGTTCTCCTCAAAAGGCGGGTAATTAGGAAAGAACCAATGAATCCAATGATTCATTACGCTCTTAGGATCATTACATGCTATTAAACAAATTATACTAATTATTAGTATTAGTAGAAACATGATTTTCAGTTTTTCCGCAAAGTTCAGCTAAAGTTATCTGTAGTTGCATAACTTTTTGCCTAATTTGCTCTAAATCACCTATTTCACTCCTAAGAAGTCGATCAAGCGACTCAGGATGGCCATCATTTACATGAGCCTGAAATTTATCCTCTAGCTCACTTAAACTACTAAGTATAATGTCTTGATTTATCCTAATTGGTTCTATAGCTCTTTGCAGCGAAAGCTCTTGGTGGTTTTGCATTCCCCAAATGCCTGCGATAAGTGCTATTATAGCTGCAAGGCTGCCGAAAGCCCTTGCCGTACCCTCTGCGTTATTAGCCATTACTACTCCTGGTCAGCAAGACCGGCTATAAGCCGATCTCTTTCTCTAGATGTATTTGAAGCAGGTATTGGGTCTGACACGTAAACATTACGTAATGGGTTAAATAAGAATGGTCCCCTCACTTGTCTTGACCCTCTGATTAAAGTTGACCCTCTATCAATAACAGTAATTCTAGGATTATTCATGTATCCCACTAAAGAGTCTTTAGCAGTATCCATTTTTTTATGCAGCATTTTTTCTTTTTGAGACACTACCTCAGCACCAGCAGGGAAAAAAGAAATCCGGAGATCACCCAGCTCTTTACTGGAGCCAGCACCTAGATCTTTTTCTCCTCTTATATCTTGAATTATATCAAGACAAGTCTTGCATTTTATATATTCCCTAAAAGCTCTATTCTTAGAAAAAGCACCTACATCTATATTAGAACCTAAGGACTCATACTCTTCTATTGTATTAAGCCACACACGTAGGCCTAAATAATCGTCTAAATAAGTATTAGGAATAAGAGTTCCTAGCTCGTTTCTGACCATACGTATGCCTACAAGATTAGGGTAAGGCTCTATATGGAAGGTTATCTTTTGTGCAGTGCCTAGAGTCTTACCTGCAGTATCTGCAATAGTAGAAGCTAAATGAACTTCTACTGTAGAGTTACTTAGCCAGTCCCTAGTTGCATCTGGTGTTATAGTAATGGTTTTATCTGACACTGTCCTAGAATCTACGGTCAAATCTACATAGTCTGAAGCAGATCCAGTGTTATTCATATAAAATATATTATCTTTTGCAAGCAATTGCTCTTCATCTAAGAATGCATATTGCTCTAATTGCACTGTATCAGCAGTTACAGTTGCGGCATCTAATGCATTAGAAAAAGTTATCTCTATAGTATCCTGTGTAGTTACAACACCAAACTTGTGATTAGTTGGTGTAGAAGAAACTATAACCATATCTGAAGAACTTATAGCTATATCTGACGGCAGATTAAGATCGCCGCCTAATTCTATTTCCTCTTCTGTTTTTGCAACAGATGAAGTATCTAACTGCTCTCCTGTTTGAAACGATATAGTCTGCGTAGAGGCTAAGTCATCTCCACTAGATTGTATTGCTCCAGTTGGTAATCCTAGGTCTCCCCCTATAAAAGTTAATCTATATATAGAATTTCCTAAAAGAACAGTATAAGGAACTATAGTTATAGTACTATTCGAAACACTAATTTCAGCATCCACAACAGTATCTAGAGCCACAGATCTTAAGATCACTGTAGCTCCAGACACCGAAGCAGAATCCAAGTTTTCACTAAATATAGCAGATATAGACTTATTTAAATATACGTTTGTGGCACCGTTCGCAGGATCAGAAGAAGAGAATGTTGGGGCTGCCATGACACATCCTTAATTAAATTAAGTCCTTGTTAGGAGGAGTCTCCGCGCCTGCTCGCATACCAATGTCGGCGGTACGCATTCCAACATCAATTTTCTTTTTATATAAAGTTGTATCAGTAATTTTTCCAGGACCTGGAATATTATTTAACGCAAACTCAAAGTAATCTAAGAAGCGTTGCCTATTTTGCTTAGCTTTCTCGTATTCAACAAGCTCTTCAATTATAGCTCTTGCACCATAGTCTTTAGCAATTTTGCCAGAAACTACAGGAACTATTTTTGGATGTAAGTCTTTTACGGTTTTGCTTAAATCTACAGCTTCTTTTAGCTCAACTAAAAGATCTTGAGGTTTATCTATTGCAGGAATAGACTTCTTAGATTTAATTAAAAACCCCATATCTATAGACTTTTGTATTAACTGACGGTCCTTTTCAGAAACATCAGATGTAACTTTTGCTGTAGGATGCTCTGTAGTAAGTACAAAATTATCTACAGCGTAATACTTTCTACGTTTCATATTCAATGAAACATAAGTATTCAACTTAATAGGTTTATCGCCAGTAGGCGAAGAAGCAGTATCGGAAATTTTTATTGACATTTAACCTCTTAAAAAGAGCCGGGGGGCCATAAAACCCCCCGGCCAATCCTAAATCAAATTACTGTTTAGGGCGTGTAGCTACCACTGAAATCAGTAGCACCTAAGGTACCAGTACCGAAGTTGAGCACCGCTGCGGACTCAGGATCGATAGACTTATCAATCACGATGCCTTTAGCAGTTCTAATGGCTTTACCATTATTAATGTTCTCAACAGCGTAGCGCTCGCGAAGTTTAACCTTGCGAATGTCACGCGCCGGATCATCAAACTCTTCAGTAACAACTTCCTCGTCAACCACAAGAACACCAAGCTCGTTGGTATCAACCATCCAGAACTCAGTCTTTCCAGTCGCATCGTAAGGAACAAACGGGGAAACAATGATGTTAAGCCCAGAAGGGAACCCAGCAGGAAGTCTACTTGAGGTAGTTGCAATTGCTGAAGGATCATCAAGCTGCGTCTCTTGGTTTAATCCACCAGCACGGAAAGCCTCACCAGCACCAGGTGATCCCTGGTAGTTCTGGAACATTTCGCCGTTATTAGCAAAACCAAAAGCACGAAGTTGAGGATTAAGAGCAAAAGTCAGCCATCCGAATGGATGCATAATGATTGCGTTCGGAACGTATCCGTCATCAACCATGTCAGCGTACATGCGGAAAACATCCTCAATGGAAATTGTTCCGTTGAAAGCACCATCAACGCCTCTTCCGGTAGACCTTCTACCAGCAGCGACACTCTGGTCGTTGTTGATGTAGTTGGTTCCAGAAGTAGTGATCATGTCAGCTACCTTCTGCTCCTTGTGACGGATGAGGGCACGACCTGCTGCGCGCAAGTGCATGCTCATCACATCAAACAAGGAATAACGAATCATTTCATCCGTCATTTTAACAGCAACACCCGACTTTCCGATAGTCGCAGTCACTTGACCTGCGAATTCCATCGTCTGTTCTGGGTATTCCCCACCCTCTGGGATGTCGGCAGCAGTAAAGGCGCCCATCGCAGGGAAGGTTAGGCTAGTTCCAACCTGAAAGTTGATTCTTTGAAGCAGAGGAGTAAGAGCGATTGTAGGCTCAATAGCATCTCTGACAGTCTGGGAAACAACTTTTGGGATAAGCATTGGCTGCTCAAAAGCAAACTGAGTATCGTAAAAATCTTCTCTTTTAACTTCACCAGAATCAAAAGAAGACT
>Ga0316202_10002588_pt1 | contig 11728 bp, 9 predicted proteins | sample 3monrhotite_MG_FD_204934 | JGI IMG/M metagenome (GOLD analysis project Ga0316202, IMG submission 204934) | Microbial mat bacterial communities from mineral coupon in-situ incubated in ocean water Damariscotta River, Maine, United States -... | ecosystem: Environmental > Aquatic > Marine >... | reverse complement strand
CAATTGCGGGATTTTATGCCAAAACTGTTCTTTATCTTGTGGTGCAGGTGCATAACCAAAACCGTCAGAACCAATAACCGTATTTGCTTGAATTAAACAGTTGCTACCAATTTCAACTTGATGATAAATAGTAACATTGGCCCAAATTTTTGTGTTTTCACCAATCTGAACGTTTTCACCAACAAAACATCCTGCACCGATACAAACATTGTTTGCTAACACGACACCCGCTTCAATAACAGTATTAGCTCCAATGCTAACATTATGACCAATAGCGGCGGTTTCATCGATAACAGCTGAGCAATGAATATTCTTGGCAGGACTTGGTGTGGTATCTAACAGTTGTGCAATTTTAGCATAGCCCAAATAGGGATCCGCAACGACTAACGCATTAGTATTACAATTTGCCAAAGCCGCTTCATTCAATATAACGACCCCCGCTTTAGTCTCGGCTAATTGCTGGCGATACTTAGCATTAGACAAAAATGCAACCTGATTTGAGGTTGCATTTTCTAACGTTGATAAACTATTAACGATGTGGTTTTTATCACCGTTAACAGTAGCGCCAATTTTATTGGCAAGTTGTTCTAGACTATAACTCATTAATAAAACTCATTAATAAAAATCATATGACCGTTCTATTTAAAAATACTAATTTCAAATAGAACGAGTATATAAATATTAGCTTAGTTTAATTTACTTACTTGCTTAACAACTTGGTCTGAAATATTACTTTCAGGTTTTGAAAAAACAACAGCTTTTTGCTCTAGAATTAAGTCATATTTATCTTTAGCCGCAATATTATCAATCGCTTGACGAACTAAAGCTAAAATTTTATTTGTTTCTTCATTTTGACGAGCACCGGTTTTTTGTTGAAACGCTTTACCTTTAGTTTGGTATTCACGATACTTCTCACCAATTTGCTTATCTAAATTAGCAATTTCTTTCTTGCTCATTAACGCACCATCACGTGTTTTCTTTTCTTGAAAATATTTAATATCTTTTTCAAGTTGCGCTAATACTGCTTTATCATCTTTAAATTCAGCTTCTAAAGCTTGCATTATTGTTGCTGTTTGAGGAATTTTGCTCATGACTTCCTGAACATTAACTACCGCGATTTTTTGTTCAGCAAAAACAGAGCCCGCTAAAAACATACTTGAGGCAGCAGCGGTAAGAACGATAGATTTAATAACTTTTTTCAACATATTCTCCAAATTTTACTTTTACATAATCACTCTAAATAAGAAGTGATTTATTATTAATTGCTCATACTGAGCTTTTATTGTTAGACAATAATATCGATAATTAGAATGTTTTACCAATATTAAAACTAAAGAACTTAGTATCATCACCTTCACGAGTCCTATACGTTTTAGCAAAGCTAAAAATCATAGGTCCCATAGGTGATATCCATTGCACCGATAAACCTGCTGAAGCTCTATAAGTATTCGGATCAGAAAAATCGGATATTTTTTGAAATTGTCCCGGCGCTAAATCTTTATAATCATTAAGATTAAATTCAGTATCCCAAACATTACCTACATCGGCAAATATACTGGTACGAACACTATTAGAATAACCTTCGTCTAAAAATGGTGTTGGTACTATTAATTCAACTCCACCGAGTAAACGAGCATTACCACCAACAGAACGCTGAGAGACAACAATAGAGTCATGGTCAGGGCCTAAACAACAATTTCCGCCCGTTGCAAAAGGGTCGTTAACTGATGAAAATGGTGTTGCCGATCTAAAAATAGCTCTTGGTCCAACGGTATTATTTTGAAAACCACGCAACGTGTCTGAACCACCCGCTCTAAAGTTCTCAAAAAATGGCAAAGCTTCATCATTACCATTAATGGTACCGTAGCCATTACCGTAACCGGCCTGAAAGCGTGTTAATACTGTCCATCGTTGATCACGTGTTAATGGAAAATACCATCGAGTATCTAAGTTTATTTTAAAATAATTTAGATCAGAATTAGGTGATGTTATTTTAAACGACATGGTTTGTTGAGAACCCGCACTTGGGAAGGTTCCCCGATTTAACGTAGTACGCGAAATTGCCGCAGATAAATCAAACGTATCAAACGCTAAACCACCATCAGGGTTGTTTGGATCCGCATGTAAATTATAAAAATTTTGAATTTGTTCATATGTTTGTAAGCTAGTAATACCGTTATGCTTATAGCCAATACCAAAATTTAAGCGTAAATATTCATTAACAGGAAAACCTAAATTAGCACCAATACCATAAGAAGTATTTTTATACTGTTCTAAATTTGCACTACCCGCATCAAATGTATTGTAAGAAACATTACCACCGAGTGACACGCCATCAACAGTAAAATAAGGGTCGGTATAAGAAATACTAACACTCTTTGAATAGCTAATAGTGTTAATATTAAAAGCTAAACGATTACCTGTGCCTAAAAAGTTATTTTGTTGTATGCCGGCATTTAAACTTAACCCAGTAAACGAGCCATACCCTATACCTGCAGTAAACGAACCAGAAGGTTGCTCTTTTACATCGAAATCAATATCGACTAAGTCATCTTCACCTGGGATTTTTTTCGTTTCAAATTCTACTTTTTCAATATAAGGTAAACGAGCAACCCAAGCTTTAGAAGCTTCAACTAAACTATTAGATAACCACGCGCCTTCTTGCTGGCGCATTTCACGACGGAATACACTTTCAGAAGTAACAGCGTTACCTTTAAAGTTAATACGGCGCACATAGACGCGTTTACCCGGATCAATAGAGATCGATAATTTTACAGTACCGTCTTCTTCATTAATTTCGGGTATAGTAACGACTTTAGGATAAGCATAACCAAAACGACCTAAAAATTTACTAATCACTTCTTCGGTATAAGTTACTTCAGCGCCATTATAAAGTTTATCCGCTTTAAGGGGGTTGATAGCTCGAATTGTTTTTTCAAAACCAGCCATATCACCGATAAAATCAACATCACTAACGGTGTATTTTTTACCTTCTGTAACGTTCAATGTAATATAAACATTTTGTTTATCTGGAGTCATAGAGACTTGCGTGGAATCAACTTTGAAACTTAAATAACCACGATCAAGATAATAGCTATTAATTGTTTCCATATCACCTTGTAAGGTTTGTTTTTGATAGCGATCTTGCGCCATAAAATCCCACCAAGGAGAGTCAAAGGTTAATTCAATTTTATCTAAAACATCTTCATCAGAAAAAACTTCATTGCCGACAATATTAATACGTTGGATCGCCGCAGCATCACCTTCCTCAAAACTAAATTTTATATTGACACGATTACGAGGTAAGTGAGTGATTTTAGCATTAACCTTAGCATTATATTTACCAACACTATGATAAAAATCCTCTAAGCCAGTTTCAATACCAGCAATAACCGTTTTATCTAATGGTTCGCCAACACGAATATCACTACTGTCAAGACTTTCAGTTAATTGTTCATCTTTAAGGTCTTTATTACCATCAAATTCAATTTCGCTAATCGTTTCTCGTTCGCGAACTCGAAATATCACCCTATTTCCTTCTCGAGAAACAGCAATATCATTAAAATGTCCGGATTTGTACAAAGACTTTATTGATTGTGAAATCCTAAACTCGTTTAGGGTATCACCGACATTAAATGGAATGTGCGTTAAAGCAGCACCAAGGGCAACACGCTGTAAACCTTTAATTTGAATATCTTCAACTTTAAACGCATCTGATGCTTGTGCTGTTGTTCCAAATATGCCCAGTAATACAGCAAAGGCGGTTCTTTTTATCATCATATAATATTAACTTTTACTTCTATGTTCATTTAATTTAAATTTGAATTTATATTTCAAGCGTTTATTTTTATAAAATATTTACAGTCTAAGAAAATCATTGTATATCGCAATACTCATTAACCCAAGTAAAGCCAACGCTCCAAACTTAAAACCTAATTCTTGTATTTTTTCAGGCACAGCTTTACCCGTTATTAACTCAATTACATAATAGAGTAAATGACCACCATCAAGCACAGGAACAGGTAAAAGGTTAATAATACCTAAGTTAACGCTAATAAGAGCAAGAAAACCTAAAAAGGGTACTAAGCCAAAACTTGCACTGCTCCCAGCCCCTTGAGCTATTGCAATAGGGCCACTTAAATTATTTACTGAAATATGACCCGTAATTAATTTTCCAATCATATCGAAGCTTAAACTAATTAATTGCCACGTTTTATCCACACCTTGTAAAAATGCACTAAAAACCCCATAACTTTGTTCTATTCTATATTTTTTTGGGTAAGCATCTTGCTTAGGCGACACCCCTAAATAACCTATATTTTTACCGTTAACCTCTCTACTAGCTGGTGTAATCGTTAACTTTAGAATTTCGTTATTTCGCAAGACGGTTAAACTAACATTTTTTGCTGGATACTGCTTGATTTTATCCGAAAAAATTGTCCAATTATTATTAATTTTTTGGCCCGCAATAGAGACAAGTTTATCGCCTACTTGTAATTTTGCTTTCGATGCTGGACTATTTTTACTTATGAAAGCAATTTCTGTATAAACATGTGGCATAAAAGGTGTTATGCCAATGCTACTTATTGCAGACATTTTATCAGGTGAAAAATTCCATGAGGACGTATTTAATTGATAATTTTTTGCATATTGACTATCAGGAAATTTGGCCGCTAAGCTAACTGATTGATCACCAATAGCACTAACCAAAGCCATATTAACATCTTGCCAAGTAACCGTTTTATTGCCATTAATTGCAACAATTTCGCTGTTTGGCTCTATCCCTGCTTTGGCAACAATTGAGTCAGTCGTTATAGTGCCAATAATTGGTTTTACGTTAGGTACACCAATTAAAAACATTAAATAAAAGGCAAAAATAGCAAAAACAAAATTAGCTAACGGCCCTGCAGCTATAATAGCAATACGTTGATATACAGTTTTATGATTAAACGCTTTATTTTTTTCATGCTCTGGGACGTCATCAACACGCCCATCAAGCATTTTTACATAACCGCCTAGAGGGATAAGAGCAATAACAAATTCAGTACCATGTTTATCGGTAGTACGCCACAGCGTTTTGCCGAAGCCAACAGAAAAGCGTTCAACTTTAACACCACAACGACGCGCAACCCAAAAATGCCCATATTCGTGTACGGTTACCAAAATACCTAAAGCAACAATAAAGGACATTAAATTCCAAAAAAAGTCGAACACGTTATTTAGTACCTTTATTCACGATGAGTTGCTTTTTATTATACATTTATATTTTCATTTAACTCTTTTAGTTTGTAAGATTAAGCTATATTTATCTTTAGTGCTTACCGTGTTATTTTTTTTGCTTTTTAATCAACCAAAGAACGTGCAAATTTTCTACTGCGCTTATCTAAATCAATAACATCATCAATTGAAATCACCTCTTCTGAGACAAATTTATTCATAGAAGTTTCATTTATTTTAGATATTTCGGTAAATTTAATTTTTTCGTTCAAAAAACAATCAACGGCAATTTCATTAGCAGCATTAAGTGCCGTACATGCCGCTTGCCCTAAACTACAAGCTTCAATTGCTAATTTAAGGTTGGGATATTTAATAAAATCAACGTCTTCAAACTCAAAAGCTTTCGCATTAAAAAAGTCTAACGGCTCAACACCTGACTCAATACGTTGTGGGAACGCCAAAGCATGTGCTATTGGTGTACGCATATCAGGATTTCCCATCTGCGCAATAACACTACCATCTCGATATTGTACCATTGAATGGATTGTACTTTGTGGGTGCAAAACCACTTGAATATCTTCAACTTGCAAGTTAAACAACCATTTAGCTTCAATAAATTCTAAACCTTTGTTCATCATAGTAGCCGAATCTACTGATATTTTACGTCCCATAGCCCAATTAGGGTGCGCACAAGCTTGATCTGGTGTTACATTTTCTAAATCCTTTAACGCTAATCGACGAAAAGGCCCACCAGAACCGGTTAACAATATTTTACTAACACCCGCGTTATCTAGCTGACAAAACCCAAGTTTTTTTTGCTCTGTGCTAGGTAAACATTGAAAAATAGCATTGTGTTCACTATCTATAGGAAATAATTGAGCATTTGAGTTTTTTAATGCATCAATAAATATTTGTCCCGAGGTAACTAGTGCTTCTTTATTAGCCAGTAAAACTTTTTTATTCGCTTTAATTGCAGCAAGTGTAGGCATTAGCCCCGCAAAACCGACAATGGCAGCCATAACAGTATCTGTTGCCGCTTGTTGCGCTACTTCAATTAATGCTTGTTTACCTGAATATACTTGAATATTTGAATTAATTGCTGCGAGCTTTTCACTAAGTTGCAAAGCCGCACCTTCATTAACCATAACGACGGACTGAGGGGTAAATTTCTGACATTGATAAAACAACTCATCAACACGAGAATTAGCAGTTAAGCAAACCACTTCAAATTTATCCGGATGACGACTAATTACATCTAGCGTATTAACTCCGATAGATCCGGTAGAGCCTAAAATACAAACCTTTTGTAATTTAGGTTCTGGTTTATCTCTGATGGCTTGATTTAATACTGGCATGTTACCAACCAAAAAAAACATAACATAAAGCATAAATAGGTGCGGTAGCCGTTAAGCTATCAATTCTATCTAAAATACCGCCATGACCTGGCAGTATTGAACCGCTATCTTTAATTCCTGCTTGACGTTTAAACATACTCTCATTTAAATCACCCAACACTGAAATAGTGGTAATAACAACAGTAACCACCAAAACTGTTAAATGCTGGTTAAAAGACCAATTAAGCATATTTCCAGCAACAATAACTAATAAACAGGCAAAAACAACCCCCCCTAAAAATCCCTCAATAGTTTTTCCGGGACTAACATTCGGCATTAATTTATGCTTACCTATGCTTTTGCCAACAAAATAAGCACCGACATCAGCACTCCACACCATTAAAAATAAAAACATAATTAACTGAGAGCCATCATAACGATCGTTGCTATATTCATGAGTGCGTAAAATCATAAAGGCCAACCATGTTGGTACTATTGTAAACCAACCAAATATTCCTCGCACAGAACGATGTTTAGACCAAAAAGAGCTATAACGTGGATATACTATGGTTAAAAATGCAGATAACAGCCACCACGCAACGGTAAGCCATAAAATATACACTATGGATGAATGAAGTTCGGTAGCATTAAGCCACAAGGTATTCAATGGAAGATAAAACCATAAAACTAAAATTAACATCACATTCGTTGATACAAAGGCAATTCTACGACGTTTTGTTGGAAAGCCCATTAGTGGCCCCCATTCCCAAGCACCAATAGCCATTACTACTAAAACAAGTGCAGCAAAATAGGTTAATGGTAAATAAAAAATAGCCGCTATAATTGCAGGGGCTAATAATAATGCTGTTATAATTCTTTGTTTTAACAAACGAATTTCCTTTTATTATTTCTTAAGTGCTTTTTACTTGATCACCCGTTAAACCGAAGCGACGTTCTCTTTGTCCAAATACAGATAATGCTTTTTTTAATTCTTGTTCGTTAAAATCTGGCCAAAGTGTTTCGGTAAAATAAAGTTCAGCATAAGCAGCCTGCCAGAGTAAAAAGTTACTAATGCGAAAATCTCCGCCGGTACGAATAAGTAAATCCAACTCGGGTAAGTCAGCTAAACAAATATGCTGACTTAATGTGTTTTCGTTAATGTCTTCAAGTGTACATTCATTTTGTTGCACTTTTCTTGCTAATTCCTTAGCAGCGTTAGCTATATCCCAACGGCCACCATAATTGGCCGCTACAGAAAGTACCATACTAGAATTATTTTCAGTTAATTTCTGCCCTGCGGCAATTTTCATTTGTAATTTTTCAGAAAAACGACTTAAATCACCAATCACTTGAAATTTAATATTATTTTTATGTAATCGTTTAACTTCTCGCGTTAATACAAACATAAATAAGTCCATTAACACTGTAACTTCTGCTTCAGGACGTAACCAATTTTCACTACTAAAAGCAAATAAAGTTAATGCTTTCACACCAATTTGTCGCGCTTTAGTTACCGTAGAACGAACCGATTCAACGCCAGCTTTATGACCAACAACGCGTTTTCTACCGCGCTGCTGTGCCCAGCGACCATTACCATCCATAATAATAGCGATATGCTGAGGAATTAGCTGGCTATTGTCTTCAACTAGCTCGTCATGGTTAACTGAATTGTTTTCGCTCACAAATTCTCCGTGTTAGTTGCACAAATATAAAATTGTTTAATAGTAAAATGCATCACCAGAAAAAATAACGCCGTAGGACATTATCTACGGCGTTAGCTAAATGGCAATGAAAAACTTAAACTTCCATCAATTCTTGTTCTTTTACTGCTAAAATATCATCGACTTGCTTAATATAGATATCAGTAATTTTTTGAACTTCATCTTCAGCCTTTCGTTGTTCATCTTCACTGATCTCTTTATCTTTTTCTAACCCTTTAATATCAGAGTTAGCATCACGTCGAATATTACGAATTGAAATTTTACCATTTTCAGCTTCACCGCGAACTACTTTCACTAAGTCTTTACGACGTTCTTCAGTTAATGGTGGTAACGGAATACGAATTAATGTGCCTTGCGATGAAGGATTTAAACCTAAATCAGATTTCAAAATGGCTTTTTCTACCGCACCAATCATGCCTTTATCAAATACAGTGATAGCTAAAGTACGTGCATCAGGGGTTGAAATATTACCTACTTGATTTAAAGGACTAGGCGCACCGTAATAATCAACAGTAATGTTGTCTAACAAAGAAGAATGAGCGCGCCCTGTGCGTACTTTATTTAAATGCGTTTTGAAAGACTCAATACTTTTTACCATACGTTCTTTGGCGTCTGTTTTTATTTCATTTATCACTACTAATATTCCTTAAACAACGATTCTTTTCGATTAATTAAATTATTGGTTTTAGCTCTTGCTTTCACCATGATTGATAAGAGTACCTTCACTCTCTCCCATAATCACCGCTTTTAATGCACCCGGTTTATTCATGTTAAATACACGGATCGGCATACTGTGATCGCGTGCTAAGGTAAACGCAGATAAATCCATCACTTGTAATTCTTTTTCTAACACATCTTGATAGGTTAAATGAGAATACAGCTCTGCTGCAGGATTTTTAACTGGATCTTCAGAATAAATACCATCAACTTTGGTTGCTTTTAAAACCATATCGGCTTCAATTTCAATACCTCGTAAACATGCTGCAGAATCGGTAGTAAAAAATGGATTCCCCGTACCAGCAGAAAATATCACCACGCGACCAGTTTTTAACAAACTAATGGCTTCTGCCCAGTTATAAGTATCACAAACACCCGCTAAATCGATGGCCGACATTAAACGTGCGTTAACAAAGGCACGATGCAGCGCATCACGCATGGCTAAACCGTTCATAACAGTAGCTAGCATGCCCATTTGATCACCAACAACACGGTTCATGCCCGCTTGTGCTAGGCCAGCCCCACGGAATAAATTACCACCACCAATGACCAAACCAACTTGAATACCCATCTCAATTAATTCTTTAATTTCTTGAGCCATGCGATCTAGAACTTTCGGATCAATACCGAAACCTTCTTCACCCATTAAGGCTTCACCGCTAAGTTTTAAGAGAATACGACGATATTTGGGTTTAGGGTTGATGCTCATAGAATAAATAATCCTGTAGATAAAATAACCGCGGACAATATTGACCGCGGTTATTTTAATGTTTTTTTTCAACTATCGAAAGCCTTAAAAGAAAAAACTATACTTTATACCTGAATAAAAACAAAAAACGCCTACATTGTAGGCGTTTTTTACATTTAAATAAGACTAGGAGCAATGCAGCTAGAATAGCAAATAGGAAAAATTAAGCTTTAGTTGCAGCAATAGTAGCTTCAACTTCTGCAGCAAAATCTTCTTCTTTCTTCGCTATACCTTCACCAACTTCAAGACGAATAAATGAAGTTACCGTTAAGCCTTTTTCTTTAAGCACTACGCCCACTGATTTTTTAGGTTCCATGATAAAAGGTTGACCTGTTAAAGAAACTTCACCGGTAAATTTCTTCATACGACCAATGATTATTTTTTCAAGTAAATCAACAGGTTTCTTCTTGTTATCATCAAGTTTATCGTTTTCGATTTTCAAGATATCCAATTGAATAGCTTTTTCTTTCTCAACAACATCACTTGGAACATCTTCAGGGTTGATGTATTCAGGCTTGCTTGCAGCAATGTGCATTGCCATATGTTTTAAGGTTTCAGCATCGCCTTCACCGGCAACAACAACACCAATACGATCACCATGACGGTAAGATGCCAATGTAGTACCATCAACATAAGCTACACGACGAACATTGATGTTTTCACCAATTTTAGTTACTAAAGCAATACGCTTTTCTTCAAATTGTGCTTGAAGTTCTTCAACCGATGCTTTTGAAACAATTGCAGCGTCTGTTACTTCGTTAGCAAAGGCTAAAAAGTTTGCATCTTTAGCAACAAAGTCAGTTTGACAGTTAACTTCAACTAAAACTGCACTACCATTAGCTTCTTTAATTAAAATCGTTCCTTCAGCAGCAATGTTACCTGCTTTTTTGGCCGCTTTCGCTTGACCAGATTTACGCATGTTTTCGATCGCTAATTCCATATCACCATCAGCTTCAACTAACGCTTTTTTACAATCCATCATGCCCGCAGCTGTACGTTCACGAAGTTCTTTAACCATTGCAGCAGTAATTGCCATGAGTTAATTCCTCAAATTCAAAAATGTTAATACAACAACATAGAAAATATAAACTATGTTGCTATCTCAAAAAAATATCCTGGATTCTGTTGTTGAGTACGAGATAAGCATCTGCTTATCTGATTCGAACAGCGTAACAAAAAATTTTAGTATTACCGGGTTGGTAATGAGAATTCTTTGTATATCTAGACGAATAAATGAACGGTGCGCTTACCCGTAATCAACAGCTGAATGTAAGATTAAGCTTCTGCTTCTACAAAACCGTCTTTTTCAGCTTGAACAACAATATTAGTTTCGCGACCTTCAGAGATGGCAGCGCAAGCTAAATCTAAGTACAAGTTGATTGAACGAATTGCATCATCGTTACCCGGTACGATGTAATCAACACCATCTGGGTTTGAGTTAGTATCAACAACAGCAATTACTGGAATGCCTAAATTGTTAGCTTCTTTAATCGCAATATGTTCGTGATCTGCATCAATAACAAAAATAACGTCCGGTAAACCGCCCATATTTTTGATACCACCTAGAGATTTATCTAGTTTTTCCATTTCACGAGTACGCATTAATCCTTCTTTTTTGGTTAACGCGTCAAATGTACCGTCAGTGCTTTGTGCTTCAAGCTCTTTTAAACGTTTGATAGATTGGCGAACTGTTTTCCAGTTAGTCAACATACCACCTAACCAGCGATGATTAACATAGAATTGGTCACTTTTTAAACCAGCTTCTTTAATTGCTTCACCAGCTGCGCGCTTAGTACCAACAAATAAAACTTTACCTTTTTTAGCAGAAGCATTAGACAATACAGCTAAAGCGTCAGCAAACATTGGAACGGTTTTTTCTAAGTTGATGATATGAACTTTGTCGCGTGCGCCGAAAATGAATGGCTTCATTTTTGGGTTCCAGTAACGAGTTTTGTGACCGAAGTGAGCACCGGCTTTAAGCATATCGCGCA
>Ga0316202_10002587_pt1 | contig 11739 bp, 10 predicted proteins | sample 3monrhotite_MG_FD_204934 | JGI IMG/M metagenome (GOLD analysis project Ga0316202, IMG submission 204934) | Microbial mat bacterial communities from mineral coupon in-situ incubated in ocean water Damariscotta River, Maine, United States -... | ecosystem: Environmental > Aquatic > Marine >... | reverse complement strand
CCGACTGCGGAGAGGGAGGGCACGTCTCGGTGTGGTTCCCGCGGGTCGATGTCGAGACGGGCTACGACGTCGTTCACGTCTACACGCTCGGCGGCACCCTGCTCTCCAAGGCGGTCAGCCAAGGCGGCACCTTCTCCGGTGATGGCTTTGTTGTCGCCTTTTCGTCGGATTCGTCGGTGACCCGGACCGGGTTCACGGCTGGCTACAGCTGCGATGTCCTGCCCGAAGAGGACACGGAGCCGGTCGAAGACGAGCGGTGAGAGGCTGTGGCGTTTACAGTAAAAGGGACGGGGGAACGATGGGATTTCTGCGCACGATCTTTGCCGGGCTGAAATTCGCAGCGCTCTATTTGGTCGCGCTGCCCCTGACCATCGCGGCAATCTTCGGCACCGTGACGATCGTTCTGGCAGAGGCCGCAGGCAACCTTAGTCTGCTGTTTCTCGCTGGAGCCCTGGTTGTTCCTGCGATTTTGGCTGCGGCGTTTCCTGGCCGGATCTTGCGGACGATCAATTACCTTCAGGAAGGGCAATACTGAGGCTCACGGGTTGGCAGCCATCCACGCCTCGATCTCTTCGGGGGTGTAGTAGTTGCGCTGCTTCTCGGCGAGGGCCTCAGGCGGGATGGTCGCGTACAGCCACTCCCGGTAGGCGATCAGCCCCTCGCCGCAGCCGGCCTCCAGGGCATACTCGTCGGTGGCGCGCTCGTAGCTGCTGACGTCTTCGGAGAGGTACCAGACGAGGAATTCAGACAGCTCCGCGGACTCCATCTCGGCGTAGTCGAGGATGTGGCGCAGCTCGTGGACAAGGATCGCGCCCACGGCTGCGCTTGAGGGCGGGCTGCTGAACAGGGCTGCGTTGTACTGGAGGGTGTAGCTGCGCTCCAGGGGATCGTCCTCGATGGTCGTGACGTCGAGGTTGGCCTGGAAGAACACCGACTCGCTGGAGATCTCGGCGTAGCGGATCTCGACGCCCGAGAGCACCGGGGCGTAGGCGCCGATCGCGGTGGCCGCGAGGGCCTCGATGTCGGCGGCCTGGGTGGGCGGCGGGCCGTCGAAGCGCTCGGAGCAGGTGAGGGGGGCCGCAGAGTCCTTTGGCGTCGGGTTGCAGGCCCAGAGCAGCAGCACGAGCACGATCACCTCCGGTGGACGTAGACTATGCCATCGCGTCGACCTGCTCGCAGACGACGTCGCTGGCGAGCTGGCGGAGGAAGCGGTGCCGGGCCTCTGTGGTCCGGCGAGGATGCCAGAGCACGAGCATGGGCATCTGCGGCAGGTCGATGGGCGGTGGGTGCGCGACGAGGGCGCCGCCGGCGGTGTGGCAGACCTCGGCGGGCATGACCGCGAGCAGGCGGGTGCGCGCGACGAGCCGGGCGACGGCCTGGAACGAGGAGACCGAGACCGCGACCCGGCGGCGCAGGCCGCGCGCGGCGAGCAGCTCGTCGACGAAGCCGCGCCCGCCGCCCTCGAAGCTGACGATGGCGTGCTGCGCGGCGAGGTAGGCGTCGAGGTCCGGGGGCTCGGGCCACGCGCCGGGCGCAGCGGCGACCACGAAGCGCCGGGTGTAGAGGGGCCGTGCGACCACCTCGGAGAGGTCTACCGCGCCGGCGATCGACGGGAGCGCGCTGAGGTCGGGGCCGATGGCGAGGTCCAGCTCTCCGCGGCGTGCCTGGTCGAGCGACACCGCCTGGAGGGGGTAGATCCGCAGGTCAATGTTGGGAGCCTCGGCCTGGAGGCGCGCGAAGAGGGGACCGAGGAACGCCGCCTGTGCCTCGTCGCCGAGGGCGACGGTGAAGGTGCCGGTGGCGGTCTGGGGGTCGAAGTCGGGCGGCGGCGCGAAGACCTGCTGGGCGGCCTCCAGGGCGGCCGAGACCGGTGCGACGAGGCCGCGGGCGCGCTCGGTGAGCACCATGCTGCGCCCGGCGCGCACGAGGATGGGGTCACCGAGGGTCTCGCGGATGCGTGCGAGGGCGCGGCTGGCGGCGGGCTGGGAGAGCCCCAGGTCGGTCGCGGCGCCGCTGACGCTCTGCCGCGCGAGCAGGCGCTCCAGCACCATGAGCAGGTTGAGGTCGAGCGATCCGTACCGCATGCGTTTCATGCATAGAGTCTATAAGCAACATGCGTTCGATGCAGGGGTGGGCCAGGGCTACAAATTGGGTGCCCGAGAGGCGCGCTTCACCCAGCGCCTTCGGCGAGAGGTCGCCATGTCTTCGCTCCACGTCATCTTCGGTGCCGGCCAGGTCGGCGCGTCCCTCGCCCGCCAGCTCCACCGCCGCGGCGAGCGCGTCCGGGTGGTCCGCCGCTCCGATAAGCCGGTCGGCGAGGGCATCCCGGTGGTCTCTGCCGATGCCCGCGACCCTGCCCAGGCGATCGAAGCCGCAGCAGGCGCGTCGGTCGTCTACCACTGCATGAACCCCTCGGCGTACACCGGCGCGGCCTGGGCCGACGAGCTCCCCCGCCTCGGAGACGCGGTCATCGCCGCGGCGCAGTCCGCGGGTGCGCGGCTGGTCTGCCTGGACAACCTCTACGGCTACGGCCCCACCGACAGCCCCCGGACCCCGCAGTCGCCGATGGCGGCCGAGGGCGCCAAGGGTCGGGTCCGCGCGGCCTGGGACGCGCGGCTGCGCGAGGCTGGTGAGGGTGGGCTCCGCTGGACCGCTGGTCGGGCCGGAGACTTCTTCGGTCCCGGCGCGGGCGGGCAGTCGGTGTTCTCGCAGGACATGGTCCGCGGCCTGGGCGGGGGGCGTCCTGCGCTGCTGCTCGGCGACCCCCAACAGCCGCACGCCTTCTCGTTCGTGCCCGACGTGGTCGCGGGGCTCGCAGCCCTCGGCCGCGCAGCGGACGACGTCGAGGGGCAGGCGTGGCACCTGCCGGTGCACACCGTCGCGCCGCGGGTGCTGGTGGGCCGCCTGGCCGCCGCGCAGGGCCGCCGCGGCTGGGCGGTGACGCTGTCGGCCGGGTGGCTGCGGGTGCTGGGGTGGGGGCTGTCCCTGTTCCGCGAGCTCCAGGAGACCCTCTACCAGTGGGACCGGCCCTTCCTGGTCGATGACCAGCCGTTCCGCGCCCGCTTCCCCGGCGTGGGAGTGTCTCTCGACGAGGCCGTGTCGGCGTCCGTGGCGGACGCGACCGGCCCCACACCGATCGCCGCGCAGGCTGCGGCCGTCTGAGGCGCGGCTGCGTTACGATGGCGGGGATGGACTGTCAGACGCTGGACGCCCTCCAGTCTCCCGGCCTGCTCGCGCGCACGCTCCGTGCTCTCGGCCACCCGCGCCCGGCCCCGCTGGCGTTTGCCTTCCAGGCGTTCAATCCCCAGGTGGCCTGGCACGGCACCACCGATTCTGCGCCGCCGGTGCTGCTGCTGGCGTCACCGGGCCGGGTGGTCAGCGGCGCGCTGCTCCGCCGGCTGCGCGTGCCCGCGGCGGACGCAGAGCCCTTCCGTTCTGGCCGACCGATCCGGGGGAAGGTCTTCTGGCTGCGCGGGCACAGCGTGCTCGCGACCCGACAGCGGGTGCCGCCGCAGGTGCTCCGCCGCGGCGTGGCCCGCCTCGCGGCGCTCGCGGGCATCCCGGTGCCGCCGGTTGTGGTCGTCACTGGCCGAGAGGGGGCCTCGCTGCTGGACAGCCACCGCCTGGCCTGCGCGCTGCCGCGCCAGCTGCCGGCGACGGTCGCGGTGCGGCTCACGGGCTGGCCGTCGCTGCGTCGGTCGGGCCCTGCCCCCGCTGGAGAGGGCTGGGTGGTCGGCACGCTGTCGCGTGGCCCGGACGGGCTGCGCCTGTGCTCTGCGGCCCCGCCGGCAGCGGTGGACCGAGCCGCTGCCGTGCTCGGAGCGCTGTCTCCGCGCCTCCGCAGGCTGACGGTCCACCGCTCTCTCCCGCGAGAGCCGAAGGTGGTCTACCGGCGCCCAGCCGACGGCGCTGCGCATCGCCTCGTCCGCGCATACGAGGGCATTCGGACCGGCTTTCGGATCGACTCTCTGGAGCAGGCGATGGTCAAGGATCGCGGCGCCAGCGCGACCTACGGAGAGCTGACCCTGGACGGCGTGGCGCGGATCTTCTCGCAGGTCTCGGTCAATGGCCGCTCGTTCCTCGACATGGGCTCGGGCGTCGGGCGGGCGGTGCTCGGCGCGGCGCTCGGGTTTCCGGTGGCGCGCTCGGTTGGCGTCGAGCTGTCTCCGAGCCGCTCGCGCGCTGCGCGCGAGGCGCTCGCCAACCTCCGCGCCCAGACCGGTCGGCCGTGGCCCCACGTGCAGCTCATCGAGGCCGACATGCTCGCCTTCGACACGTCGGGCTTCGACGTGATCTTCATCTCGAACCTCTGCTTCGGAGAGGCGTTCAACAAGCGCCTGGGAGCGAAGTTTGACCGGGAGCTGCGTCCGGGCACGCACGTCTTCAGCTCCAAGGACGTGGCAGGCGCCCGCAGCACCCGGCACCCCAAGCTGCCGGTGGTGGCGATGAGCTGGAACCCGCGCTCCAGCCTCTTCTACAACGTCTGGTAGCCGCTGTGTTGCCGTCAGAAAGCGTCCTCTGGGACGAAGAGCGAGACCTCCGACACCATCCGCGGTGTCGGCTGATGGAGCGCTTCCCGTCGGCGGGCTGGTGTCACGCCAACATCTACGAGAGCTGGTGGCTCTGAACAAGCGACCGCCGCGGGGAGGTCCCGCGGCGGTCGGTGAGCGTGCGGTGGTGGGGATCAGCCGCCGCTGCACTCGGACTCGATGTTCGCGGTCAGCCGGGTGTTGTACGAGTCAAGCAGCTCGGTGCCGACCTCTTCGAGGTTCTCGTTGAGGAACTTGTAGGTGCTGCCGATGCCGATGTAGCCGGCGATCGTGTCGATGATGTCGTTGGCGCACTGGCCGCCCTTGCTGTCGGTCAGCACCGCGTCGCCGTCGGTGAGGTCGGTGACGTTGCTCTCCAGCGCGATGTTGGCGTCGACGGTCTGGGCCGACTCGCTGACGAACAGCGTCACGGAGCCGTCGAAGTCGGCGTCGATGGCGTCGACGTAGCCGTAGCAGGTGAAGGTGCCGTCGAAGTCCTTGGGCACGTCGGTGACCAGCTCGATGGCGCTGGTGATGACGCTGCCGACGGTGTAGCCGAGGACGCCGAAGTCCCAGTAGCTCTCCTCGATGCCGACGGTGACCTCGAAGGGCTCGTCGGCAGAGTTGTAGGCGATGCTGGTCTCGAACTCGACCGAGTACGCACCGCCGCCGGTGGACAGGATCTCAGAGCTCTGCTCGGTGATGTCGGCGAGCTGGTCGTTGACCTCTCCGAAGCCGGCGCCGGAGAGGGTGTACTTGAAGCCAGCGATTGCGATATCGAGGTCGTACTCGCCGCGGAAGTCTTCGAGCGCCCAGGGCGAGCCACCGACCATCTCTGCGGAGGTGGCTGTGACGGCGCGGTCGAGGCAGCCCTCGAGGTCGAAGTCTTCGCCGTCGCAGTCCTCGTCGATGCCGTTCCAGTTCAGCTCGACGCCGTCGGGGTTGGCGCTGGCCTCGGTGTCGTCGCAGTCTTCGTCGTTGTTGACGTAGCCTTCGCTGAGGTCGCAGGCGGTGCCGGTGACGTAGGGGTTGCCGTAGCCGTCGCCGTCGGCGTCCTCGTTGCGGGTCTCGCCCTGGCCGTCCGCGAGGTCCTCTGCCTCGTCGATCTCACCGTCGCAGTCGTCGTCGTCGCCGTTGCAGTACTCGTCCGCAGCGGGGTAGATCGCGGAGTTGGTGTCGTCGCAGTCGCCCTGGTCCTCGGTGAAGCCGTCGCCGTCGTCGTCGACGGTGTTCTCGTCGATCGTGTCGGTGTCCGTGTCGATCGGGGTGTCGGTGTCCGAGTCGACGAGGCCGCTGGTGTTCTCGTCGAACTTGTCCGAGCAGGCGGTCATCGTGAGCAGGACGATCAGTGCACGTGTGTACATGGGGGTGCTCCATCTGTAAGCCGATGCCTGGAATCGCAATTTGTGACCTTCTTGTCAAGGCATATTCCCGCTCACCAGCCGCCTGAAGGCGACCGATCCGGTTCGCAGCGGCGCGGAGCGTATGATCAGAAGCAAGATGGATGAAAGGTTCCCAGCAGCCGCGCATGTCTCTCAAACCGCGCCCCTGACGATCTGGATCCGGCGCATATCGGGCCTCGCGCTGCTGTCTTGTGGCACCCTGGTGCTGTCCCAGCCGACCCACTTCCTGTTCGACGATCCATACTTTTACCTCGAGATCGCCGAGCACATCGTCGCCGGAGCGGGCTCGACCTTCAGCGGCCTGGACCAGACCAACGGGTACCACCCGCTGTGGATGGCCGCCTGTGTCGCGGCGACCGCGGCTTCGCCCGACCCGCTCCGCGGCGCGCTGCTGCTGTGCGTTGTCCTGGCGGGCGCGCTGCTGTGGGGCCTGGAGCGCCTCCTGTCGTCGGCGGGCATCCCGCAGCGCGCCGCTGGGATGGGCGTGGCCCTGATCCCGCTCCTTCCGGGCGGGCTGTGGGGCTCAGAGGGCCTGCTCAACGGCGCGCTCCAGGTCGCAGCGCTCCTGGCGCTGCTGTCGGCCCACGCCCGGCCGTCTCCGGGCCGGTGGGCACGCGTGGGTGCGCTGCTGGGGCTGGCGGTCCTGGCCCGGCTCGACCTGGTGTTCCTGGGCGCGGCGGGGTGCCTCTCGGCGCTGGCGCAGCGCGCGCCCTGGCGGGAGCGGCTGCTCGCGGCCCTGCTGGTCGGCGGCACCCTGACGGCGGTCCTGGCGCCGTACCTCGCTGCGAACCTGGCATGGACGGGCCACGCGATGCCGATCAGCGGGGCGATCAAGAGCACCTTCCCCGTCCCCGACGGGACCGACGCGCTGGCGAAGCTGGGCTCCCTGGGCCGCAACGGGGTGATCGCCGCGGTGCTGGCGCTGGCGCTGGCCCTGCTGCCGACGGTGTCGGGTCCGGCGCGCCGCCTGCTGTGGGTCCTTTCCGGCGCGACCCTCGCGCACGCCGGCTACGTGGTCCTGTTCACCGCGCCGCTGTGGTCGACCCACTACGACTACTACTGGATGACCGGGCTGCTGACCCAGGCGTGTGTCGGTGGCCTGCTGATGGCGCAGTTTGTCCGCCTGCTCCCGTCGTTCAGCGAGGCCGCACGAGGGCGCCTTGGGCTGGGTCTGATGGGCCTGTTTGCCCTGCTCGCTGTCGGCCTCGCGGCGGATCGCGCGCTGGACGGTGGGAGCTGGGCGCCCGAGAACAGCAGCGTGCGGCTCGGCCGCACCCTCGGAGACGCTTTGCCCGCCGATGCGCGCGTCTTTGTCGCCGACGCGCCGGGGCGGCTGGCCTGGTTCTCCGGGCTGTCCGTCGTCCCCGCCGACGGCCTCACCCACGACCGGGCGTATGGCCCCGACCTCGACGCCCTGGGCCTGACCGCCTGGATGGCGGGCAGCGGGATCAGCCACGTCGTCGCGCCGCTGTTTGCGTACCGGGTGCCCTGGCTGGTGGTGGACACGGTGCCCGGTGGCGTCACGCTCCAGGTCATCGCCCCGTTCTCGGGGCGGGCGACCGAGGCGATTCGGCTCGACGAGGCCGACGCGCTCCAGATCGTGGCGGACGACGACGGCCGGCGGCTCGGGGTGTGGGCTATTCCCCGCTGATCTCGGCGGCGCGTGACTCGGCGCGCTCCCACATGCGCACGTAGCCCTCGGCGGAGCGGAACAGCGGCTCCAGGTCCGCCTCGGACACCGCGTCGGCGCGGGCGTCTTCGAGCAGCTCCGGCAGCAGGCCGATGTGGATCATGCCCTCGGTGTCGAAGTCGACCGCCCGCTCGCCGAGGTACGGCTGCGTGAACGTGACGTCGCCGCCAAACGAGGTGAACGGGTAGCTCATCGGGTTGGGCTGGTCGTTTCCGCAGCCTTCGTCGCCGAAGCGGGGGCGCGGGCCGCCAGCGAAGCCGTTGAGGTCGAAGCCCAGGCCCGGCGCCGGGTAGCCGCCCATTGACTCGATCAGGTCGGCCTCGTCGAGCAGGCTGGCCGTGAGCTGGCCGGGGGCGTCGGGGTCGGCGCACCGCGACATGCCGTGGTTCGAGACGCCGCCGAGCGCGTACAGCCGGCCGTACCAGTCTCGGCCGTGGGAGCCGATCGCCGGGTAGTCGAACTCTTCGAGCAGCTCGTAGGCGCGCACGTAGGAGCGCTGCGGGAAGTGGTCGACCTCGATGAGCATGCCGCGCGACATCATGCCCATCATCAGCGACTCGCCGAGCGGGGTCAGGCCGGCGTTCTGGCACCAGTCGCCGCTCTCGCCGCCCTCCAGCAGCTTGCCGGCGTACGGCAGGATGGTCGCCAGCGGCGCATCCTGGAAGCCGCTGAGGTCGTTGGGCGGCGTGCCGGTGTAGTCCTCCCGCGGAGACAGCAGCCCCGCGAAGCTCAGCGAGCCCTTGTCGAAGCCGCGCGGCATGTCCTGCTCGTCTGCCGGGCAGTCGAGGGTCATGTTGGTCCAGTGGCCGCTGTTGGTGAAGTTGCCCAGCTCGATGATGCCCTTGTGGCCGTCCCCAGCCGAGAACTGGTTGTCGTACTTGTGCACCGGGAAGAGCACCCGGACGCCGCGGTCGTGGTACTCGTCGAGCTTCTCCTCGACGTAGGCGCCGTCGCAGGTCGGCCCGCCGGGCCGCGGCGTGATGTGGCAGTCGAACAGGTCGGAGGTCTCGATGCCGAGCACCACCGCCATCTTGCCCGCCGAGATGACCGCGCGGGCCTCGGCGGGGCTGGTCACGACCCGGAACCAGCCGGCGCCCTCGCCGCCGCTCTGGGCGTCGATGTAGCGCTCCATGTCGTAGGTGGCGTCGATGATCCGGTCCACTGCGGTCATGTCCTCGCAGTCGTACCAGCTCGGCTGGATGCCCTCGCCGACGGTGAGGCTACAGATGGCCGAGTTGGTGGTTGCATGCTGCACAACAAGGCGCAGCCCGCCCATCCAGGCCCGCTCCAGCCAGCGATAATACTGCTGCTGGTGGGTCGAGCGCTTCCGCGCGTTGGGCCACTCGGTGAACGCGGGCCACCCGTCGGTGACGTGGTTGTCCTCGCTGAGCTTCCCGGCCAGCAGGTCGATGAAGACCGTCGAGATGTCCTCGATGTCCCGGCCGTTGTCGTTGACGTACCCGAAGATGTCCTTCCGCCCGGCGTCGCCGTGGAAGGGCGCGCAGTCTGACAGCGCGTGCTCGACCCCGAGCCGGTGGAAGGGCGCGCCGTGGAAGAGGGCGCCGCCGCCGAAGGCGAGGTTGGAGAGGATGTGGGAGTGCATGTCCACAATCCCGTACAGATCGCCGTCGTCGAAGGTGGTCGTGGTGACCGCGCCCTCGGCATCGAGGCTCATCTCGGGGAACGTGGCGCAGCCCTCGGCCGCCTCAAACGTCACCGCCGCCGCGTCGGCCGGGTCTGCCTCCAGGGCACCCTCCGCAAAGTAGCTGCCGTTTCGCCGGCTGCGGAGCACATACGCCCCACCGCGTGGGGCGGTCTCCAGCACCCACTCCCCACCCGAGACGTAGCCATCTTCGATGCGGCTGATGTCCGACTCCAGCGCCGCGACCCGCTCCACCGGGCCGTCCTCGGCCGACAGGAACTGCCCGCCGTCGTCGTAGAGCAGGTACGTCCCGAGGTCGCTGGGCTGCATCACAAACGGCGTCGCCTCGCTGGCGGTCGTCGTGAAGGCGTAGGCGCTCCCGTCGGCCTCCAGCCACGCGTCCCCGCTGCGCACGGCGTAGCAGCCGTGAGCCCAGGAGTCGACCTCCAGCTCCTCGACCGGTGTGTCCAGCGGATCACCCGTGTCGGTGGGGGTGTTGGAGGACGGATCTTTGTCACCGTTGCAGGCAACGATCACAGACAACAGGAGAACGTGTTTCATTTTCACGAGCGCAGGGTATCCGAAACCGACCCCGCTCGGGGGCTCTTGATCACCCGCGCTCGCTGCGCCAGGCCTCCACCGCCCCTTGCAGCGCAGCGAGAAATTCGGCCGGATCCTCGGGCGTGAGCCGGAGCTGGCGGAACAGGCCGGTGTCCCGCTCGATGGCGATGTGCTCTGCGAGGTCCGCGAGGTCCAGCTTGGCGCTCCGGCCCGTCTGCTTCAGGCCATGATCCCCACGGAAGAGGTCAAAGATGACCATCGGCGGGCGCATCTCGAACCGCTCCAGGTGCTCGAATGGGACCTCGATCAGGCCAAAGAGCTTCGTGTCCAGCTCCAGGCGGTCCGCATAAATCCGGTACGACGACCAGAAGCTCATCACCGTCGGCTTTGAGACATACAGCGCTTCCATACTCTGCACTCCTCTGCTGATCGGTACGGTAACAGACCCTCTCTGCGGCTTCGCCCGCTGCCGGCTAAGAGCGTGGCACACGACGTGGGGGAGCCGATGAGGATGCTGTCGTTTGCGAACGGGGACACGATGCCAGCGCTGGGGCTGGGGACCTGGAAGGCGAAGCCGGGTGAGGTGGGCGCCGCGGTGACGCACGCGATCCGGTCGGGCTACCGGCACATCGACTGCGCCCGCGTCTATGGCAACGAGGCCGAGATCGGCGCGGCGCTGTCCGCCTTGTTTGCGGAGGGCGTGGTCCGCCGCGAGGAGCTGTGGATCACCTCGAAGCTGTGGAACGACGCGCACGCGCCGCCGGACGTGCGGCCGGCGCTGGAGCGCACGCTGTCGGACCTCCAGCTCGACTATCTCGACCTGTACCTGATCCACTGGCCGGTCACGCTGAAGAAGGGCGGGCCGCGCCCGCTCGAAGCGGCCAGCTTCGTGCCGCGCGCCGCGCAGCCGCTGTCCGAGACCTGGGCGGCGATGTCGGCGCTGGTGGATGCCGGGCTGACTCGCCACATCGGGGTGTCAAACTTCAACATCCCCAAGATAGAGGCCCTGCTCGGCGCGGCACGCCCGCCCGAGGTCAACCAGGTCGAGCTGCACCCCTACCTCCAGCAGCCCGAGCTGGTCGCGTGGTGCCTGGACAACGGGGTCCACGTGACTGGGTACTCGCCGCTGGGCTCGCGGGACCGGATCGCCGCGATGAAGGCCGACGACGAGCCTGATCTGCTCTCCGATTCGGGGGTGGCAGAGATCGCGGCGCGGCGTGGCTGCACGGCCGCCCAGGTGCTCATCCAGTGGTCCATCGCGCGAGGCTGCTCGGTGATCCCGAAGTCGACCAACCCCGGCCGACTGGAGCAGAACCTCGCGGCCGCGGACGTGGTGCTGGATGCGGCGGACATGGCGCAGCTCGCGGCCCTGGAGCGCCGCCGGCGGTACCTCGACGGAGGGTTCTGGGTCGTGCCCGGTGGGCCGTACACGCTGGAGGGTCTCTGGGAGAGGTGAGTGCGGCAGAGGGCCGGCGGGGGTATGGGAAGGGTGATGAACTCTTTCGAGCGAGATGAGGTGCGGCCTGCACACACCCCAACGGAGCGGGTGTGTGTGGCGCGGGTCACTACCAACGGCTGAGTCCGACCGGACTCAGCGGCTTCATCTCGACAAAATCCAACAAATTCGTGTGGGCTGGCTGGCCGCTATATGAGGGCGTCCTTGCCTCCTGCACGCACCCCGCACCGAAGAGCAGACCATGGAACACTCTGAGGAATCCGAAAGCAACGAGCAGCTCTACCGAATCCGGCACAGCCTGGCGCACGTGCTCGCCCAGGCGGTACTGGAGCTGCGGCCGGGCGCGACGCTGGGCTTTGGCCCGCCGATCGATGACGGCTTCTACTACGACTTTATCCTCCCTGAGCCCATCACCGAGGCAGACTTCCCGGCGATCGAGAAGCTGATGAAGCGGATCA
>Ga0316202_10002586_pt1 | contig 11743 bp, 9 predicted proteins | sample 3monrhotite_MG_FD_204934 | JGI IMG/M metagenome (GOLD analysis project Ga0316202, IMG submission 204934) | Microbial mat bacterial communities from mineral coupon in-situ incubated in ocean water Damariscotta River, Maine, United States -... | ecosystem: Environmental > Aquatic > Marine >... | reverse complement strand
GATCGCTTTGGTGTTCGGACTACAGACCAAGTTTTACAAGTAGTCCTCAACCGTCAGTTTGGCGCGCCTGTTCGGTCTCGCACACCTTTTCCAAATAACACAGCATCGTCTGGGTGACCTGAAGCAGGCGATCTGCGGATTCGTCGATGCCATGTACGTATTCATCGCGCTTGGCTTGGAACTCCGGATAATCGTCCGCTAGTTTGAGCACTTGGGTGAAGCCCATGATCGCGGTCAAGGGCGTGCGTAGTTCATGGCTCATATAGGCCAAAAATTCGGCGTGACCACTCCCCAGTGCGGGGGCTTCATGCAGCTGCTTGCGCATCTTCACCTGACAAAAGGCATCGCCTTGCTGAGAAAACAGTTTGGAGCCCGGACACTGAATCGCTTCGCTTTGCACCATCACATATCATCCTTTTACCTAATCTACCTGCCCTCCCTCAATAGGGTTAAACCTAGGTAAGGATGTTTGCCGTTCTATGACATGACGAAGAAATGAGCTTAGAAATTGTGTATCCGTAGCATTTAAGCGCTGGTGAGATCCAACCACCCCTGCTCGCTCAACACCGTGAGCCCCAGTTCGCGGGCTTTCTTTTCTTTCGAACCCGCCCCCGGACCGGCGACCACGTAGTCGGTCTTTTTACTGACCGAGCCGGACACTTTCGCGCCCAACGCTTCAGCACGCGCCTTGGCTTCGCCGCGGCTCATGGTTTCCAGGGTGCCGGTAAACACAACGGTTTTTCCGGCCACCGGCGAGCCTTCGGTATCGGGGGCTTCGAATTCTTCCACCGTGACGTTACTCAGGAGATCATCGAGCACATCGTTGTTGTGCGGCTCGGCGAAGAATTCAACCAAATCCTTAGCCATCGACGCGCCGATGCCGTCAATGTTGAGCAGTTCTTCGAGCTGTTCCGAGCCGATGATCCGTGCCCCTTCCATGGCTTGGCGTAGCGCGGGCATGGAGCCGTATTGCTTGGCCAGCAACCGCGCGGTGGCTTGGCCGACCTGTTGGATGCCCAGTGCGAACACGAAGCGCGGCATTTCGATGGTGCGTTTGGCGGTGATCGCCGCCATCAGGTTCTGGATCGACTTGTCTTTCCAGCCTTCGCGCTTGTCGAGCATCTCCGGACGCAGACGGAAAATATCGCCGGGGGTCTTGATCAAGCCATCGTCGAAGAACGTGACGATGTGCTTGCCGCCCAAGCCTTCGATATCAAACGCGTTGCGCGAGACGAAGTGTTTGAGCCGTTCATGCGCCTGGGCCGGACACACCAAGCCGCCGGTGCAGCGCGTCGCGGCCTCGCCCTCTTCGCGCACCGCGTGGCTGTCGCACACCGGACAGATGGTGGGAAAAACGTAAGCATTCCGGTCCTCGTGACCGCCGTCATCAACCACTTCCAAAACCTGGGGGATCACATCCCCGGCGCGTTGGATGCGTACATGATCGCCGATGCGGATGTCGAGTTCCTGGATGTAATCGACGTTGTGCAGGGTCGCGCGGCTGACCACCACGCCACCGACAGTCACCGGCTCCAACTCCGCCACCGGTGTCAGAACGCCTGTGCGTCCGACCTGGATGGTAATGTCGTTGATGATGGTGACAGCCTTTTCGGCTGGGAACTTGTGGGCAATGGCCCAGCGTGGCGCACGCGAGACGAAGCCGAGGCGCTCTTGCCAATCCAGGCGATTGACCTTGTAGACCACGCCATCGATATCGTAATCGAGCTCGGCGCGATGCTCCCCAATGGTTTCGTAATGGGCAATGATCTTGTCGATGCCGTTACACACCACGGTGAAGGGATTGACGCAAAAGCCCCAATCCTTGAGCAAGCCGATAAACGCGCCATGGGTGTCCCATGGGGTGGCGCTGACCTCACCATACGCATAGGCGAAGAAGCTCAACGGACGCTGGGCGGTGATGGAGCTATCGAGCTGACGCAGCGATCCGGCAGCGGCGTTGCGCGGGTTGGCAAAGACTTTCTCTCCCACTGCCTCTTGGCGATCATTGAGGGCGAAAAAATCTTTCTTCGACATATAAACCTCGCCGCGCACCTCCAACACATCCGGCACACCTGCGGGCAGTTTCTGGGGAATGTCTTTGACGTGGCGTGCGTTGGCGGTGACGTCTTCGCCCTCCACCCCATCGCCCCGAGTGGCGGCTTGGATCAGTTCGCCATGCTCATAACGCAGCGAGATGGACAGGCCGTCGATCTTGGGTTCGGCGACCATCTCCAAAGGAATCTCGAGGTCGTCACTGAGCTCTTTTAAGAACCGACGGATGCCGTCGATGAAATCTTGCAGCTCTTCTTCGTCGAACACATTGCCCAGCGACAGCATCGGCTTGGCGTGCTTAATCTTGCCAAATCCCGACGCGGGTGCCGCACCGACACGGTGGGTGGGACTGTCGGGGCGTACGGACAGCGGAAAGCGTTTTTCAATCGCTTCGTTGCGCTGACGAAGCGCGTCATAGTCCGCATCCGACACCGTCGGCGCGTCTTTTTGATAGTAGCGGTCGTCATGTTGCTTGATTTCGCGGGCCAGGGCTTCGAGCTCCTGGTCGGCCTCGACCGAGGTCAGGTCCTCGACCGCCAGTGCACGCAGATCAGCACTCATTCCGCGGCCCCACTGAGAAGACTTTCGGCGGCGGCGCGGGCTTCGGACGTGACGTTGGCACCGGCCAACATGCGGGCGATTTCATCGGCGCGCTGGGCGGCGCTCAAGGTGCTGACGGAGGTGCGAACAGAACCATCGGCTTCGGCCTTGGAGACATGCCAGTGCGCCGCGCCGCGTGCCGCCACTTGCGGGCTGTGGGTGACGACCAGAACTTGCACATCGTCGCCCAGGCGCGACAGGCGCTGGCCGACGGCATCCGCCACCGCGCCGCCGATGCCGCTGTCGACTTCATCGAACACCAGCGTCGGCACAGGATCGGAATGCGCCAGCACCACTTTCAAGGCCAGCATGAAACGTGACAGCTCGCCGCCCGAGGCGATCTTGCCGAGCGGACCTGCCGGTGCGCCGGGATTGGTGGCGACTTCGAACGCCACCCGGTCCCAACCGCTTTCGCCCCAGTTGTCTTCTTCGGCGATTGACGAAATGGTGGTGCGAAAATCAGCCGCGCCCAGTTTCAGCGGCTCCAGTTCGGTGCTCACAGCCTTGTCCAGGCCGGTGGCGGCTTCGCGCCGGGCTTGGGACAAGCGGGTGGCGATTTCGGCATACGCACCGCGCGCCTGGGCCTCGGCACGGGAAAGCTCATCCAGCCGTTGGCCGCCGTGATCGATGCTTTCCAATTGGCTTGAGAGCTTGGCGAACAGATCGGCCAAGTTCACCACCTCGACATTGTGTTTGCGGGCGATGGCGCGCAACGCGAACAGGCGTTCTTCGACCTGTTCGAGGTGACGCGGATCCAAATCGACGCGCCCGGCGGCGATATCAAGCTCGTTGATCGCGACGGAGACGTGTTCCGCCGCACCGTCCAACGCGCTCAGGGTCGCGTCCAAGATGCCTTCGGCCTTCTCAGAGACCGGCTCCAGTGCGCGCACGGCGTCACGCAGCATGCGCTCCACCCCGTGGCCGCTGTCCAGCGCCTTGTTGGCGGCATTCATCGCATCGACCAGCTTTTCGCCGTGCATCAGCATCTGGCGTTCATTGGCCAAGCGCTCTTCTTCGCCCTCTTCGGGGCTGAGGCTGCGTAATTCATCGACCGCGTGACGCAGATAGTCTTCGTCACGACGCGCGGCTTCCATTTCTTCCGCCGCACGCTTGCGTTCGGTGACTGCGGCGCGCCAGGTGTGATAAGCCTGAGACACCTCTGTGCGTAAAGCGTCATGACCGCCGTGGGCGTCAAGCAGCCCGAGATGGGTCGCCGGGTTGAGCAGACGTTGATTGTCAAACTGACCGTGGACTTCCACCAACTCATCACCCACTTGGCGCAGCAGGCCGATGGAGATGCTCTGATCATTGATGAACGCGCGCGAACGTCCATCCGTGCCCAAGGTCCGGCGCAGCAGCAAAGGCTCGCCTTCGACACTCAGGCCGTGCTCTTCCAAAAGTTTGAACACCAGATGTCCGGGGGCAAGGTCGAATTCGGCGGTGACCACCGATTGGGCCGCACCGTGACGCACCAAGCGGGCTTCGGCACGCGCGCCCAGCGCCAAGCCGAGACTATCGAGCAGGATCGATTTACCCGCGCCAGTTTCGCCCGTGAGCACACACAGGCCTTCGTTAAAATCAAGCTCGAGACGCTCGATCAGTACCACATCGCGGATGGACAGACGGCTCAACATCGGCGCACGCCCCTTAGCGTCGTTACCAGAATTTGTACCAGGACTCGCCACCATCGCCTTCAGGAGCCCGAATGTTCGGATCTTCCAACAGGGCGTAGGCGTCGTAGTACCATTCACTGGACGGGAAGTTGTGGCCCAACACAGAAGCCGTTTTCTTGGCTTCTTCGCGCAGGCCCAAGGCCAGATAGCTTTCCACCAAACGCAGCAGAGCTTCGGGCGCGTGGGTGGTGGTCTGATAGCGCTTGACCACCGAATCAAAGCGATTGATCGCGGCCAAATACTGGCCCTTGCTCTGATAGTAGCGACCGATGTCAATTTCCTTACCCGCCAAGTGATCGTAGGTGAGTTCGATTTTCAACTTGGCGTCGCGGGTGTACTGGCTGTCGGGAAAGCGGGTGTTGAGCTCGTTGAGCGTCTTCAGCGCCAGTTCGGTGATCATCTGATCGCGACCCACGTCGGAGATTTGCTCGTAATAGCACAGGCCCTTCAGGTAATAGGCATAGGCGGTGTCCTTATTGGACGGGTGCAGCTGGATGAAACGGTCCAGCGACACGATCGCCTCGTCATACTTGTTGGCCATGTAGAGGCTGTACGCCGCCATCACCTGGGACTTGATCGCCCAGGTGGAATACGGGTGCTGGCGTTCGACCTCGTCAAAGCGGGTCGAGGCGATTTCATAATCGCCCTTTTCCAGGGCATCAACGGCGAAGTTATAGAGCTTCGCCACCGGCTCTTCGACATACTCCGCTTGCGCAGCCGGATCACCGGCGCACCCCGCAACGCCGAGCGAAGCGGTCAAAATCAGGATGCGGGCAGCTGTAAAAACACGTGAGGCCATGGGCGCTTTCTTTCCGTTTAGGTGACCCGCCAGGATTGAACGGTATGGTCGGGTCGCGGCGGATTATATCACGCCTCTCTGCGGGTCTGTCCAGAGCCCCCTTCGGTCTTTTCCAAGCCCAGTATTCCGCGCTTTTCAGGCTTTGGCGCACATACGAAAACACGCCCGGCCCCAAGGCCGAGCGCGAATCGGAACATTTCGTGAATCTAAGCTGTCTCGTAAGCCGGACTTAATGAGCCGGGCTGGCGGCCACAGTTTGTTTGGCCCAGGACGCGCCGCCGGTGGCCGGACGCAGGTCTTCGGCGTTCATGTCGACGATCTCATAATTACTGGGATCGGAGAACAGCTCGTGTAGCAGTTGATTATTCAGCGCGTGGCTGGCGCGGGTCGCGGAGAAGTGACCCAACAGAACCCCACCGGCAAGATACAGATCACCGACCGCGTCGAGGATTTTGTGACGCACGCATTCGTCTTCGAAACGCAGGCCATCTTCGTTCATCACCCGGTCGCCGCTCACGACAACAGCGTTGTCCAGCGATGCGCCCTTAGCGAGGCCAGCAGCCCAAAGTGCTTCGGCTTCGTGCAGGAAACCAAAGGTGCGCGCACGGGCGATTTCGTTTTTGAACACGCCATCAGTCAGGTCGATCGCCATGGTCTGTGTGCCGATGACGGGATTGTCGAATTCGATGTGAAAATCGACGGAAAAGCTGTCGGCCGGTTCCAGCGAAGCAAACTTATCGCCTTCGCTCACCGACACGGTCTTGAGAACGCGGATCGCCTTGCGCGGGGCGTCTTGTTCGATGACACCGGCACAATCAATCAGGAACAGGAACGGGGCTGCGCTGCCGTCCATCACCGGGACTTCCGCGCCGCCGACTTCGATCACCGCATTGTCGATGCCCGCACCCGCGAGGGCGGCCATCAGGTGTTCGATGGTGGCGATGGTTTTGCCTTGTTCGGTGCCGATGGTGGTACACAGACGGGAATCACAAACGCTGTCGAAAGCTGCGGGGATCTCGGCGCCTTCGCCCGCCACATCGGTGCGGCGAAAGGAAATGCCACTGTCCACATCAGCTGGCAGCAACGTCATCGTAATTTTTTCGCCCGAATGCAGGCCGATGCCGGTGCAGCTGATAGCGCTTTTCAACGTCTGTTGTTTGATCACGGTGTTGATCCCCTTGGTCCCCATATTCGGTCTGTCTTTGACAACCCTTTTGGGCCGATCTCTTTTATTTTCAGCCCGTTCGGCTGGTTTGTTCAGACGCCCTATAAAGAAAGAGCGCTTCAGTTATGGGTTTACCACCCTTATCTGAAGCGCTCAAATCAAACAGTGTTACCTTTTGTTACAGGTCTTAAGGTCACTAACCCTTTCTAAAACCTGTACTAATTTGCTTGACGACGGAGGAACGCCGGGATGTCCAAAAGGTCCTCTTCGGACTGACTCAGGTTCAAGCGTTCTTCCGGCTCCAATCCACCCAGCGCCGGTTCCGCAGCGGCTGAGGTGCGCAGCTGCGTGGTCGGTGCAGGGGCCGGGGCCACAGGTGCGGCAACCGGTCGCTCTGTTTCGACCGTGTCCTTGCCTTGACCGAACATCGCGACTTTGCCCTTGGCGCCACCGGTGACGCGTTCAAACAGGCTCGGCCCCTTGGTCACGTTCGGCTTGGCTTCGACGGCAGCCGAGGCTTGAGCAGGAGCGCCATTGACCATAGCGGCTTCGGCCATCGGATCGATTTCAGCGGCTTCCGGAGCGGTCGAACTGGCCGGTGCGGGCGGGATGAAGGCATCCATTGCGCCAGCGGACGGCGTCGCGGCCGGGGCGCTGTAGCTCTCGGGAATGCGCGCCGGTTCGGGTGCGCCCATGTCTTCTTCTTCGCCATGTGCCAGGGCTTCGACTTCGGCGTACGCTTCAGCTTCGGTTTGGGTTTCGTCTTTACCCTCTTCGGCTTGGTCCTGGTCCGCAAGGTCCAGACTCATCGCTTCGGCGACAACATCTTCATCACTCATCACCGGATCGTCAACCGGATCATGTTCCGGGGTATCGTCGGTGGCCTCAGATACCGTCTGGGTGAGAATTTCCGCGACGCTCGGCTGTGCGGGCGCTTCGGCGATGATCGCTTCGGGCTCATCTTCGACGGGTTCCGGGATAGCGGTGCGCGAAACGGTGTCTTCATGCATGTTCAGCATCACCGGTTCGGGGCGCACCATACCTTCGGCATCGATGCCGGTGGCGACCACGGATACGCGCATGCGTCCGTCCAGGGTCTCATCAAAGGTGGAACCAAAGATAATGTAAGCATCGTCATCGACTTCGGAACGAATGCGGTTGGCGGCTTCATCGACTTCGAACAAGGTCATGTCGGAACCGCCGGTGATGTTGATCAACACACCGTTTGCGCCAGCCATCGACGTGTCATCAAGCAGCGGGTTGGAAATTGCGGCTTCAGCAGCATCGAGCGAACGGCGTTCGCCTTCGGCTTCACCGGTGCCCATCATCGCCTTGCCCATCTCGCTCATGACGGAGCGGACGTCGGCGAAATCAAGGTTGATAAGACCCGGCATCACCATCAGGTCGGTGACGCCACGCACGCCAGAGTAGAGCACATCGTCAGCCATTTTGAAGGCGTCGGAGAAGGTGGTCTTTTCGTTGGCGATGCGGAAAAGATTCTGGTTGGGAATGATGATCAGAGTGTCGACGTACTGCTCGAGCTCACCAATGCCCTTCTCGGCGATGCGATAGCGATGCATGCCTTCGAACTGGAACGGCTTGGTGACAACACCAACCGTGAGGATGCCGAGATCACGCGCCGCGCGAGCGATGACCGGGGCTGCACCGGTGCCGGTACCGCCGCCCATGCCCGCGGCGATAAACACCATGTGCGAGCCTTTGAGCTGCTCGTTGATGTCCTCAATGGTTTCTTCGGCGGCTGCGCGACCAATTTCAGGTTTGGAGCCAGCGCCCAATCCTTGGGTCAGGCTGGTGCCCAACTGGATGCGCCGATCGGTAGCGGCAAAGGTCAGTGCCTGTGCGTCGGTATTGGCAACGACAAACTCGACCCCTTCCAACTTGGCGTTGATCATGTTGTTGACGGCATTACCGCCCGCGCCGCCGACACCGACAACGGTGATTCGCGGCTTCAACTCGATAGCCTCGTTCTGGGGTACGCTTAAATTGATGCTCATGACTCGCTCCACACTCCGCTCGTTTCTTCATTAGTGGCCAAAAAGCCTTAAAATTTAGTAACTTTTGGCGATGAGTCGTCCGATTCGCCTTGTCGAGTCGCGCTCGAGTCCTTGGCGAGTCCTTGGTCTTTTCTGACTCGGCTACTGACTCTATACTTTTTCGTCTAGAAATTATCCCTCAACCACTGACCGATACGGCCAAAACGGCTGGCAGGCTGGCTTTTGGGCCGATAGGTGCGACCCGTAATTTCGCCTGTAGATTCAAGGGCGTGATAAATCAATCCCGCGCAAGTTGCGAATTGAGGACCGCTTGCGGCCTCAGCCATTCCCTCCAAGTAACGAGGTTTCGCCATGCGCACCTGAGCCTTACCGAGGATTTCGCCAGCCATTTCGCGCACACCCGGCAGCAAGCTCGCGCCACCGGTCAAAACCACGCGCGGCCCGGAAAGTTTTTCAAATCCTGCGTCGTTGAGGCGATCACGTACCAGTTCCAGCGTTTCTTCAATGCGCGGACGGATGATGCCGACCAGCATGGAACGCGGCACAGGATTGGTTTCGCCGCTTTGCTCTTCACCGATCAAATGCACCTTGATGATTTCGCGGTCGTCGCTTGGGGATGGCATGCAGTTGCCGTAGAGCGTCTTCATCCGTTCGGCGTGTTGCACCGGGGTTGATAGACCGCGCGCGATATCGTTGGTGACGTTGACGCCGCCCACCGGCACGCAGTCCGCATGCACCAGTTCGCCATCGAAAAAGACCGAGATGTTGGTGGTGCCGCCGCCGAGATCGATCAACGTCACACCCAGCTTCATTTCATCTTCGACCAACGCCGACTGTGCGCTGGCGTAGGGTCCGACCACGCGACCTTCGACGCCGAGGTGACAGCGATGCAGGCAAGTGTCGACATTGCGCAGCGCATTGGAAGATGCCGTGACGACATGCAGGTTCACGCCCAGACGATCACCGAACATGCCGCGCGGGTCGCGCACGCCCCGGTTGCCGTCGATGGAATAGCCCACGGGGATTGAATGGACGATTTCCTGATCTTCGGGAAGTTCCGACGCTAGACGGTTGGCGTCGAGGATTTTGCGCAGATCCTGATCGCCGATTTCATGACCGGAGATGCCGATGTCGTAAGCCACCAGGCGCGATTTGAACACCGGCCCGGACAGCGCAACATTGATTTCGTGGATGTTGGTGCCGGCCATTTCTTCAGCCGCGCCGACGGCGGCGCGCACAGAGGCTTCGGCGGCGTCCATATCGACGATCGCGCCGTTGCGCACCCCACGCGAAATATGATGGCCGATGCCGATGACGCGCGGCGGGCGGGTGCCCTCTTGGCGCGCGATCAGGCACGAAACCTTGGTGGTTCCGATATCAAGCGCGGCGACCAGACCGTTTCTGGGTTTGCTTTGCGGCTTGTGGCGATCCATTTGTCCTTCAATCCCTTTCTGGGAACTTCGCTTATCTCAAGTTTCTTAAACTAACGTTTCGATCATCTTAAGTTTTTGGCCCAGTTCTTAGATTGTTATCTTCTAAGTTTGTTGTCCGGGCTTTCTATCTGGTCGACGCACCGCGTTGGGTTTGCGGCGCACGATCACCCGATCGGGTACGCGCAAATCCAGGACCCGCACATCGCGACTCAACACCCCGCTGTCTTGTTCGAAAGCCGCCAGTCGCGCCAGCGCCTTGGACGGATCGTCTTCGGGCAAGCGCACGTTGATGCCGCCATTGAGCGACAAATCCCAACGCCGTCCGCCGACGCGCACCGCGGCTTTGACCAGAGACTTCAATTCCGGCTGGGTTTCTAAAAGCTCCAACAATCCACCGACATGGTCGGGAGCGTCTTCGCCCACCACTTGGATCAGGTTGTTAAAGCGGCTCAAAGCGTTTTGCGTGATCACCACACCGTTGTCGTCGATCAGTGAAAACGTTCCCTGGTTTTGCCACAACGCCATGGGGCGGCGCTCGATGATGTGCACCACCATGGTGTCGGGCAGCAAACGTTCGATGCGCGCATGCAACACCCACGGCAGATCTTCGACCCGCTGTTTCGCCGATTGGAAGTCGTAGGCCATGATCGGCGCACCGCGCGCAATGCCCAGCGCGTCGAGCAAATCTTCGCGCCCGGTCTCAACGCGTCCGGTGACCAGCACGTCCTGCACCGTAAAGCCGAGATCGGTCGAGGTCTTGATCGCCGTCCACTTGGCCTCATTGAGCGCGGCCTCAACCTGTCCGGTTTTCCACGCCCAGGTCCCCGTGCCACCAATCAGCACCACGCCCACCAGGGCCGCAATGGAAATCGTCTGCGGCCTGCGCCACAGCGGCACCACACGTTTGCGCCTGGGGGTGCGGGCTTCGCCGTCCCCTTCACCATTCGACCCTTTGTGCCCAAAGGGCATCAGTCGCGTCAGCATATTTCTCATGCGTCACACTCCGCGTTTTCCACCATCCAACTCACTAAGTCCTCGAAGCTGATCCCCGCATGCTGAGCCTGTTCTGGCACCAGCGATGTCGGCGTCATGCCGGGTTGGGTGTTCACTTCGAGGATATAAAGCTCTTCGCCGTCGTATCTAAAATCGGAACGGCTGACGCCGCGACAGCCCAGCGTATCGTGGGCGAGCAGCGCCAAGCGCATCGCTTCTTCGTACACAGGCTGATCAATGTCCGCTGGAATTTGATGGCGCGATCCGCCATCGGCGTACTTGGCGTCGAAGTCGTAAAAATCATGCTCGGTGATGATCTCGGTCACGGCCAGAGGCCTGTCGCCCATCACCGCGACGGTCAGTTCGCGCCCTGGGATAAAGCGTTCCACCATCACTTGGTCACCATAGGGCCAGCTGTCGTGGGCAAACGGCAAGTCGTTATCGCCTTCACGCACGATATGGATGCCGACGCTGGAACCTTCATTGGCGGGCTTGACCACATAAGGCGGCGTCATCACATCGCCGGACAAGACCTCATCGCGGGTGGCGATTTTGTCTTCGGCGACTCGGATGCCGGCATCCTTAAACAGACGCTTGGCCATCGGCTTGTCCATCGCGATGGCCGATGCGGTGAGCCCGGAATGGGTGTAGGGGATGTGCAAGATATCCAACAAGCCCTGGATACAGCCGTCTTCACCGAAGCGGCCATGCAGCGCGTTGAACACCACATCGGGCTTGGGAAACAGCCGCCCCAACAACGTGCCGACATCGCGTTGCACGTCGATGGCGGTGACTGAATAGCCCGCGCGCTTGAGAGCTTCGGAACATGCTGCACCGGAGACCAGCGAAACTTCGCGTTCTGCCGACCATCCGCCCATGAACACAGCCACTTGCTTGGTCATGCGCCCTCTCCTTTAGTCGCGACACCGATGCGACGAATTTCCCAGGTGAGCTCGATGCCGCTATCGGCTTTCACCCGTGCACGCACCTCTTCGCCCAAAGTTTCGATGTCC
>Ga0316202_10002585_pt1 | contig 11750 bp, 12 predicted proteins | sample 3monrhotite_MG_FD_204934 | JGI IMG/M metagenome (GOLD analysis project Ga0316202, IMG submission 204934) | Microbial mat bacterial communities from mineral coupon in-situ incubated in ocean water Damariscotta River, Maine, United States -... | ecosystem: Environmental > Aquatic > Marine >... | reverse complement strand
ATTCGTTATCAGCTAACTGATTGTCTAATACTTCAAATAGTCTACGACATTCATTTTGATAACGATCAATGGCAGGTTGTATCTTTTCTGGGAAATAGCGGTGGAATACATTGGCTTGCCCCATCATCGGACCGATGCCAGACATTTGAAACATTAACCATTGTAGTACTAGCGAGCGACCCTTAGCATCTGTAGGTAATAATTTTCCTGTTTTCTCAGCCAGATAAATCATAATCGCACCAGACTCAAAAACAGCAAAATCATCATTATCACGATCGATGATTGTAGGTATGCGACCATTGGGGTTTATGGCTAAATAATCTGGCTGCTTTTGTTCGCCACTTGAAATATCAACTGTATGTACATTGTATTCAAGCAGTAATGCTTCTAGAGTACAGGACACTTTATGGCCATTGGGTGTGGGTGCTGTATATAACTCAATCATTGTTTCTTCTTACCCACCAACTAAATCCTGCACCGGTTGCGAACATTAATAGACCATAAACTAGGCTTGGTATCATCATGGTTTCATTACCTATAATCGTTCCTGCAACCACCATCCCTAAGGTACCGTTTTGAATACCTACTTCGAACCCTATGGTGACTGATTGTGGGTGCGAAAGCTGCAACCATTTAGCCATATAGTAACCCACGAATAACACAATGATGTTAAGCAATATCATGGTCTCTCCTGCCTGAGCAAAGTAACTCAACATATGCTCTGAGTTTTTCATAGTGATTAAAATAATGACAAGGAATAAAAAGAATATTGAAAACCATTTTATAAAATTCTCTACCTTTTTAGATAATTCTGGCCAGCGATGCAGACAGAGCATTCCCAATGATACGGGAACAATGGTAATCACTAATAATTGAATAATAGTTTTCAGTAACGGAATCTGAAATGCCGTATTACTGCCCATAAAATAATCCATGGCCAGAGCCACAATGATGGGAATACTAAAGGGCGTTATGAAACTAACAATCACAGTTAAGCTTATGGATAGCGCAACATCTCCTTTTGAGAGATAAGTAAACATATTGGAAGTGGCTCCACCGGGCGCTAGTGCAAGAATGACCACACCCACTGCAATAGCAGGAGATAGGTCAAAACTATTGGCAATAATAAATGCAATCAATGGCAGTAATATTAACTGACCAAATAAACCGATCGCTACGGCCTTAGGGAATTTAAATACTTCGGCAAAGTTTGTTGTTTGTAGCGTTAAACCCAAACCAAACATAATGATAAAAAGCGAAAGCGGTAAGATAACCGTCGTCAGCATATTTATTAGCATTTATTATTCCTTTTTATTTGCTTTTGTATTCGTTTATTTTATTAGTTATATAATTATTATTTTTATTAGGCAATGAAAAGCCCAGCTAAGCTGGGCTTAATCATAACACGAACAATTGACTAATATTCTGGGTATTTAAATTCCATCGTATAGCACATATTCTCCTGATTGATGGCCGCACCATTGGTGTAAGCCGGTTTAAACTTCCATTTGCGAATGGCATTTCTGGCAGTTCGAACAAAGGCTTTGCCCGGTTTAGATTCTATTAATCTAACATTGCTAACCGTTCCATCTGAATTAATGGTAAAGCAAAATTTGGCCGTTCCATCCGTTTCTACTCCTGTGGGCCATCGTGGTTCTCTTATCAAGGTAGGAATCGCTTCTTGATCTACGATGGATGTTGATTTAGTACCTAAAGAATTTGCTGGAAATGGAATTGTTCCCGAAGGACTCAATGTTAATTTGGGTGGTTCAGTGAGTGTATTTATAGTTGGCTCTTCTTCATCCGGCATATTCTCAGTCGGATTGGTTGGTCTCTTATCAAGCAGTTCCTGTTCTGGTAATTTATTAATTCTTGGTTTATCTTTTGGCTCGTCTTCTGGACGTATGTGGCCAAGATCCGGTGGAATTACAGTGTCCTCTGGAGCGGGTGGGGCGCTTGCTTCAACTAACACTGACATAAATATCATTAGGGTAAAGGTGATGGGTAAACTAAATAATAATCCTGTTATTAAACGTTTCATAATCTACTCCTAGTAGGTTAGTTGTATAAGATGTTCTTTAATTTAACTCCTAAAATGTATTCACTTCACTGTAAGTAACTTAATTGAATTAGTGCTGGCTGTACAATCCGCTATGTTTATTGATGTCACGAAATAAAGCAGAATAAAGGTTATTGTTCTAACTTGCTCAATAGTTTTAATATTATGAATAATTAAGATTATTTTAAATAAAATCAAATAGATAGGTGGTGTTGTCGGAAGAGAAGTTTGTGCTTGTTTATGCGGCATATTGCCTCAAAACTGACTAAGCTATTTCATTAGTCAGTTTTGAGTAGATTATGCTGCGCTGCAATATTTTATATTCCAGTTTTGTATCTTAGCATCATAGTTGAGTAATTGACTTAGGTCAGACAGGTCATCTTGATGCAGAGGCGGTTGTAAATAGGCGCTTTGTATTATCTGGTTATGTGCCAATAGCTTTTTTACAGGAATAGGATTTGAGGCACAAAATAAGGCATCGGAAGCTCCTCGCCATAATGCTTTATCTTGAAAAATACCCAATAAGTTTTGCTGTACATACTCATGGGTCGCACTCGGCCAGGCATTAGCAGCGACTGAGATTAATCCCTGTGCTCCTAATGAGGAGAACTCGGGCATCAATGCATCATCACCACAGTACATGATCTTTCCCTCAGCAGCTTCAATATATTCACTGAATTTGTTGGCACTTCCCGATGATTCTTTAACGCCATAAAAGTTTGGATGCGGTAGTAAATCCCTAACAGTATCTAAGTGTAAGTCGGTAGCGGAACGACCGGGCACATTATAAAGAACTGTTGGCTTGGTCGTTGAATCAAGTAACCTGCTAAACCAATCGGTTTGTCCTCTACGACCAGGCTTCGCATAATGAGGTGTGACCATCAGTAATGAGTCGACAGCTTGAGTTTCAAGCCAACGTACCCAATCGATGGTTTCGTTTAGTAATGAACCTCCTACGCCTACCATGATGGGTACTTCAAGGTCTAAACTACAGCTGAACTCGATGATTTCTTTTCGCGTTTGTAAATCAAGATTTAATGCTTCACCAGTGGAGCCAAGAATCAATATGCCATTCTGAGCCTGTTCTTGTAATCTCAGTAAATGCTTCAAGTCATCGTAATTTACTTCACCGGTATCATTAAATGGCGTTACTAATGCCGTCCAAAGTGGAAATTCTGAAAGATTATAGTGAGTCATGAGAAACTCCTTCTGTACTGGTTAAATTAGCAATCCTTTGATCGGATATGTACTCAAATGGCACCAGGCCTTTCGGTACTTCATTACTAAGCAAATAGCGACAAGACCAAAGAGCGCCTTGGGCAAATATTTTTCTACTCAATGCCTTATGTTTAACGGTAATTTCCTCATAGGGTGTGTGTACGATAACCTTATGTTCACCAATGACATCATTGATACGCTCTGATGAAATTTCTACATCCTGCCCCAACCACTGCTCAATACTGAGTGCTGTGCCACTTGGCGCATCTAATTTACCAACATGGTGAGTTTCTCGGATCTCAAAACTTGATTCATAAAATAAATCTGATGCCTTAGATAAAATGGCCATCAGTGGCTTAATTAAATTCATACCTAAACTAAAGTTTTTGGCATGAATCCAACTGCGCTCGAGTTGTAGTAGCTGAGTATGTACCTGTTGCTGCCAATCGCCTCCAGTTGTTCCCACAACAACGGGCTTATTAGATGTGATGAGCATAGGAATGTATTGCTCAAAGGCCTCGGCAGGTAGGAAGCTGATAATAACATCATGCGCCCTGAGTAGGTCCTCAGTGGGTTTGTTGATTCGGTCAAAAATCGTTAAGGATTCATTGGGGTGCAGTAGCTCAGATATCTGGGAACCTGTTCTTCCTGCACCTAATAGAGCATAACTAATATTTTGTTCGTTACCCCTCGGGGCACGACGATTTTGGTCTAACATTTTCTTAACTCCACATAAGTTAATAAGCTCAATTAAGGGCTTATTTAATATACATACGTGGGAGCTAATTCTGATGATGAGAAATTTCTGAACGAAATCCTGTCAAACTTCAGAAGTGCTCCACTGATGTTCAGTGACAGTCAACAGGATTCAACCTAGTTGCCCAAGTAATACAGATTTAATCTAGTGTTCTGTACCACCTTCGGCGAGAGATCCCCTTCACAACTTCAACGGGACTAGAGCCCTTGGTTGCTTATCTGATCTTCGCACCTCTTCTACAGTTCTAAGCTTATGTAAACTAAATTTAAAAAACAACCATTAAAATGAAATCAGGGGCATTTATTATCATTCGGTGAACGTGTTAATATCTCTATCCCGATTTTAAGGGCGTAAGTAAATACATTTACAGGATTAAAAATGGCCAAGCTGTACTTTTACTATTCATCCATGAATGCTGGTAAATCAACCTCATTATTACAATCGAGTTATAACTACCGTGAACGCGGTATGAACACATTGGTGTTAGCTCCTCAACTGGATGATAGATATGAAGTGGGTAAGGTGACTTCTAGAATCGGATTGCAATCTGAAGCGCTTATTTTTACTAATGAGACTGATCTTAAGACCTTAATTGAACAGCAGAATTCAGAAGCAAGGTTACACTGTGTGTTGGTCGATGAAGCGCAGTTTCTGACGCGTGAGCAGGTATTACAGCTAGGTAAAATTACCGATGGGCTAAAAATTCCAGTGTTGGCCTACGGGTTAAGAACAGATTTCCAAGGCGAGCCCTTTGAAGGCAGTAAATACCTTCTGGCCTGGTCTGATAACCTGAAAGAACTGAAAGCAATCTGTCATTGTGGTCGTAAGGCTACCATGGTGCTTAGAGTGGATGAAAATGAACAGGTGATCACTTCTGGTGCACAAATCGAAATTGGCGGTAACGATCGTTATGTTTCAGTTTGTCGACTGCATTTTAATGAAAGCTTTCATGTTGAGGAGCCTGAGTAATGGCTACAGCGATTCTAATTATCCTTGATGGTATGGGCGTAGGTGAAGCACCCGATGCGAAAGAATATGGTGATCATGGCGCTAATACCTTTGTAAATATGTCAGAAAAGGTCGGTGGCGTTACTATTCCGACCCTAGCGTCTATGGGATTAGGCAATATAGCAGCGATTAAAAATGTCAGTACCGAAGATAATCCCATCGCATCCTATGGCCGTCTTGAGGAAGTGAGTTTTGGCAAAGATTCTACTACGGGTCATTGGGAACTGATGGGGGTGGTAACTGAAAAGCCATTTCCGACTTATCCTGATGGATTTCCTGCTGAGGTTCTTGAGCAATTTACCGAGCTTACCGGATATGGCGTGATCGGGAATAAAGCGGCCAGCGGCACAGATATTATTGCCGAGCTAGGAGATGAGCATGTCTCAACTAGAAAATTAATTGTCTATACCTCGGCAGATAGTGTATTTCAAATTGCCGCCCATGATGCGGTTTGCGATAACGATGAGTTATATCGTATCTGTGATATCGCACGTAATATGCTCCAAGGTGAGCATTGTGTTAGTCGAGTGATTGCTCGTCCTTTTACTGGGCCTTCTGGAGCCTATGAGCGTACGCCTTACAGAAAGGACTATTCTGTTTCACCACCAAAGACGATGTTACTGAATGAGATGCAACAAGCAGGTGTGACCATTGAGTCTATTGGTAAGATTTATGATCTTTATAATGGTCATGGTATTGATGTATCCCATGTATCTAAAAATAATCAACAAGGCATGAATGCATTGGTTGATGTTTATAATGCTGATAGCGATAAGGATCGCTTTCTGATGTTAAACCTCGTCGACTTCGATATGCTTTGGGGCCATAGAAATGACCCTGAAGGTATGAAACAAGGATTAGAAATCTTTGATGTTTGGTTGGCAGGCTTTTTGGCGCAAATGAAACAGGATGATTTATTGTTAATAACCGCTGATCACGGAAATGATCCAACGATGCCAGGTACCGATCACAGTCGTGAGCATGTGCCAATAATTTCTTTTAAGAAGGGTAGTGAGGCTGGTTCTGATTTGGGGGTTCGACAGGGATTTATGGATGTCGGGGCTTCTTTAGCTGATTATTTCAATTTCAATTACCAGAGCAAAGGAAAGTCTTTCCTTTAATTAGTCATACCCTGTAGGTCTTATGTAGGTCACCCTTTAGGGTGACGCAGGTCTATCATTCGTTTGCTATTACCGCGTCGGCCTAAAGACCGACCCACAGTTCTCATGTAGGTCGCCCTTTAGGGTGACGCTGGACTGTCATTCATTTGCCATCATTGACGTCGGCCTAAAGACCGACCTACAGATCTTATGTAGGTCGCCCTTTAGGGTGACGCTGAACTATCGTTCATTTGCCATCATTGGCGTCGGCCTGAAGACCGACCTACCGATCTCATGTAGGTCGCCCTTTAGGGTGACGCTGGGATATCATTCGTTTGCCATTACCGCGTCGGCCTAAAGACCGACCTACCGATCTCATGTAGGTCGCCCTTTAGGGTGACGCTGGACTATCGTTCTTTTGCCATCATTGGCGTCGGCCTGAAGGTCTTATGTAGGTCGCCCTTTAGGGTGACGCAGGACTATCGTTCATTTGCCATCATTGACGTCGGCCTAAAGACCGACCCACAGTTCTCATGTAGGTCGCCCTTTAGGGTGACGCTGAACTATCATTCATTTGCCATTACCGCGTCGGCCTGAAGACCGACCTACAGATCTCATTCATTTGCCATTACCGCGTCGGCCTGAAGACCGACCTACAGATCTCATTCATTGGCCATTACCGCGTCGGCCTGAAGACCGACCTACAGATCTCATTCGTTGGCCATTACCGCGTCGGCCTGAAGGCCGACCTACAATAATTATTGGGCTAGGTTGAGGGCTTCGTTAAGGGTTTTGCTTTGGCGTTTAACATCCTTCTGAAGTTCGTACTTATTAATACTTAAAACTTCTCTATCACGCATTAACAACTGTCCAGAGACCATACTAGTGACAACATCTTGGCTATCTGTGACATAAACAAGATGTGATACCACATTGAACATGGGTTGAAGTCTTAGATCGTCATAGGCAATTTGAATTAGATCGGCTCGTAAACCTGGTTTAAGCTGCCCAATTGTTTTGTCCATTCCGATAGCTTTGGCACCTAGTCGTGTAGCCATATCCAAAGCTTGCCCAGCTGGAACCACTGTAGGGTCCATTTTATCGACCTTATGTATAAGGGCAGCGAGTCGAATCTCTTCCCATAAATCCAGATCATTGTTACTGGCTGCGCCATCTGTTCCCAATCCAACGGCAACACCGTTACTTAACAAGTCAGGCACTGGTGAAATACCCGAAGCAATTTTAAGGTTCGAGGTCGGATTGTGGATTGCGCCTGCTGTATTGTTAGCAAGTGTCTTCATATCCTCAGCATCAGGATAAACGACATGAGCAGCAATCAATTGAATTTGATCAAACATGCCTAAATCTGCAACGTGCTTGATTGAGGTCTTTTGATATTGTTGCTTAATCATTGCCATTTCGTGTGGTGATTCTGCTAGGTGGGTAGTTATAGGTGCCTTTAATTTGCGAGCTGCATTTGCAACCTGTGTAATGTGCTCTGGTGCAACCGTATAAGGGGCATGTGGTGCAAAAGCAGGTGTAATTCTTTCGTGTTTTCCTTGCCAGTCAGTAACGAACTTCACAGCCGCTGCATGTGAATCTTCCCAACCTTTAAAACCAGGACTAGGGTAATCAATGGCTGGTGCACCTAAAATAGCTCTTAGGCCACAATTAATGGTTTCCTCAGCAATGACTTCAGGGTAGAAATACATATCAACAAAGGTTGTGATGCCGCCTTGAATCATTTCCCAACAAGCCAGTTGCGCTCCTGTTTTAATAAAGTCCGGATTGACGAATTTATTTTCCATTGGAAATATGTATTTGTTGAGCCAAGTCATTAGTTCGAGATCATCAGCTAAGCCACGAAACAGACTCATTGCCGAATGTGTATGGCCATTGATAAGACCGGGCATTAGGATTCGATCTTTACCACTGATTTGGTTGCTGGCTTGAAACTGTTTATCAATGGATTGTCTGGTACCAACAGCAATAATATCTTTCCCTCGAACTGCAACGGCACCATCTTGGATGACCGCTTGGCCCGCTTGCATGGTTACCAAATAATCTGCGTAAACTATCCAGTCTGCTGTTTGTTTTTCATTGGCAAAGGATGAAGTAGTTATAGATATACTAAGAAGTAGGAACAGTGATAATTTCATAAAAAAGGTTTTACCTGTAATTTTTTGATGTCTGCAGTAATTAGTATTCATACTAGTTTACCTACCTAAAGTTGCGGTGTTGAATACAGCCTTTGGTTGGCAAGCATTAAGCAACATTTTAATCTGGCTTTGCAATGAAATATTCTCCTGAGATTCAACAAATGTGCATTGTTCAACAGCCGAAAAATCAAAGTCTATTTCACTAACACGTGCGACACAAATGGCAGCGGCAAAAGGGTTAATACAAGGGTTATAGGCTGCATTTTCTAAATATCGACCTAAATATGAATTGCCATTGGTTAAGCTTATGACACAGCCAGCATTGTTATTTGAATAAGGGGAGTAAGCACTCTTTGCCGCCGTCTTAGCCAGATCTTCAAAAGCAGATGTTGTATCAGAGAGTTCATTAAGATTAATACTGAGATTTAATGTTGATGTCTCAGCTATGCCCATATCGATAGGGCCAAAAGCTTTTGGTAATAGGGCGTTTAAATCAGTGACTGAATTCTTTCCTATACTCACCGGTAGTGGCTGAGCATCGCTAAACTCATAAAGAAACTGACGACAGTAGCCACAGGGTGTTACTGAGACAGCCAGAGAAGAAATTCGTTGCCCATGCTGTAGGGTGACCACACTGACACATTGTTCTGCATGAATCGTAGTATCTAGGGGTAGGTTGGGAAATTCTATATTGGCCCCGAGAAAAAGATCCGCCATGCCATCATTTGAGACAGTATTTCCCATTGCCACAGCCCCTACTTTAAAACCCGAGGTTGAGGCTAGGGAAAAACTTTCAGCAAGTGGTAGTAAGGCAGTCATTAGCTGACCCAAATTACATTCGAGTAACTCGCACAATGCTCTATTGTGCTCAGCTTTTAACTTGCCATTATTCGACCAAATGGTCGCCAACAGGTTGTAGCTAGCTTCGGGCCAGTCCTCAAGAACTGACTTAAGTGTCGAATCGACCTTATTCATATTATCCGAAACTAATGAAGATGCCAGCAAGCGCGGCACTCATAAAGTTAGCGAGGGTTGCCGCCAATACCGCTTTAAGTCCGATGGTAGCAATCTCAGAGCGTCTTGTCGGCGCTAAACTACCCAAGCCACCTAACAGAATAGCGATTGATGAAAGATTCGCAAAACCACAAAGTGCAAAGGTAATGATTGCTTGCGATTGCATCATCAAGCCGGTTTTTATTTTAATAAATTCTATATAGGCAACGAATTCATTTAGGATTAGTTTTTGGCCAATCAAGCTGCCGGCTTTCATTGCATCTTCCCAAGGAATACCAATTATATATGCAACGGGTGCGAACACGTAACCAAGGATTAATTCTAAGGTGATTTCACCGTATCCAAACCAGCCACCGACACCACCAATGATGCCATTCACCATAGCGATAAGTGCAACAAAGGCAATCAACATAGCACCAACATTTGCGGCGAGCATCATGCCGCTAGTTGCACCAGAAGCTGCAGCATCGAATACATTGGAAGACTTTTCTTCAATCAGAGACTGCCGCTCTTCTTCATGCTCTTTTTGATCCTTGGGTTTGGTTGATTCGGGAATAATGATTTTGGCCATCAATAGCCCACCGGGAGCGGCCATAAAACTAGAGGCAATTAGGTATTTGAGTTCAACACCCATGCTGGCATAACCGGCCATAACGGAGCCAGCAATTGAAGCAAGACCACCGACCATAACAGCAAATAATTCTGAGCGCGTTAAACCAGCGATGTATGGCTTAATGACTAAAGGCGCTTCAGTTTGCCCAACAAAAATATTTGAAGTTGCAGACATGGACTCAGCATAGCCAGTACCCATGACTTTCTTAATGAACCCACCAATGGTGCTTACTATCACCTGCATTATGCCAAGGTAATACAATACCGACATGAGGGCGGAGAAGAATATAATGACGGGTAATACGTTAAAGGCAAAAATGAAACCCAATTTAAAACGTGCCAGATCGCCAAACATAAACTCAATGCCGGCATTACTATAATTAATAATGTTCTGTACAAAAGAAGCGACAGAGTTAAGTACCGATTGTCCTGATGAAGAGTAGAGCACGAATGCTGCAAATGTTGCTTGCAGTACAAAGGCAACACCGACTGTTCTCAGGTTGATAGCTTTACGGTTTTCTGACGCTAGAATAGCGACTGCAAATATTGCGATAATTCCTAAAATAGCCACTGGGACTCCTTTTTGCTTTTTGTTATTGCTTTAGCTTATGTCTGTTTGATGTTGCTAGGCGTTATTATTTAGTGCCAAATATCTTGTCTCCAGCATCACCAAGTCCGGGGATAATGTAGCCATTTTCATTTAAGCCATCATCAATACTCGCGGTATAAATATCGACATCTGGGTGTTCTTTTTGAACTCTATCGATACCTTCAGGTGCGGCAACAAGTACCAAGGCACGAATGTTTTTACACTGTGCTTTTTTGAGCAGGTCTATGGTTGCAGCCATGGAGCCTCCCGTTGCAAGCATTGGGTCAATAATTAATGCAAGACGTTGGTCTATATTGTTTGTTAGCTTTTCATAGTAGGCGACTGGTTGCAGGGTTTCTTCATCACGGTAAAGTCCTACAACACTAATTTTGGCATTGGGTAGCAGGTTTAAAATGCCATCGAGCATACCAATTCCTGCTCTTAAGATCGGTACTATAGTAGGCTTTTTGCCTTGAATTCGACAGCCATTAATTGGTCCTTGCCAACCATCCATAATGAAGGTCTCAGTGGTAAAGTCCTTGGTCGCTTCATAGGTAAGAAGGCTACTTACCTCGCTTGATAGCTGACGAAAATGCTGAGTGCTGCAATCTTTTGCGCGCATCAGACTGATTTTGTGTTTAATCAGCGGGTGTTTTATTTCGTATACAGCCATGCTTATCCTATTATTTACTTGTTCTGTAGGTCACCGTTTCGGGTGACCATGCTGTTACCGCGTCGGCCTGAAGACCGACCTACAGGTTTCATGTAGGTCACCCTTTAGGGTGACGCTGGTTTATCATTCGTTTGCCGTCAAAGGCGTCGGCCTGAAGGCCGACCTACAGGTCTCATGTAGGTCACCCTTTAGGGTGACGCTGTAATATCGTTCATCTGCCGTCATTGGCGTCGGCCTGAAGGCCGACCTACAGGTCTCATGTAGGTCACCCTTTAGGGTGACGCTGGTTTATCATTCGTTTGTCGTCAAAGACGTCGGCCTGAAGACCGACCTACAGGTCTCATGTAGGTCACCCTTTAGGGTGACGCTGGTTTATCATTCGTTTGCCGTCAAAGGCGTCGGCCTGAAGACCGACCTACAGGTTTCATGTAGGTCATCCTTTAGGGTGACGCTGGTTTATCATTCGTTTGCCGTCAAAGGCGTCGGCCTGAAGACCGACCTACAGTTTACCTAATCTCCGTAGGGTATCCAGATGTTTTTAACCTGGGTGGCATGAACTAA
>Ga0316202_10002584_pt1 | contig 11752 bp, 13 predicted proteins | sample 3monrhotite_MG_FD_204934 | JGI IMG/M metagenome (GOLD analysis project Ga0316202, IMG submission 204934) | Microbial mat bacterial communities from mineral coupon in-situ incubated in ocean water Damariscotta River, Maine, United States -... | ecosystem: Environmental > Aquatic > Marine >... | reverse complement strand
AGAAGTTTGTCGGGCAGGAGTTTAGCCTGATGTTCCTCACCGATGGCATCACACTCGCAGCCACACCCGCTGCGCAGGATCACAAACGCGCATTCGAAGGGGACAAAGGACCAAATACCGGTGGCATGGGTACCTACTCAGACGAGCACGGCAGTCTGCCATTTCTCACCGCGGAAGATCTCGATGCCGCACGAGATATCACCGAGCAGATGCTGCGCGCACTGAAGGACAAGACGGGCGAAGACTTCAAAGGAGTCATGTACGGCGGCTTCATCGCGACAGCCGATGGGGTAAAGCTGATCGAATACAATGCCCGCTTTGGCGACCCCGAGGCGATGAACGTGCTGCCGATACTCAAAACTGACTTTGTCGATGTCTGCCAAGCAATTCTCGCTGGCACACTCGCTGATCTGCCGCTGGAGTTTGCGCAGCAGGCGACCGTCGTGAAATATGCCGTACCCGAGGGCTATCCCACCGAGCCACGATCTGACGAAGAGATTCAGATTTTTGGCTTGCCCGATGGATGCCGACTGTATTATGCCGCCGTGCATATGGATGACGCAGGGCAGATCACCACTGGCACGAGTCGCGCACTGGCATTCGTGGGCATCGCCGATAGTCTCGCTGCTGCCGAGCGCATTGCCGAGGCTGGCACACAGGCCGTCGAAGGACCACTCGCACACCGCCGCGATATCGGCACCGATGCACTCATCGCCCAGCGGATGATGCACATGCAGCAGCTCCGTAATCAATAATTCACCTTTATGGATAATTGGATCCTTATTGGCTTCGCTATCTTCATCGCCTTTGACCTACTGCTCATAGGCTGGATCTGGCATCGTCGCAGGCGCCCTGTTTTATCGAGCGCCGATCGACGGATCATCGCCGAGCGCTGGGCAGCTATCCAGCAGGCAGGGGATGCACACGCAGTCATCGAGGCAGACAAGCTACTCGACTTTGCTCTCGGCAAATATGACTTCACCGGCAGCCTCGGGGACAAGCTACGGCAGGCAGGCGCACGGTTTTCCGACCAAAATGCCGTCTGGGCGGCGCACAAACTGCGGAATCAGATCGCGCATGATATTGACTCTCGCCCGAGCGAACAGGATATCGTGCAAGCGCTCCAGCGCTTTCGTCGGGCACTCACCGACCTACGCGCTCTGTAATACATATCGCATACCAAAGAGGCGGGCATCGCTTTTTTCACTTCACAAGCATCGTGTAAACGACTAAGCATGATGGTTTTCGCTTTATATCATCATTTATTGTCTATAGAGCTATCACTTGTCGCTTCACAATCATCCCACAAGCGACTAAGCATGATGGTTTTCGCTTCATATCATCCCTCATTGTCTATAGAGCTATCGCTTGTCGCTTCACAATCATCATGCAAGCGACTAAACATGATGGTTTTCGCTTCATATCATCCCTCATTGTCTATAGAGCTATCGCTTGTCGCTTCACAATCATCACGCAAGCGACTAAGCATGATGGTTTTCGCTTAATATCATCACTCATTGTCTACACGGCTATCACTTGTCGCTTCACAATCATCACGCAAGCGACTAAGCATGATGGTTTTCGCTTCATATCATCACTCATTGTATGTAGAGAGCATACCTATGCCTTGTACATATGCATGTTTTGTGCTAAGATGATATGATATACACATCAAATACTCAACATGAATAGAGAAAGGCAGCATCGCAATGAAGACGGTAAGGAGCCAGCCCATGGAGTTCCCATGCGTGCACCACGAAGCGGAGACCCTCTAGGTCGAGATCCGCGTCATCGTGGCGATCCAGAGTGCACAGGCGTTGATGACGTGACGAGCAATGAAGATAACATAGCAGGCGTGCCTGTCAGTGGACTGAGTCTCGGCGGAGGTGATGATCCAGAAGATGTCCGAGAGACTCCTGTTCAGCGTGCGCGTGGGCAGGTGTCTGACACGTTTCGTAATCCAGAGACATCTGATCTTACAGCTTTAGTCACACAATTACGTCAGGCGCAATCTGCCTTGTTGGCAGCCGAAGAGCGCACAGTAATAGCTGAAGAGAAGCTAAAAAAAGCAGAAGAGGCTGGCAGAGTAGATGCACTCACGCAATTGGAAAATCTCGCTGGTATCAAACATGCTTTTGACCAGCAGCTAAGCGATCATATGCGTTTGGAAGAGAGGCATAATATTGCCATTCCTGTTTCGGCTGTGATAGTGGATCTTGATTTTTTTAAGGCGATTAATGATAATCATGGACATGTTATCGGAGATGAAGTACTCATCAATACTGCCGCATTGCTGGCGGGCAGCGTGACACGAAAGGCAGATGTGGTAGCTCGTATTGGTGGTGATGAGCTCATGTTGCTATTGCCGGGCACAAATGCAGATGGTGCACAGACAATTGCGAAAAAAGTGCAAGATGCCATCATTCAATATGGCTCGAGTGAGCAGGGCTACGGTATCGGGGCATCTGTCGGAACGGCTACATGTGATAGTAGCCGTGATTCAGCCTTGAGTTTTGAAACGCTAAAAGATATGGCAGACAAAGAAATGTATAAAGATAAGGAAAACAAAGCAGCCAGACTTGGGCTGTCTGCCAAAGAGGCTCAGATGCGCTCTCGCTCAGATATAAGCTGACTTATCTTCCCAGCAGACGCGCTTGCCCGAGCGGGAAGAAGACCGTCCATGCACGACCTTCGATATCAGCCGTTATGAGATAGCGGTCATCTTCATTGACACAGCGACTCTGAAAGCACGCACGGGCATCGCGACTCGCGAGACGGTTGTCACCGAGTAGGAAGTAGCTGCCATCGGGCACGAGGAAGTCATGTATCTCCGCCTTGCTCGCCGCAGAGCAGGTCTGACCGATAGGGTTCATGCAGGTATTACCGAGATTGCGTGGAGCGAGATAGCTCTCATCGACACGTTCAAACATGCCTGTTTCTTGGTTTAGCTGTGATATATATCCTTCATGGATACGTACGGTATCGCCAGGTGCGCCGATGACACGTTTGATGAGATAGTTGCTATCGTCTGTCGGCGGACGAAAGACGAGTATATCGCCGTGCTGATAGCTATCCCAGCCAATGAGTGAATTGTAGGGCAGCTTACTCACCAAAATATATTCACTGTCATGCACATTTGGCTCCATGCTGGACTGCTTTACCTGAAATGGCGCGATGATAAATGGACGAATAACTAGAAAGACAACCAAGAAAATAACAATGACATCCACGGCAAAATCGATCACTGCTTCCTGCCATTCGGCAGCTGTGCGAGGGAATTGTGATTTGTGGCGTGCGAGCTTTTTTTGGCTGGGGAATGGCATGAGTGTGGTGTGCGAGAGTTTATATCTGTGCTGCTTATTTTACAAGAACACATATTTTGGAGAGAATGACTGCGTGATACTCGATCGATTACTTTTTCACGGACATCTGCACCACGGTGAACACCTTATTTATGCCGTCCATCAGCATTGGTGGGCGGTCTATACAGCAGCTACCAAGGCTGCATTTTTTGGTATTCTCTTGCCGATACTCTTTTATCTGGTGTTTCCGCCGGCGCAATATATCTTTTTGGCATGGGGTGTTCTTGGTTTGCTTGTTTTTTTCTATCGTATTATTGATTGGTATTTTGACGTTATCCTTATTACGAGCATGGGCATTATTGGGCTTGATTGGCGGGGTGTCTTTGACAAAGCATCTCATCGTGCTGATTTTGAAACGATTTCTGGCGTTATTTATGAAAAGACAGGATTTTGGTCGACCATGCTGAATTTTGGGCCACTCTTTGTAGACAAAGAGGGCACCGAAGAAGAGCGTATTTGGCTGAGTCACGCCGCAGACCCGCTCGAGGCTGAGCGGCAGGTATTGCTCGCCAAAGAGGCATATTCGCATGAGCATGCACTGGAAAGCGAAGAGGCGCTCAAAGATATACTTTCTAGTTTGGTGGCAGATCATGTGCGCAGAGAAAAAGAAAAGAAACATCTTTCAGATCTCCTTTAAATGAATCAGTTGTCCACGAAAGCACAGCTCCGGCAAGATATCTTGTCTGCGCGCCGTGCTCTGCCAGCAGCTGATCTGGCTGCACAATCTGCCCAGCTCGCCGAGCGATTTTTTGCCCTGCCAGCCTGGCAACAGGCGACAGCGGTCGGACTCTTTGCATCGGCAGCAGATGAAGTCGCGACAGACGCGATCATCTTGCAAGCGCTGCAAGATGGCAAACGGGTTGCTCTGCCGCGCGTCGTGAACCCCCCTAACCCCTCTTTTCAGGGGGGGAAGCGCGAAGCGCAGGGGGGTTTGATGTGGCATGCGATCACCAGTCTCGATGATCTAGAGGTCGGCAGCTATGGCATTCGCGAGCCCCGGGCTGATCTGCCAGCAGTCGATCTATCTGCATTGGCACTGCTGCTCGTGCCCGGCGTGGCCTTTGATACGGCAGGGAATAGACTGGGCTATGGCGGTGGCTTTTATGATCGGGCATTAGCTCGCTTCGCGGGCAGCACGGTTTCGCTGGTTCTGCCGTGCCAGCTCGTAAAAAAAATACCGATGGATGACTGGGACCAATCGATTGATTGTGTCTTATATCACGAGCTGTGATAGTGAACAAAATTTGTGTTGTATCTCATTTTCAAAATTCTATTTAGAATAGACATACTTTAACCCTCTCTCTTCATGGATTACACCTTCCTCCCAGACGCAGACCCAGTGGTACACGGACTCATCAAAAAAGAGGAGCAGCGGCAAAAAAATGAGCTCGAGCTCATTGCATCGGAAAATTATGTCTCGCCAGCAGTGCTGGAAGCCATGGCCTCTGCTCTCCAAAATAAGTATTCAGAAGGGTATTCGGGCAAGCGATATTATGGCGGCAATCATGTTGTCGACGAAGTCGAGACACTGGCTATCGATCGGGTGAAGCAGCTCTTTGGCTGCAATTTTGTGAATGTGCAGGCGCTCTCGGGCAGCCCTGCCAATCTCGCGGTTTACTTTGCGCTGCTGCAGCCAGGGGATACGGTGCTCGGGCTCAAGCTGGATCACGGTGGGCACCTGAGTCATGGTCATCCGGTGAATTTTACTGGCAAGACATATAATTTCATTCAATACGGCTGCGGCGAAGACGGCCGCATCGACCTGGAGGAATTTGCCGCGCTCGCACGCGAACACAAACCAAAGATGATTGTCGCTGGCTTTTCGGCTTATTCACGTGACTTTCCGTGGGCAGAGTTCAAGAAGATCGCCGATGAAGTCGGCGCGTTCACCTTTGCCGATATCGCGCATGTGGCAGGGCTCGTGGCCTCCGAGGTCATCGATTCGCCATTCAATCACGGCTTCGATGTCGTGACGACCACGACCCACAAGACCCTTCGCGGACCGCGCGGCGCGCTCATCCTCTCGAATGATGAAGATATCGCGAAGAAAATCAATCGTGCTGTCTTCCCTGGCTTGCAGGGCGGACCGCACGAGCACATTATTGCTGCTATTGCCGTGGCGATGGGCGAGGCGCTCCAGCCAGAATTCAAAACATACCAGCAGCAGGTCGTGTAGAATGCTCAAAAGCTCGCCAGCGAGCTGATTGTGCACGGCTTCGATATTGTCTCAGGCGGCACAGACAATCATCTGATGGTTGTCGATCTGCGGAAGAAGAATGTCGGCGGCAAGGATTACACCGATGCATTGGACAAAGCAGGCATCTCTGCCAGTCAATCTACTATTCCAAATGACCCCAATCCACCGATGAACCCAAGCGGCGTGCGCCTCGGCACACCGGCGATCACCACACGCGGCATGACCGAAGATGACATGATTTGGCTGGCAGCCAAGATGAATGACATTGCGGCTAATTGGCAAGATGATGCAGCTCTTGCTGCTATCAAGGCCGAGGTCGAAGAAAAAGCAGCGGGATTTCCTGTGCCAGGCATTTCATAATATTTAGCATGCAAAAGATTAATCTGGGTATTATCGGTTGCGGCGTGGTTGGCACGGGCGTCGTGCAGATACTCCAGCAGCATGCGAAGGTCATCGAGCAGCGTCTCGGCGCACGACTCGTCATCACAGCTATTGCCGATACATATATCAAAAGGAGGCGCGATATAAAACTGCCAAAAGGCGTGCTGACGACTGACGGCATGGCTCTCTGCACTGATCCAGCTATCGATATTATTATCGAGCTGGTCGGCGGCACGGGCATCGCGGGGCAGTTTGTCGAGGCAGCGCTGAAGCACGGCAAGCATGTCATCACAGCGAACAAAGCTTTGCTTTCCGAGAAAGGCACACCGCTATTCAAACTGGCAGAGAAGCAGAGCTTGCAGCTCCTTTTTGAGGCGGCGGTCGGCGGCACGATTCCCGTCATTCGCACGATCAAGCAGGATCTCGCAGGCGATCAGATCGAGCGAATGTATGGCATCTTGAATGGTACCTGCAACTTTATTCTGTCCAAGATGGCTGCGGAAGGTGCCGACTTTGCACCGACGCTGAAAGAGGCGCAGCAGCTCGGCTTTGCCGAAGCGGATCCGACGCTGGATGTCTCGGGTGGCGACACCGCGCACAAGCTGGCACTGCTCGCGATGTTGGCCTGGGGTACCGATATTCCTTTCAAAAAGATTCACACCGAGGGCATCACCGAGCTATCCGCCGCAGACTTTGCTTTTGCGAAGCGACTCGGCCGCGTGATAAAGCTGGTTGCCGTGGGCAAGAGAAATAAAGACGACATCGAGCTGCGCGTGCACCCGACCCTGCTGCCTGCAGATAGCATGCTGGCAAAGATAGATGGCTCGACGAATGCAGTCATGCTGCACGCAGCTGCGGCTGGAGATGTGCTGCTCTCGGGTGCGGGGGCGGGCAGTCTGCCGACAGCCAGCGCAGTCGTCGGAGATATTATTGAAGCAGCACGCACCGTCATTGACGGCTCCACTGCCGTGCCAAATCGCGGTATGCAACCAGATCAGATCTCACAGCTGCCGATCAAGCCAATCGGCGAGACGGTCAGCGGCTTTTATCTGCGTTTTGTAGTGAAGGATCAGTCGGGCATTATTCAGTCTATCTCAGCCGTGCTTGTGAAATATAAATTGAGCATCCGCGATATATTGCAGCTGGACTTACACGAATTCACCCAAGCCGTGCCGCTGGCCATCGTGCTGCACCCTGCGCAGGAGCAGACCGTGCGACTGGCTATCCGCGAGCTGAATAAGCTCCGCTGCATGGCAGAGCGGGTCGTCGTGCTCCGTGTAGAGGATTGAGCTAAACTCTCTGCATGCCCAAGCAAAAGCGAAAGAAAAAGCCGAAAGTAGCTATCGTCGTCGATTGGCTCACCGATATGGGCGGGGCCGAGCGCGTGGTCTGGGCAATGCACGAGATTTGGCCAGATGCGCCGATATATACCGCGCTGCACCGACCAGAGAATTTCAAAGACTGGCAGGGGATAGATATCCGCACGAGCTATTTGCAGAGCTGGCCCTTTGCTGCGAAGCACCATCGTTATGCCTTGCCATTCATGCCGGCAGCTATCGAGAGTTTTGATTTGGACGATTACGATATTGTCATCAGCTCGAGCAGCTCGGGCTGTGCCAAGGGCATTATTACCAAGGCGACCACGCTGCATGTTTGCTATTGTCACACGCCATCTCGCGTGCTCTGGGATGACTGCCACAGCTTCCAAAAGCTGCACAAGCTATCCTGGTGGCAGCGCCTGATCGTGCCAGGACAGCTGATGAATCTGCGCATGTGGGATCGCTGCGCTGCCGATCGCGTCGATCATTTTATTGCCAATTCGCATTTTATAGCACAGCGTATCCAAAAGTATTATCAGCGGGAGAGCGAGGTCATTCATCCGCCTGTCGAAACTATCAATTACAATCTCGCGGACAAGACAGGCACATATTTTCTTGCGGTCGGACGGCTCATTCCCTATAAGCGATTTGACCTAGCTATTCAGGCTGCCAATGTGCTCGGTGTGAAGCTGCGCATCGTCGGCACCGGTCCCGAAGAGGCGCGTCTGCGCAGCATAGCAGGACCGCATGTGAGCTTTATGGGGAAAGTATCCGAAGCACAGCTTCGACGCATGTACGGCGAATGCAAAGCGCTCATCTTTCCACAGACCGAGGACTTTGGGCTCACAGCAGTCGAGGTGCAGGCATGCGGTCGCCCTGTCGTCGCCCTCCGTGCGGGCGGCGCGCTGGAGACGGTCGTGCCAAATCGCACGGGCATCCTCTTTGCCGAGCAGACCGTGAGCAGCCTGGCAGATGCCATGCAACGCGCAGACAGCCATCGCTGGATACGCAAGTCTATCCAAAAGCACGCCGATTCATTTGATATCAATGTCTTTAAGAAAAAGCTGCACGACAGTGTGATGCAGCAGTGGGAAGATATGGGATAGTCGCATGCCCTCAGGCATTCTGCGCGGCATATATTTTGATACAAAAAAGACATATCAGCACCTAGGCGAGCATAAAAAGATCTGCCGAAAGACAGATCTTTTAGAATGCATGATGAGTCATGAGCTTTATTTCTCTTTTTCTTCTTCAGCAGTCTCTTCTTGTATTTCTTCATCCTTTTTCTCCTCTTTTTTATATGAGAGACCCAGGCGGTGCTCAGCTGTATCGATAGTAATGATCTTTACCTCGACCTCTTGACCGATCTCGAGATCTATTTCCATGCCATCATCGCCCTCTTTTTGCGTGACTTCAGATATGTGAATCAGACCGTTGAGATTATCCTGTATGCTCACAAAAGCACCAAACGGCGTGATCTTATTCACGGTGCCCTTTACGACATCGCCGACCGCATAGTCGGCCACGAGCTCTGACCAGGGGTCGGGGAGCAGACGCTTGATAGAGAGACTAATCTTGTCACCCTCGATACCGATGACCACGGCCTCTTTTTCCTCGCCGATGCGTGCATGCGTAGCTGGATCGGCGACGTGCCCCCAGGCAATCTCAGACAGATGCACCAGACCTTCGAGACAATCATTAAAGAGGAGAAAGACACCGAAATGGACAATACCAGATACTTTGCCTTTTATAGTCTGACCAACTGATAGCTTTTGCAGAGCGAGACCGCGGACTTCGCTCAGTGCAGCTTTTTCTGACAAGATTAATTTTGTGTTTTCTTTGTCGACATTTATGACTTTCACCGTAAACTTTTCACCAACATAGCCCTGGAGGCGATGAAGGATTTCAGCTGCATTGGCGCCATTGACACGCGGATAATGCTCGGGCGTGAGCTGTGACACAGGAATAAAGGCACGAATGCCAGCAATCTCACTCATCAGACCGCCTTTGTTTGCCTCTTTTATGCGAGCTTCGATGGCCTCGCCATTTTCCATGAGGCGAGCCAGCTCATCCCAAGCGCGCTCGCGACCTGCCTTGCGCAGACTCAGGACATAATGACCGAGATCATTTTCATCTTCGACGACAAAAGCCGTGACCGCATCGCCGACCTCCAGGTTTTTGGCGGTATCCATGCCGTCAGACACTTCGCGACCCGCGATCATGCCCGTGAAGGCATCGCCTATTTCGACGAGTATTTTATTATTACGCTTACTGACGACCGTGCCAGTTACCAGCTCGCCTGTGCGTGGCGGCAGGGGAATAGCCTTCTCATCGGCAATGAGGTCTGCCATGGGGTGTGCAGTGCTAGTCATTAGAGGATAAAAATTAAAGAATAAAAATCGGGAGCAGTATAGCAGAAGAGCGCCGCATATTCAAGATATCTGCCCGTCTGCTAAAATAGCTGCCTTGGACCCTATTGAAGAAATAAAATCACGCATTGATCTGGTCGATTTTCTCTCGGGCTATGTCGAGGTAAAGAAGATGGGCAAGCATTTCAAGGCATGCTGCCCCTTTCATAATGAAAAGACGCCGAGTTTCTCTATCAATCCTGAGCGCGGCTTTGCATACTGCTTTGGCTGTCATGAACATGGCGATGTCATCAAGCTCTATGAAAAGCTGGAAGGCGTCGACTTCAAAGAGGCAGTGAAGGCGCTGGCGGACAAAGCCGGCGTCACACTGACCGCGAGCTTTGGCGGTGGCGCGCGAAAAGAAAAGAAAGACCGCCTGATCGAAATACATGAGCTGGCGGCGAGCTTTTTCATGACACAGCTGACCGATAGCGAAGAGGCACAGAAATATATTGCTGGCCGTGCACTGAGTGCCGAGACGCTGCGCGACTGGCAGGTTGGCTATGCACCAGCGGGCTATGACAGACTGTGGACAACACTGCTCGACAAAGGATTTGAGAAGAAAGAAATAATCGAGGCGGGTGTAGCAGGTGTGAAAGAAATGGGCGGCGATGACCTCTTCGATAAGTTTCGCGGGCGCATCATGTTTCCCATTCAGGATCACCGCGGACAGATCGTCGCCTTTACGGGGCGTGTACTGGGCGACGGCGCCCATTCGACAGGCTCAGGACAGGCACCGAAATATATGAACTCGCCCGAATCACCCATCTTTACCAAAGGAGCCATCCTCTTCGGCTACCCGCAGGCACGAGATGCCATCCGTGAGGCAGGGGAGGCGATCATCACAGAGGGGCAGATGGACGTACTGGCCTGCCATCAGGCTGGCTTTCGCAATGTCGTCGCCAGCAGCGGCACGGCACTGACTGCTATGCATCTCGTCGCACTACAGAAGCTGAGCGACACCGTATTGATCTGTTTCGATGCAGATGCAGCTGGCATCGCCTCGACCCAGCGCGGTATCGAGCTCGCGCTCAGGCAAGATCTGACTGTGCGCATCGTGCGCCTGCCCGACGGCTACAAAGACCCCGATGAAGTCATTCAGCACGACCCCAAGCTGCTCACCGAGGCCATCGCGACTGCGTTGCCCGTCTTTGAGTGGTATGTTGCCGTGGTCTACGCAGCCGCAGATCTAGACGATATACCCACGAAAAAGAAGATAGCCCGCGACATGCTCGCCGTGGCACGCTGCCACGCCTCAGCCATCGAGCGCGAAGCATATATAAAACAGCTCGCTATGCAGCTCGGTATCTCCGAGCAGGCACTCATCGAAGAGCAACGACACCTGCCACGCGAGCCACAGGCAGCTGCCCCAAATGAGCCCGAACAAATCTTCGAACGCGAACATTTCGATCATGAGGCAGTACTGATCGGCCTGCTGCTAAATACACCCGAGCTGCGCGAGACAATCGGGGACTGGCAGCCACGCAGCGAGAAATACCAAAAGATGATGACAGACGATCAGCTGACCGATGCATTGCAGCTCGAAGCAGAAAAGCTACGTATCGTAGCAGAGGACCAATACGGCACCTTCAATCTGCCGCGACTGACCCAGGAGGTCCAGCAGCTCATCGCGAGCTTTGGCAAGAAATCGCATGCCGAGCAGCTCAAAGATCTCAAAGTAAAAATGGCCGAAGCAGAAGCAGCTGGCGACGACGAAGGAGCGAATACACTCTTTGCCGCGTATCAAGCATTGATATCCAAATGATTGGTCTATCACATGGTGTTCGTATACTCACCGTGTATGATTGCCTTTTATAGGGTAGCGTATAAGATACACCTGTCTTTCATGTACAGCATCGAACCTAACCAGTTGAGGTGCTCTACTCAGATAAATAAAGAAAGGGAAGGTAATGTCACATCCGTTATGCAGCTGTAGCTGCTATCAGAGCAAAACAGCTCTGAGGGCATCAGGATGGCTCAGTATATTAGTGCTGATCGCTTTTATCTCTATTTGCCTTAGATACTTCGTCTAAGGAACGAGCAACACGGGCTCTCTCACTCCTCCCGCACCACGAATACGGTGCG
>Ga0316202_10002583_pt1 | contig 11756 bp, 19 predicted proteins | sample 3monrhotite_MG_FD_204934 | JGI IMG/M metagenome (GOLD analysis project Ga0316202, IMG submission 204934) | Microbial mat bacterial communities from mineral coupon in-situ incubated in ocean water Damariscotta River, Maine, United States -... | ecosystem: Environmental > Aquatic > Marine >... | reverse complement strand
CGCCAAGCGTGGGTGACTTTAAACGACGAGTATACGCATAACGGCAGTACAGTATTAAGATACGACGACGTGTCGTCTGACGTAGACGTTTTAAACGAAATTAAAGCAAAAGCCGAAGAGCTAGGACTAGACGCTACGGACGTATACCCAGACTGGGACACGCATTTTGAGGCGTTAGAAATAATGAAAGAAGACGACGACCAATACATTCGTAACGAGCAAGAATTTAGAGACTGGAGTTAAAAACAAAACTATGAATACAAATAAAACAGTACTGTCTATTTTAGACAAATTAAAGCCAGCTAAAAAGGCTTTAGAGTTATCGATAGTTAATGATATAGATAACGAATATAACTGGCTAGAGCAGTCTTATTCAGAGGCTAGCTATGGAGTGGAATTTATGCAAGAATGGGAACAGAAAATTTATGACTTTAGTAACGAGCTTAGTATTGCTGTAGATAATTATGTAGTAAACGGTGCGGCTTACAGTTTTCAAGAGGCAGCAGAAAATATGCAAGAAAAAATTAACGAGCTAGAAATAAAAGCAGAAGAGCTAGGCATAGACCCTGGCGACTTAATTGCAAACTATGACGATATTTTAAATATATTAAGTAATGCAGATGCGGTAGACACAGAGTTTAGAGACGCTTATAAAGAAGTTTTAAAGGCATCTAATAATGTAGCTTTAGCAGACTTTAGTTAATAATAAACAGTAAATAAATAAATAATAAATATGAAAGCAACAGAAATGTTATCGCAAATTAAAACTTTGCTAGGTGCTAAAATTGGTTTAGCTCAAATGACGTTAGAAGACGGCGAGACAGTTATAGAGACAGATGTCCTAGAAGCTGGGCAAGCTATTTTTATCGTATCTGACGACGAGCGTATCGCTTTGCCTGTAGGCGAGTATACGACTAGTGAGGGTCAAATTATCGTAGTAACCGAAGAGGGAACTATCGCAGAAATTAAAGACGCTTTAGAAGAAGAAAAAAGCGAAGAAGAAGAAGAGCAAAAAGAAGAGTTAGAAGAGGTAGTCGTAGAAGACGTACCAGAGGCAGCAGCCGAAGAGGTAGCAGCTATTGTAGAGGCAGTAGTCGAAGTTATCGCACCAGTTTTAGAAGAGGTAAAAGCCGAAGTAGAAAAATTAAAGAAAAAATACTCTACTATGGAAGACGAAGAGGCAAAAGAAAAAGAAAAAATGTCTAGTCAAAAACCAGCTCGCAAGCCTATGAAACATAACCCAGAGGCTAAAGAAGCTACAAACACAAACCTATACAGTCAAGGTGGTAGTTTTAATACTACTAAAGACAGAGTATTTAACAAAATGTTCAAATAATAAAAAAATACATTAAATTAAACTAAAATGAAAAAAACAAATTTAAGAACTATTACTGGCGGTGGATCAGTAGACAGCATTACAACTAGCTACGAGGGACAGTATCTAGGACAAATTATTTCGGCAGCTTTATTGAGTGGAGACACTATCGACAAAGGCGGTATTACAGTTAAACCAAACGTAAAGTACAAAGAAGTAGTTAAAAAATTAGACACTACAGGAATTGTAACAGATGCGACTTGCGACTTTACAGTAACAGCAGACCAGATTACACTATCTGAGAGAATTTTACAAGTAGACCCTTTTCAAGTTAATTTACAGATTTGTAAAAAAGACTTTTTAAGTGACTATTTAGCTTTAGAAATGGGTAACAGTGCATACACTAACCTACCTACTAGCTTTGCAGATTACATTATGGCTCACGTAGTAGCTAAAGTAGCTGAAAAAACAGAGCAAAATATCTGGGGTGGACTAGTAGCAAACGCTGGCGAATTCAATGGTATTACAGTACAAGCTTTAGCAGATGCTGACGTTAATGACGTTGCTGGAGTTACAGCTACAGCTTTTACAGCTGACAACATTATCGACGAACTAGGTAAAGTAGTAGACGCTATACCAGCAGCAGTATACGGTAAAGAAGACTTACACTTATATTTACCTACTGGAGCGTTTCAAAAATACGTAAGAGCTTTAGGCGGTTTCGGTGCAATTACTGGAGCTGGCGGTGGAGCTAACGGAGTAGATAACAAAGGGTCTTTATGGTATGACAACGGAGCGTTAAACTTCGAGGGTATCAAAGTATTTAAAGCGCCTGGTATGCCAGCAAATCATATTGTAGCAGCTGAAAAATCAAATTTATTTTTTGGTACAGCTTTACTAAACGATATGGGAGAGACTTCTGCTAAACTTTTAGATATGGCAGATTTAGACGGCTCAGACAACGTAAGAATTGTACTCAGATTTCAAGCTGGCGTAACTTACGGAGTTTCACAAGACGTAACGCTATATACTTTAGCATAGTAAAATAACAAATTCACAAAATTAAGGGTAGGTAAGCTCGTATAGCCTACCGCCCTTTTTTTTTAACTTTTAAAAACATAAACATTATGAGCTGTAATTCATTAAGTATTGGACGTACTTTGCCGTGTACTAGCTCTGTAGGTGGCATTAAGGCGTTTTACGTTGCTAGCTGGGGTACTTTAGGTACTTTGACAGTTAGCGCTACTACAGGCGAGCTAGAGGCAATTAGCGGCACACCAACACTATACAAGTATGACGTAGAGGGGTCAAACGGTTTAGAGCAAGCGATTACGTCGAGTGCTGAAAACGGTAGTATTTTTTACGACCAGACCTTAACGGTAACACTTAAAAAGCTAGATTTAGCTACACAACACGAACTAACCGACTTACTAAAGGCTAGAACTCATATTTTTGTAGAAGACTATAACAGTAACTACTTTTTAATGGGAGCAACTAACGGAGTGCAAAGCTCTGGGGGGTCTATAACTACTGGGCAAGCCTACGGCGACCTTAGCGGTTTTTCTGGACTAACATTTAACGCACAGGAAACGTTGCCAGCATATTTTGCTGACGCAACTATAGTAACGGCTAACGTTAGTGCTACACAAATAGAGCCAGCATAATTAAGGGGTTAATATAGGTAGATGCTTAGGCTATTAAGAGGGCGCAGAAATGCGCTCTTTTTTTTATGCAAAAAACTAAAATATAGCGTTATATAGATATGAAAGTATTAAAGCCGACTACAGACGAGCAAACATTTTATTTTATACCTAGAAGTTATGACATAGATGACACTATTAATTTTAGGGACGACCAAACAAACGAGGTAGCTATATATACGCCTACAATGGTTAAAGAAAATGATTTTATTAAAGTTACTGGCGTTTTTAATTTAATAGAGGGACATTTTTACGATTTAGCTTTAGGCAGTAATTATGACGTATGGAATGAGAATGACGATATCTGGAATTTATCGCCAGATACGTGGGACTTACCTAAACGAGTAGATTATTTTTCTATAGATAAGGTATTTTGTACGGCGCAAGAAATTAACCAAAATAAACACCTAGAATACAGTATAAATAAAGGCGAGTTTAAAACACAAGACACGCATAGTAACGACTACATAGTATTATGAAAAAATTAAATAAAAAACCTAGCAATACGCAAGGCGGTTTAAAGTTTATAAACCTAAATACGTATACGTCCCCAGAAATTATAGAAGACAAAAACCAAGAGTTTGTAAGTTACGGCGCAAATAATGACTATTTCGGCTATCTCAATGATTTATTTAACGGATCGCCAACAAATTCGGCTGCTATTAATGGTATTTCGCAGCTTATAGCTGGTAGGGGTTTAGATGCTTTAGACAGCTCAAAAAACCCAAACGGCTACGCTATAATGAAAAAGCTTTTTACAGACGACTGTTTAAGCCGTATTTCTATAGATTTAAAGTTATTCGGACAAGCTAGTTTACAAGTTATTTATAACGAAGACCGTTCACAAATAGCGCAAGTTGAGCATTTTCCAGTAGAGACGCTAAGAGCTGAGCGATGCAACGCCGACGGCGATATAGAAGCCTACTATTATAGTAGCGACTGGACGGACGTAAAAAACGCTAAAGAGTTAAAGCGTATACCCTGTTTTGGTATGTCTACAGCTGACATAGAGATATTATACATAAAACCCTATAAACCAGGCTTTTACTACTATAGTCCTGTCGATTATCAAGGAGCTACTCAATATATAGAAATGGAAACCGAAATAAGCAATTTTCATTTAAACTCGCTCTTAAACGGTATGTCGCCTAGCTTATTAATGAATATGAACTCTGGCATACCAGATGAAGAGACGCAGCGTGAAATAGAGCAAAAAATATATCAAAAATATACTGGTACGTCTAATAGTGGACGTATAATTTTAGCCTTTAATAATGGCGCAGAAGAGCAAGCGACTATAGAAACGGTACAACTATCTGACGCACACCAGCAGTACCAGTTTTTAAGTAGTGAAAGCGGCGCTAAAATACTAATAGGTCATAGAGTTACAAGTCCTTTACTTTTAGGTATTAAAGGAGACGGCAACGGTTTTTCGAGTAATGCAGACGAGTTAAAAAACAGCTCGATATTATTTGACAATACGGTAATTAGACCGTTTCAAGACCTTATTTTAAAAGCCTTTGATAGTATACTAGCTTATAACGATGTCAGCTTAAAACTATATATAAAGACGTTACAGCCGCTAGAGTTTATAGACTTAGAAAACGCAAATAGTACCGAAGAGGTCGAAGAGCAGACAGGGCAAAAAAGAGGTTTTAGCGACGAGAGACCAAATTTAACAGACGAAATAGCTACAGCTGTACTAGACCGTTTAAATACTGTAGGCGAAGACGAAGACCTAGAAAACTGGGACTTAATTAACTCTACGCCAGCTAATGAATACGACGAAAACATACATAGTGCTATAAATTTAGCTAGCGTCGTTTCTAGTACGCCTAGTAAGACAAGCGAGCAAGACACTAGTATTTTAAAAGTAAGATACGCTTATATGGGTAGTAATAACCCAGAACGAGATTTTTGCCAGAAAATGTGGGCAGCTAAAAAAATATACCGTAAAGAAGACTTAGATAAGCAAAGCAGCGCTAATTCAGAGTTAAGTCCCTCAGGGTCAGACACTTACAATATATGGTTATACAAAGGCGGCGTAAATTGTAAACATTATTGGGAGCGTAGAACGTATTTAAGAAAAAACAACAAAAAAATTACAGTAACAGAGGCTATTAAGAAAATTAACGAGTTAGATCCTAGTTTACGTAAAGAAGCAAAAATAGAAAAAAACGCACCAGAGGTAGCGCAAATAGCAAAAGCTAGCAACGACTATTGGAGGTATAATAATTAAAAAATGGCTACAGCATTATTCATAAATAGAACAGACTTAGTAAAAAACACTATTATAAACGGTAACGTAGATACTGACCTTTTTATACAGTCAATTAAATTAGCGCAGCAAACGCATATATTACAGTATTGCGGTAGTGCTCTATACGACGAAATATCTAATAAAATACTTACTAGTAGTGTAGATACAGATACAGAGGCTTTACTTTCAGATTTTTTACAGCCAATGCTTATACACTACGCTATGACGGACTATTTGCCCTTTTGTAGTTTTGAAATTAAAAACGGCGGTCTGTTTAAAACAACGTCAGAAAAAGGCGCAGCTGTAAGTAAAGACGAAGTAGACTATTTAGTACAAAAGCATTTAAGTAGCGCACAGTTTTATACTCGTAGGTTTATAGACTATATGAGTTTTAATGCGTCGGCTAAGTTTCCTAAATATTTTGAAAATAATAACGAGCAAATGCAGCCAGAAAAAAGCGCAGCATTTACAGGGTGGGTTTTATAGTATGAAAAAAGAGTATAAAGTAAAAACAAAAAACGTAAAAAAGTTAGTTAGCTACTTACGTAAACAAAAAAAAGAAAATGGCAAATACAATAAACTGGGGTAAAATATATTGCTATATGTCTACGAACGATAGCTGGGGCGACGTAGTAAATAAAAGGACTATACAAAATGTAGCAGCGCCAGACTGCCTAGTAGAGCAAGTTAATTGCGGTACAGCTAGCGCTTTTAGCGGTGGGCAGCAGTTTCCTACTTACTTAAACATACACTTAGGTACAGGCACAGGCGTAGTAACACTAGATTTTGACGCAATAGGTATACCAGACAAATTCGAGGTTTGGTTTGACGGTAATTTAGTTATAGATACAGGATATAGAGGCAGTACATTTAGACAAGCGGCTTTAGACGCAGCCTTAGCAGAGCGAGGTTTACCTAGCGAAACAATTATAGCGCCGCCAGCTGGCACGGCAACTTTTAACAAAACAACAGCAACGTCTACGGCACAAATAAGAGTATACGCACCTATGCAGAATACAGGCTGGGATATAGAGTTAAGCTGTCCTGTATAGAAAAAAAATAATAAAATAAAATAAAAAAAATATGAGTACACTAACTGGAACTAAAATAAGTCAGACTTATGTAGGGTTACTAAAAACTTTAGATACAACTCCTTTGAGCGATTTGCCTAAAGAAATTTCGGACGGTTTAGGAACTGGCTCTGGGGTAAAACTTGACAATGCTGGAAACTTAGACGTAACTAATACAGTAGCCTTTGGTAATTTAAAAGACACTGCCGAAGACATTACTATTACTAAATTTGTAGACGAAGCCGACGGCATAGAAAATAATGACGACGATACTAGTATACCTACTAGCGCAGCTGTTAAAGATTATGTAGACGATTATATTACAGCACAAGATTTAGATTTTAGCGGTAATACTGGCACAGGCGACGTAGACCTAGATAGCGAAGTTTTTACTATTACAGGATCAAACGGCATAACTACAACCGCTTTAGATAATACGCTAGATATTGACGGCAGTACGCTACAGACGGCTATAAACACCAATACAGCGGACATTTCTACTAATACTGGAAATATAACTACTAACGCTACTAATATTGCTACTAACGAGACTGACATAGCTACTAATGCTACTAATATAGCGTCAAACGATATAGATATATCTACTAATGCAGCTAACATAGCTACTAACGAGACAGCTATCGAAAGTAATAGAACGGACATATCTAATAACGCAACTAACATAGCTAATAACGTTACTAACATTTCTACAAATCAAAGTAACATAGCAACTAACGCTACTAACATAGGTACTAATACAGCTGGCATAAATACTAATGCTACTAACATAGCTACAAATACAGCTGATATAGCGACTAACGTAACTAACATAGCCACCAATACCGCTACTGGGTCTACTAACGCTAGCAATATAGCTACGAACACTACAGCTATAGGAATTAATACTACAGGCATAGCTACTAACGTATCTAATATAGCCACTAACGCTACGGCTATAGCAACTAACGTTACAGATATAGGAGCTAACGCTACGGCTATAGCGACTAACTCTACAGATATACTAGCTAACGCTACAAGTATAGCTACAAATACTACTGGTATAGCTACTAACGCTACAGATATACTCGCTAACGCTACATCTATAGCTACAAATACTACTGGTATAGCTACTAACGTAACTAATATAGCAGCTAATACTACAGCTATAGCTACTAATACAATCGATATAGCGACTAATGTTACAAGCATATCTACGAATGCTACAGCCATAGCTACGAATGTTACAGATATAGCTACAAACGTTACAGATATAGCCACTAACACCGCTGGTATAGCTACGAACGTTACAGCTATAGCTACGAATACAGCTGGTATAGCTACGAACGTATTGGCTATAACGAATAACTCAACAGATATTTTAGCTAATGAGAATGCTATTGATGCAAACGCAGATGATATTGCAGATTTACAGACTGACGTAGCTACGAATACTGGTCAAATAGCAGTTAATACGCAAGGGGTTTACTATAACGGTCAAAACATAGCTACAAAGGTATCTAAGTCTGGCGACACTATGACTGGTAATTTAACTTTAGGTACTAATAGTTTAGTTGTAGGTGGCACAGCGGCAGTAAATCAGCTAGACGATTACGAAAAGGGAACGTACAATATTCAATTTATACTTTTTAAATATGGTACAGCTAATACGCAAGCTAATAGCACATTTACAACGTATAATAATTACTCTACATATCTTAAAATAGGTCGTCAAGTAACTTTATTTATAAATTTTCAATATACAAACCCTCAAAGCAGTGACTGGAACAACGCTACTTTAAATGTAGGTTTAGATAATTTACCTTTTGCACCTAAACAAAGTACATCTAATATGTTTGGAACTGGTGGCACGTGGAGTTTTGACAGTAGATACCAAACGAACACAGATACAAATAATGCTTTTGTATGTATGAATGGCGGTTACAATAATTACGGTAACTATATATCTTTAGGCGGTGGAATAAAGTCTGGATATCCTTATAATATGCAGTATGCCCTTAAAGCTACGGAGTTTCCAGACTATGCTATTTATTTAGACACAAATACGAAAGTGAAATTTACAGGGTCAGTAACATATTACACAGATTATTAAATAATAAAACAAAAAAAAATGAGTTTAACAAAGACAAGATTAATAGATAAAGTAGAATTTGTAGGTAAATATAGAACTTTACAAGTGAGACATTGCACGCAAATTAAAGAAAACGACGACGTAATATCTGAAACCTACGACAGAGACAGTTATAGTTTAGGACAGGAATTGCCAGATGAGTTAAAGCCTTACGCAGACGGCGTATGGACTGACGAACTAAAAGCCGAATTACAAGCCGAAATGGACGCTTTGCCTGTAGTACCAGAGGCAGTAGAGCCAACTGAATAAATAAATTATGAGTGTTAATGATTTGAAAATATATATTTTTAATGCTAGTAGTTTAGCTATAAGTATGACTAAAATAGACGTAGTTTTAAAACTAACTTTGTTAATTGTAAGTATAGGTTATACAGTAAACAAATGGTATTTAATGAATAAAAATAATGATAAATAAACTAAGAAAATTAGCAGACTGGCTAGAATGTAACAAAGCTAAAAGATATGTACGCTGGAATGATTATCTAGACAGTAAAAAACTAGACGTTAAAAACTGTAAAAATTGCGTATGCGCAAAATAAATAAAATTATAATACACTGTACGGCTACGCCAGAGGGTAGAGACGTTTCTATTTCTGACGTTAGACGCTGGCACGTAGAAGATAGAGGCTGGCGAGATATAGGCTACCACTTTTTGATACAGAGAGACGGCACAATAGACGAGGGTAGACCAATAGAGCAAACAGGCGCACACACTAGAGGGCATAACTGGGACAGCATAGGTATTGCATACGTAGGCGGTATGTCAAAAGATATGACAGAGCCAAAAGACACTAGGACGGAAGAGCAAAAAGACGCTCTAGTAGATTTGCTATGCCAGCTACACGACTGTTACGGCGGTAAAATTTACGGACATAGAGACTTTAGTAGTAAAGCTTGCCCTAGTTTTGACGCTAAAAGTGAATACGAAAACATAAGTTATAGATATTAAAATGGCATACGAGTTTAGCATATTGTCTTTATTTAGTGTAGGTATGGTTTTAGGGTGGAGCTACTACGACGTAGACGAAGACCAAAATTACAGAGAGTTAAATTTATATTTAATATGTATACATTTTCGTTTAAGGTGGGCGTACCCAAAAATTAATTAATATTATGAAAAAAATAGTAGACTGGTTTAGCGGTGGCGTAATAAAAGAAATAGGTAACGTAATAGACAACTTATTTACTAGCGACGAAGAGCGTATACACGCTAAAAACGAGATACTTAAAGTGCTAAAAGAGCAGCAGCTAGAACTACAAAGACTACAGACAGAAATTATAGTAGCTGAGGCTAACGGAAACTGTTTACAACGCAGCTGGCGACCTATTTTAATGCTAGCTTTCGGTTTTATAGTTATTTATGTAAAATTTATAGCACCTCTTTTTAGCTTACCAATACCGCCTTTAGAGAATGAGTTTTGGAATTTACTACAAATAGGTATAGGCGGCTACGTAATAGGGCGTACAGGCGAAAAAATGATAAAAGAATACGCTAGTATTAAAAAGTAGTTTAAGGCTCTTAAAAGCCTTTAAAACGATTATACTAGTATATGTATATAGTCTAGTATATAGTAGTATATGTATATAGTAGTCTAGTATATAGCTAGTATACTAGTATATAATAGTAAAAAATATGTAACTTTATTTTAACTGACAAATATTTTGCAGTTTTTTTTTAATTATAATTTTAATACTTTTACCGTATGGAGCAGCAAGACAAAATTTTAAAAATACTAGGTTACAAAACGTGGAGTGACAAGCGTAAAATAGATGCCTTACTAGAGTTAGATGTAAATATGTATACCAATTTGGGAACTGAAAGTACTAAAAAAGACAGGACTAACGTAGCTAAAGAGAGTAGATTTATATATAGAGCTATAAAAAGCATAGACGAAAAACTAGGCAAAGACTTACTACGTACACAATGCTAAAAAAAAAGTCTAAAAAACCCACAGTAACACAGCTTAAAAAAAAGCTAGATACTATCTTTAGTAAATACATACGCTTAAAAGACTCTAATAAGGCTGGCTATGTAAAGTGCTATACGTGCGGCGTTAGTAAACTTTGGCAAAAAGACGGTATGCAAGCTGGGCATTTTATGAGCCGTAAGCATACTATAACACGCTGGGACGAGCGCAACGTCAAACCACAATGTTATACTTGTAACTGTCATTTTTACGGCAGACAGTACGAATTTAGTTTAGCTTTAAATAAAGAATACGGCGAGGGTACAAGTGAAGAGCTACTAATTACTAGTAGACGAACTCAAAAAAATAATATTAATGATCTACAAGAATTAATAGAACTATATACGGTTAAGTTTGAGGCTTTAAATAAAAAATAGTATATTTGTATTAAGTTAAGGCGCTAGCTTTAATGGTCATATCGTATGTAAAGGCAGCTTTTTTAAGCTGTCTTTTGTTTTATATAGATATTTTTTGTATATTTGCCGTAATACGATACACTTACAGATATGGCAAAACAAAACAATTACTTAGAAGTTAGGATAACAGCTTTAGAAAATGAGCTAAAAAGATTAACCGACGAAAACGAATTTTTGAGCGCTAAAATTGATATGCTAGAAATAGCTATTAACGAGGCATATTTATTTATATAACCTTTAATACCTATTAAAAAATGAAAACAGGAACTATTAAACACATAGACCCAAACGGTTTATGGAACGGACTAACAAAGTACAAAGTAACATTTGCAGACGGTACGCAGTATACGTTTTTTGCAAAAGGAAACTTTAAATTTAAGGTAGGCGAAACTATTACCTACGAAGTAACTAACGAAGAGTATAAAAACGCTAAGATACCGCAAGACCAGTATAAAAAAGAAGCTGCGCAAACGGAAACTATTACAGCGCCAAATACGAAATACGTATCAAAAGACCATTTAATTATACGACAAACTTGTATAAAGGCAGCCGCAGAGTTTAACGCGCAGCGTACAGCTGTAGACGTAAGTAATATTATTAACGACGCAGAAATTATGTTTAACTGGGTAACACAATAAAGTATGACAAAATTAATAACACTAAGAGTAACAGAAAAAGAAAACGCCGAAATAGCTAAAAACGCTAAAGAAGAGCTTTTAACAAAGTCGGCATACATTAGACGAAAATTATTTTTAAACCTTAAATAAATTATATTATGAATAGTAAGTACGAGAGTGAATTTGTAAACAGCTTTGTAGTAAAAGACGAGCCAAAGTATGACTGGATAACAGCAAAGCTACATATTAAAGCTAGCGAGTT